>Ga0209125_1000271_pt1 | contig 77968 bp, 60 predicted proteins | sample BarGraIncub1131A_FD_184503 | JGI IMG/M metagenome (GOLD analysis project Ga0209125, IMG submission 184503) | Arctic peat soil microbial communities from Barrow, Alaska - Barrow Graham LP Incubations 11-31A (SPAdes) (version 2) | ecosystem: Environmental > Terrestrial > Soil > Wetlands > Peat...
ATCGGGAATGATGGAAGTTGATATTAAGGAGTCGAATATAAACGAACAAATCGAATACATTTATACCTTTTTCAAACCCGAGGTCAAAGATAAAGGAATGCAACTTTCCTATATAAATTCATTGCCGTCAAAAGAAGCTATTATCAAAACCGACCGGGAAAAAATCTTTGCAATTATTACCAACCTTGTCAAAAATGCCATAAAATACAGTGAAAAAGGATCAATAGAATTTGGGTATAATAAAAAGGGCGAATATCTTGAGTTTTTCGTGAAAGACACAGGCATTGGAATTGCCAAAGGTATACAGAAGTCTATTTTTGACCGTTTTGTTCAGGCTGATTTTGCCGATCAGCAAACTATACAAGGGGCAGGTTTAGGTTTGTCGATTACCAAAGCGTATGTAGAGATGCTTGGAGGTGAGATTTGGGTAGAAAGCGAGGAAGGAAAAGGTTCAACATTCTATTTTACCATTCCGTATAATACTGTACCGCAAGAAATAATAGCCATTAAAAATGTCGTTTCTTGGGATAAAGAAGATTCTCAAATCAAAAAACTGAAAATATTAATTGCAGAAGACGATCCAACATCAGAAAAGCTCATTACTAAGATGGTTGAAAAGTATTGTAAAGAAGATTTGCATGTAAGAACCGGAGTAGAAGCTATAGCGGCTTGCCGCAATAATCCTGACATCGATTTGGTATTGATAGATATTCAAATGCAGGGTATGGATGGATATGAAGCAACCAGACAAATCAGACAATTTAACAAAGACGTAATTATCATTGCGCAAACAGCTTTTGGACTAATAGGAGACAAAGAAAAATCAATAGCGGCTGGATGCAATGATTATATTTCAAAACCGATTAGTAAAGTTTTATTGACGGAGTTAATAAACAAGCATTTTAATTAATAAGTAAAGAATTAATTTACAATTTGAACTGTCAAAAATCTGAAATAAATGGGGTCTGAAATAAATGGGGAAATATGGAGTCAGTGCGAAATATGGAGTACGTTTAAAGAAAATACTTACTAATATTAATTTTTAACTCATTTAAAATCATATATATATAACTAAATTAATTTTTTATATAAAAAAAATATAAAACAAGGTATTACCTTTTAAGAAAAGATGGATTAATAGGTAATGAACCACCCTATAAGAATCCAACTATGCCGATAAAAGTTTTGATTGCTGATGATCATAAGTTATTAAGGGAGTTAATGGCTGACTTTCTCAACGATACAGCTGATATTTACGTTGTTGAACAAGCCGGGAATGGGTATGAAGTACTGGAAAAAGTTAAGTCTTCTAAACCGGATGTTGTTTTGATGGACATCGAAATGCCACGTATGAATGGTATAGACACCACGGCTGCTCTTCACGCAGCGCATCCGGATATTAAAACTATTGCGCTATCCATGCATGATGAACAACCTTATATCAGAAGCATGTTTGAAGCCGGTGCCTGGGGTTATCTTTTGAAGAACTGTGCCTATGACCAGCTTGGAACAGCGATTAACCAGGTGTATAATGGTAAAAAATATCTCGATAATGATGTTTCGGGGGTGATAATTGAGGATTATCTGCAACATTTCTCGTGGGGATCAAAGAAAGAGCCTGAATTGACTGATCGTGAAACCGAGGTACTGAAGTTACTAGCCGAAGGAAGTTCGGTAAAGGAGATTTCTGATACGCTCTTTATAAGTGTTAAAACGGTGGGTAGTCACAAACAGAATATATTTGATAAACTGGAGTTTGGAAACATGGCTCACCTTTTTAAGTTTGCTATTAAAAATGGCATAGTTTCTTTATGAAAAAGGATCGATGATATTTCCTTGGATTTCAGTGAGATCTCAGTAACATATATGATGTTTATTGATAAATATTTGCAGAATGCTGATTTTGGGTCAGAATTTCTGAAATAAAAAATCAGCAATTTATACCCAAAAACCAATAAAAGGCCTATTTGAAATTATAGTTTATCTTCTACTTTTGTCCGGCATTTACATTAAAGGTTGATCCCCTATGGGGAGAATATATATTATGTGAATGCTTCTATTGATATTTATCCCCTACGGGGAAATTTAAACAGTTTCTAAATCTAAATGATACCTAAGTCAATAAATTAAAATAAAAAGTGAAACAATTATAAAAAATTGTCTTACTTTTATGAAAATTCGCATTAACGTGCAATGGAGATAATCTGGTATGTGGAAGAAATGATTGTTGATGTGTTAACACTGAAAAAGGCGAGATGAAGTACTGGTATTAAGAATTTTCCAAATTATGTCAATAAAAGTTCTGATTGCAGATGACCATAAGTTATTAAGAGAGTTGTTAGCTGACTTTCTCAATGGCTCAACTGATATTGATGTTGTTGCACAAGCCGGGAATGGTCATGAGGTATTGGAGAAGGTTAGGATTTCAAGGCCGGATGTTATTTTGATGGATATCGAAATGCCACATATGAATGGCATTGATACCACTGCAGCATTAATCAAGGAATTTCCGGATATAAAAACTATTGCTTTATCCATGCATGACGAAAAACCTTACATAAAAAGCATGTTTGAAGCTGGGGCATGGGGCTATCTATTGAAAAATTGTGCATATGAACAACTGGGGGGTGCCATAAGGCAAGTTTATAATGGCAAAAAATATCTTGATACCGATGTTGCCGGAGTCATTATTCAAGAATATCTGGAACATTTTTCGTGGGGACCTTTGAAACCTTCTGAGCTAACCGAAAGAGAATCGGAGGTATTGAAGTTGTTGGCTGAGGGAAAATCCATCCGTGAGATTTCGGAGGGACTTTTTATCAGTTGTAAAACGGTAGGTACACATAAGCAAAATATTTTTGAAAAATTGGAGTTTGAAAATATGGTGCAACTTATTAAATTTGCCTTAAAAAATGGCATTGTTTCATTATAAATATAAATCATGAAGTTAACTTATTGCTTACTTCTTTTTGTATTTATTGTTTTGTCTTTAGGGGAAAAAGCTTTCGCCCAGGACAACAGTATTAAGATGCCTATTGTATTAAAAATTCCGGCTCTTGCTCTTATTGATTTTGCAGGTTCTGATACACGGGTCACCTTCAACTCGGATAGTAAGGGAATAGAGCAGATCATTACCCCTTCCACTCTGGACAAAACCTGGATCAATTATTCCTCTATTGTCGTTGGAAAATCAACCAACAACATTTCAGTCAGTCTCAGTTCGATGAATACGCCTACTGAAGTTCGAATAAAACTGGATGTCGGGAAAGATGTCGGTGCAGGCGCCGGGACAACAGGGAAACCAATAGGGCAGATTACACTTACTTCATACCCACAGGATATTATCACCGGCATCGGCAGTTGTTATACAGGCAGGGGAGTTCAAAAAGGACATCAACTGATCTATTCGTGGGAGTGGTTGCCCCCTTATGATGTTGATCATTCATCGGTGGATAACATTGAGGTCTCTGTAATCTATACAATTACTACTGTTAAATAATTGCTGACTCCGGATCAGGATGACTGAACTAAAATATCAGTATTTTTTACCCATATTTCAGCAAAAAACGTATAAAGGATGATTGTTTATTCACTACTTTCGCAAAGGATCTTTTTATGATGAACAAATCTCTGTTTGTTTTTATTCTTGTTGTGGCTTCGTTCTTGTTTTCCGGAATTACAGTTGCACAAAGCTATACGGCAGGTGATCAAATTAGCCTGAATGTATCTGACTTTTGTCTGATCGACACCAATCATGCTCCTGTAGCTATGACGTTATCTGCATCGGTGGCAGGGACCCCGGTGGGTTCTGTCTCAAATTCGGATATGTATGTAAAGGTTTCCTCTGTAGTCCCCGGTAACACCAATCGCAAGATTACAGCAAAAATGTCCGGAGGAACAATACCAGCAGGAACCAGATTAACATTACTTGCAGCATTGAGTACAAACTCAAATGGCGCCGGGCGACAAGGAGTAGTAGTCGTGACGCCAATTGTACTTAGTACTACAGACCAGGATCTGGTCACCGGAGTTGGTAGTTATTACACCGGAACCGGGTATACTGACGGTTACAGGCTGACGTATGTCTGGGCTCCATATTTACCTGCAACAAATTATCAGCTTTTATCGGCGACTGTTACACCAACCGTGATAACTATTGTCCTGACGATTTCGGCACATGACGGTAATAATTGATGTGCTATATATTTTTTCTGCAATCTTCCTTCCAAATTCCTTGCTTTAAAATCAGGCTTTATTACCCTCATTTCAGCAAATTGATGATATTTATCGGGCTTTATATAAACTACATTTGTAAACAGATTTCTTAACGATGCATGGATGAAGTCTGATATTGCACACCCTAAAAATTTATAGCCATGAAAAAAACATTATTAATTTTAAGTATCGCCGTACTGGGGGTCTTTTTAGGTTCTCCTGTTATGGGACAAAGTAACAATCAAGGAACAATAACTCAGAATTTGAGTTTAGGTCTGCGGGAGGTCGCTCTTTTGAGTGCCAGCGCTACCACTATTACTCTCATTCTGGTGCCTGACGCTGTCGGACTTGCTGTAAAATCAAGCGTTTCCGATTCCTCGGCAAGGTTAGTAATTTCCTCGGTTATAACAAGCGCCACCCGTACATTGAGCGCATCCGTCAGCGCAATACCTCCCGGTACTACCATTAAAATGCAAGCTCTAGACCCAAACACCAATTTTAAGGGAACTCGGGGAACTTACTTACCAGCAGCTACACTTCCCCTTACTACCGGAACAGCCATCGACATTATTACCGGGATTGGTTCATGCTATTCAGGTAACGCAGTTGGTGACGGTTATCGTTTAAGATACATATGGGGACTTGATCTTGCAGGAAACTATGCAGACGTAAAGGCATCAGGAGGTACTTCAGTTGTTGTGACCCTTACTATTTCAGCAGCAGTTTAAGTTTTTGAAGAGATACTCCAAAAATCAAACATTAACTTAACCTTACTAACTATCTTTGACACTATACTCAAATAAAAAACAGTTGCCATGGACAATGTTTGTCCATGGCAACTGTTTGTAAAGGAAAGGGTGGAGTTGGTTTACAGTAATACGCGTAATGTGAGGATAAGATTTTGTTTATAATATAAAGTAGATAAAATAGAAATATAGAAAAATATTTATTATATTTGTCTCTTAACCAGTATCAAAAATTAAATTTCGAGGATGCCCTAAACTCAAATGACATGAAAATCTACAGATTATTTTTTATTTTTTTATTTTTAACTATTTTGTCACTGAATTCCAATGCTTCCATTGAAGTACTCGGGAGCCTGAAACATATTGAAAATGGGAAACCAGGTGATGTGATAAAGGGGGAAATCAAGATTCAGAACAATGATAATACTGATCAGGAAGTAAAAGTTTACCAGACCGATTTACTCTATAATCATAAGGATAATACCTTTTATGATAATCCGGGTAGTCATAAACGCTCCAATGCAAACTGGATTCAATATAGCCCAAAATCGGTCATTCTGAAAGCCAAAGAAATCAGAACCATCCAATACGAGATAACAGTGCCCAAAAACGACACCCTGAAGGGAACCTATTGGAGTGTTTTGATGGTGGAGGGAGTAGTCCCCATAGACCCAACTCAAAAGGGGGATCTCAGTATCAGAACGGTAACCCGTTACGCGATTCAGGTGGTCACAGAAATAGCAGATAAAGGCAAAGGGTCATTGAAATTCCTGGAACCAACCTTGCTCAAAGAAGGAACGAAACTCTTTCTTGCCGTTGACCTTGTCAATAACGGAGATCATTATATAGCTCCCGACGTTTCGATCGAGTTGTTTGATGACAAAGGAGCATCGGTAAGGGTTATCAAAAATCCTAAGAAAGGACTTTATCCCACGACTTCAACAAGATTCAGATTCGATCTGGAAGGAATTCCCAGCGGGAAAACTTACCAGGCGATGATCGTTGCCGCGGGCTTAGATAATGATGTTTTCGGGCTTGAATACACGCTCTATTTTTAAACTCTTAACATTCATATAAAAAGCAGATGAATGTTGAAAGTTGCTGTAGCCCTATTTTTTCTTGTGTTATTCGTTCAATCAGTTCTGGCAGGGCCGGGCGATATGGAGGTTAAATTGCTTAATGAAAAAAGAAAAGAGATGGCTGCAGGATCGACTTCTAATGTCCTCGTTATGATTACCAATCATACAGACATATTAAAAGAGGTTCAATTTAAACTCATCATACCTGATAGCAGTTGGAGACAAGTTGCAAATTATGCATCGACTCAAATAGAAAAGAACACAGCTATCAACAAAATCATCAGTATTCATATTCCTGAAAATATTAAATCCGGAGACTACTCTCTCGAACTGGATGTTTTTGAAAATCCGGGAAATCCACCTGTCGGAAAAGTTAATATTCCCATTTATGTACTGCCCAGGTATGAGATCCAGGTCGACAAACTTAAAGCTCCCGGTTATCTGTTTTCGGGTGACACACTGGGAGTGAAATTCCTCATCCGTAATCTTTCTAATCTGGAGGTAAGGGTTTCTGCTACAATAATGAATGATAAAAAACCTGAGATTCGTAATTTCCGAATCCCAAAAGATGCATCAATTATTACAAAAGTATTATTGTCTGTCCCCAAAAGTCAAAGTAATTATTCGCAATATAATGTGAATCTGACTGCTTCGATTTCTGACAAGCCGGAAACAGAGCGTTCAGCCGCTTATTTGTTTGATGTTATCCCTTCAGGGAATGAAAAATTTGATGGGTACAATCGACTGCCGGTCAAGATCTCCGGAATAGTGGTGTCAGACAATAGGGGTGTGCAAAGAGCTTATGGTTCCATGTTTGACATTACGGGAGAGGGTATACTCAATGAAACGAAAAACCGGAGATTGAAATTTCATCTTCGGGGACCCGATCGGGGTGGGAATCCAATCCTTGGTTTAAACGATGAATATTCTCTTGCATACAACAGCTCACGGACAGAGATTTTACTCGGTGACAATAATTTCCGTTTAAGCGATCTGACAGAATCATCAAGAAGTGGTCGGGGAATAAATTTACGTCATACTTTTGGTAAGTTAACAGTTGGTTCATTCTTTCATCTTCCAAGGTATTATCCGGCGATCAAACAGATCTTTGCTTTTTATACAAACTTCAAGATCAGTGAGAAATTGAAGTTCGACGCCGGTTATCTTACAAAAGTCAATTTAGATAATAAAAACACTAATTTATTGACCATCTCGGGTTTTATCAATCCGTTTTCGTGGGGAAATACAGAATTTGAACTGGCAACAGGACAACATCTCAATAAAACGACCAAAGCTTACCGGGCAGCCTTCAATATCAATAAAAGTTTCTTTAACTCTCATTTCAGCATGACCCGTGCTGATCTTGGATTTCCCGGTTATGTTTCCAATTCGAGTTATATTTCAACAGGAATCACCTTTAACCTGAAAAAGAATCTAAGCTTATCGATGAATTACGACCTCAACCGATCTAATCTGGCTTTAGACACGTTGTATGCGAATGCCCCTTACAGTAAAAGCCTAAATGTTTTCACCAGCTATAGGATAAGCCCGAAGAATTCGCTCAGTTTTGGTGTTTATATAAACGATCTCGAAGACATGGCTCCAAAATCTCTCTTCAATTATAAAAAATACACCGGTCGGTTTTCATTCCAAAGCAAGTTCCGGAGAATCAATCTGAGTATACTGGGAGAAGTCGGTAAAATTTTAAACCTTCTGGAAGTAAAAAATGGAGAACTGACACAATTTTACAATGGCAATTTTTCCTTGAAATATATAGTAAATGCATCCTTTTCAATAAATGGATTTGTAAACTACCAGGGTGGGAAACAATACCTGATCACCGGGTTTCAACGGTTTTATTATGGAGGATCACTTCAGCTTGACCTGAAAAAGAAAACATATTTTTCGTTTGATTATCAGAATAACTACGAGCTGAAAGAATATTATCGTGATAGAAGTCTTTTATCGTGCCAATTGCATGAGCAATTGAATCGTAACCATGAATTTCAACTGGGTACAAATTACAATCTGGTCAAAAACTCATTAAATAAAAAGGAATTAAGCATACAATTTCGCTATGCTTATACTATTAATGTCCCCTTAGCAAAGAAAAAAGATGTCGGTAAACTGTCCGGGAAAATTATCAATAAGGGGATAGAACATGTTGATGGTATTTTGCTTAATCTGAACGGAAATATTGCCATGACTGACAAAAAAGGGAATTTTGAGTTTTCGGCGGTTAAAGTCGGGACCTACATTCTTGCTATAAATGAATCGAATATCGGGCTAAATGCCATTGCCGAGGTTCCGGGGCCTTATCGTGTAACAATCGAACCCGGTAAGGTAACAAAGTTTGAGATATCAATGACGCGGTCAGCGCGAATTCAGGGACGTCTGGTTATCCGGGAAGATGAAAAGAATAACCAGAAGGGTTATTATCCGATCCAGGAGGACATCGAAAACCTGATCATTGAAGCTGCTAATAGTACAGAAACATTTAGGGTACTGACGGGAAGAGATGGTAGCTTTAGTTTTGAAGATCTCAGGCCGGGAGACTGGCACATTAAGGTCTATCCCAATGGTATTCCTCAGGGATACCAACTCGACATTGATCATTTCAACCTCACTCTTGCACCGGGCAAGGAAGAGAAACTGGATGTAATTGTACACAAAAAATCACGGGAGATAAAACTCCAGAAGAAGTTCTGAATCCTTATAAATTTAAAAATGGATACAAAAAAGTATTTATTGGCGTTAATTGTTATCACACTCATTTTCAGGGTAGGTTGGGCACAGAATAGTCTGGCGGTGACGAACCGCAATACTTCAACATTTGATATGTCAGCGATAATTGCAGCCGGGAATCATACCGAGATGGTTGTCGACAATTCACAATGGATGAATTATTCATTTACTGTAAGTCCCTCCGATCCACCCGGTATGATAACTGTTTCTCTCGCATCAGGTGAAATTCCTCCCGGTATGGAAATTTATATTCAGTCGGGTTATGACAACGGATTAGGTCATGGTAAAACAGGGAGACCAACCGGAAAAATAAAGCTTGATCATATTCCCACTGTTTTGATTAATGACATCGGAACAAGCTACACGGGTAATGGAAAACATAGAGGACATCAAATAAACATTACTATAATGATTACTGATTTTGCACTATTGCAACCCGGCAACTATACGTTGAATCTACAATATACCCTTAAGCAATAACTTTTTTTTATGTCATCACCTAGAGAAACCCCCAGGCAAAGAATGATCGGTATGATGTACCTGGTATTGACGGCTTTGTTGGCTTTAAACGTTTCAAAAGAGGTCATTAACGCATTTTCTGTTGTAAACGAAAGCGTTCTACTGGCCAATGAAAATCTCTCCCATAAGATCAGGGATACCTTTACAAATTTTGAGAAAAGTTATCTTCTGAATCCTGAGGAAATTGGGCCTTCCTGGAATAAAGCGAATGAAGCACATCGCCTGTCGCTGGATATGATTGTTTATATCGAAAAAATACGTGACGAATTGATCCGAAATACTGAAAAGATTTCTCTGGATTCGGTTAAGAAGACACCCATGATGCTGTTGCAAAACAAGGATGATTATACCACTCCAACCAATTTTATGATGGGGAGTTCGGATGACGGATCTGCGGGAAAATCAGCTGAGTTGAAGAAAAAAATTCTGGAATACAGAAAGAAGATACTTGATCTGGTTGATCCGAGATATCAGAGTCAGGTGAAGCTTGGTCTGATTACGGATGGGATCTATTATGATGCTACAGGAATGAAACAAACCTGGGAAGTGCACAACTTCTTTGAAATACCCATGGCTGCAGATATCCCGATTTTGAATAAGATCATTACAGATGTCTATAATGCAGAACTGGATGTAGTCAATGTCCTTTACAACAGAATCGGTGCCGACGATTTCAAGTATGAGAAGATCGAGGCCAAGATCATGCCAAAGACCAATTATCTTTTCACCGGTGATCAGTATGAAGCAGAAGTGATTGTAGCAGCTTACGATACAGCCCAAAGTCCAAAAGTTTATTATATGCGGGGAGTGGATTCACTGCCTGTGTCACGGAAAGATCAGGCTACACTTGTCACCAGTAAGAATGGACGGATTAAATTTAACTTTCCGGCCAGCAGTGCAGGGACTGAGAAATATGCTGGTTTTGTGAGTGTGAGAAATGGATCGGGAATTGAAAATACCTATCATTTTCACACGCAATATGTTGTTGCAAAACCATCGCTTTCGGTTTCGGCTACCAATATGAATGTTTTGTATATCGGGGTGAATAACCCTCTCTCTATAGCGGTGGCAGGGATTCCCCGTGAAAATATTTTCCCTTCTATATCTTGTGGAGCGCTGAAGCCGAATCCAATCAAAGGTGGGTGGATGGCTGTTATGTCAGATGGATGTAAGCAGGCAACCATTACCGTTTCCGCGAAAGTAAATGGTGTCATGAAGTCGATGGGGACAGAAGTCTTCAGAGTAAAGAAGCTTCCTGATCCTGATCCCTATATAGGCAATAAAAAGAATGGGTTTATCACCAGGGAGATGTTGATTTCGGCAGGATATATCGTTGCCAGGATGCCGGATGACTTTGAATTTGATTATCAGTTCCAGATTCGTTCTTTTAGGATGACGATGCAAAGAGGTTTTAATGTAACGCATTATGAATCACAAAGCAGCAAACTGACCGATGAGATGATCAAACAGATCAAAAATACCAACCGTGGTCAAACCATTATTTTTGAAGATATTATTGCCCGTAGTCCGGATGGAGCAGATAGAACGTTATCCCCGCTGATTATTTCGATTAATTGATTTGTAATCTGAAGAGGTAGAATCCTATTTCAGGATATATTACCTTTGTAAGCCGAAAATAAAAAGAAAAAATATATCTGATGATGGAAGTGAATATAAATATCGATGTAGATAGCTGCATCAAATGTGGAAAATGCGTAAAAGTTTGTCCTTCAAAAATCCTCTCTCAAAATAGCAAAGAAGAACCTGCTATGGTTGTTACTACAAAGGGTTGTATCATATGCGGTCATTGTGTTGCTGTATGTCCAACCGGGTCGGTTATTCATTCTGAGTTCTCCGAAGATAAAGTTCACCCCATAGATTACACGCTATACCCTACACCGGAACAATTGATGCTCTTGTGTAAATCACGTAGATCAAACCGTGTATTCTCAAAGAAACTAATCCCGGCAGAAAAGCTGGATTACATACTGGAAGCCGCTCACAGGGCGCCTACTGCCAGTAATATGCAACAGGTATCGTTTACAATGATCACCGATCCTGAAAAAATTAAATTGATCACTGACTTCACTGTAGGACTTCTCGGTTCAAATGTAAAGAAGTTGACTAATCCATTCCTGAAACCATTCCTGAAAAGAATTATGCCCGATGCTTATCGCTATGTTCCCTTGTTTGCACGTATGCAGAAAGAACTGGCACTTGGCAACGACCCTATTATTCGCAATGCTACTGCTGTAATGCTGATCCATACGCCAAAATCAAACAGCTTTGGCTATGCAGATGCCAATCTTGCATATCAGAATGGTTCGTTGATGGCTGAAACATTGGGTGTGAGTCAGTTCTATATGGGCTTTGTCTGTGCCGCAATCAAGCAGGAGAAAAAAGGAACACTTGCAAAATTACTTGGAATAGATGGAACGATTCATTCCGCCATGGCATTGGGATTACCGGTCTTTAAATACCCCAACTATATCGATAGAAAAGAGCTCGTGGTGACTAAAATTAATTAACAAAGGAATTATGAAACTGTTTAAAATTGCCTGTAGGGCATTAATATCAATAGAATAATCTGAATATTAGACCTTTTCCCCGTAGGGGATTAACTTTAAATGTTGATGCGGGCAAAATGAAAATGGATGATATTTTCTATTGATATTCAAGCCCTACAGGCTAAAAAACATTTCTACAATATCTGACAACAGAACCATTAATATTAAACCCTGCAATCTAAAATCTGTCAAATTTGTTTAAAAGGACTAAAAATTAATGGTTATGTTGTACGATAATGTTGGTGATACAGGGCGGCCCTTAGTGGGTATCCGGGGCAGAATCACAGAAAATGTAGGGGCCGCCCTTGTGGCCGCCCACGAGTAATGAGGATTTTTTATGCTTTCCGTGGGCGGCCACAAGGGCGGCCCCTACATTTTCTTACAACATAACCAAATTAATTAATGAAGCGAGAAAATTTATCAGCTAACACCACTGTCAAGCCTAATCTGATTAGTTTGCTCAGACCCTATACATGGTTTATTGTTTTGTTGGTTGTATTGACTATCATCAGTAATGGATTAAATCTGGTAATACCAAAAATAATCTCTCACGCCATTGATGGGTATACGCTTGAAGGTTTCTCATTTAAAACGATTACGATCCAGTTTGTTGTTGTAGCAGTATCCATTTTTGTGTTTTCATATCTGCAGAGTATTGTCCAGACTTATACTGCTGAACTGGTAGCCAAAAACTTACGATCGCAATTGGTTGCTAAGATTTCTGTTCAGGAACACGCATACATTCAAAAGGTAACACCTTCGAAACTACTGACGAATTTAACTTCTGATATTGATGCGGTGAAGTCGTTCGTGGCCCAGGCCATATCATCTATTATCTCTTCGGCTTTCCTTATCATTGGGGCTTGTGTACTCCTGATCATGATCGACTGGAAACTGGCAATACCGGTATTGATGGTCCTTCCCATTATAGGGGTGGCTTTCTATTTTCTCATGAAGAAAGTGCGAAAACTCTTTAAGCGGTCGCAGGAAGCCATAGATTGGCTGAATAAGGTAATCAACGAAAGCATATTGGGTTCAGCGCTGATCAGACTATTGAATTCAAATCATTATGAGTATGATAAATTTCTGAAAGCCAATACAGAAGCTAAGGATGTGAGTTTAAGTATCCTGCGGGTGTTTGCAAGTATCATCCCTGTCATTTCATTTGCAGCCAATCTTTCTGTATTAATTATTCTGGTCCTGGGTGGCAAGTTCGTTATCAACGGAACGCTGAGTCTTGGTAACTTCATGGCATTTAATAGCTATCTGGCCATTCTTATCTTTCCAATCATTATCATTGGATTTATGAGCACGTTGATTGCACAGGCAGCTGCTTCCTATAAGCGGGTCTGTGAGGTTTTGCTGGTTGAAAACATCAAAGAGAAGGGTAAGATAACTGACAAGCTGAAGGGTGAGGTGGCTGTTAAAAATGTGTCTGTTGAATATGCCGGTAAGTCAGTACTAAAAGACATCTCCTTTACAGCAAATCCCGGAAGCCGGACAGCGATTATCGGTCCTACTGCAGCTGGCAAAACGCAACTGCTTTATCTGTTGACAGGTCTGACGGAATCAACTTCGGGAACTGTAGAATATGATCAACATAACATCAGTGTTTTCGATAAGGTTTCTTTTCATGAACAGGTTGGTCTTGTGTTTCAGGATAGTATTATCTTCAACCTGAGTGTAAGGGAGAACATTGCATTTAACTATAAAGTGAAGAATACAGATATTGAGAAAGCAATCGATACGGCTGAATTAAGAGAGTTTATAGATGCCCTGCCCGACAAACTGGACACAATCATATCAGAGCGGGGAACGAGTCTCTCAGGGGGTCAGAAACAGCGTATAATGCTTGCCAGAGCACTGGCTCTTGATCCTAAAATCTTATTACTTGACGATTTCACAGCAAGGGTTGATACAAGTACAGAAAAGAAAATACTTCAAAATGTCAGAGAGAATTATTCCGGCATTACTTTGATTTCAGTTACACAAAAAATTGAACCTATCGAAGATTACGATCAGATCATTCTGTTGATGGAGGGTGAAATACTTGCAGAAGGGACCCATGCTTTTCTTCTTCAAAATTCACCCGAGTATGTACAGATTTATAATTCCCAACGCAGCACGAATCAATATGAACTACAAGCTTAATAAACCACCGGATAAAGAGCATAAGGGTTCTTTTGATGTTGCTATAAAGCGTCTGATGCCTTTGTTGGGCGGAGAACGAAAGAATCTGATCATCGCCATGGTCGCCATTATAATTACTTCAGGCGCTTCTTTACTGGCTCCGGCTATCATCAGTTATACGATAGATCATTTCATCAAGACTAAAAACTATGGTGGGGTGTTAAGATTCGCCGGGTTACTGGGTGTTATTTATACCTTAGGTTTGGTTTCGAGTTATGTCCAGACACTCAGGATGGGAGGTGTCGGTCGAAGAGTGCTTTTCAGATTGCGAAACCAGGTTTTTACGAAGTTACAGGATTTACCGGTCGCATTTTTTAATCAGAACAAGGCAGGTGACCTCATCTCAAGGATAAACAATGATACCGATAAACTGAACCAGTTCTTCTCTCAGGCACTGATGCAGTTCATTGGGAGTGCCTTCGTCATTTTTGGAGCAGGGATATTCCTTCTGGCTTTCAATATCCGACTCGGGGCAGCTGCATTACTGCCGGCTCTGTGTGTATTGATCGTGACCAGATCGATCTCTGCATGGGTTAAGAGTAAAAATAAAAAGAGTTTGCAGGCGATGGGAGGGATGAGTGCCGAAATACAGGAGAGCCTTGAGAACTTTAAAGCCATCGTGGCTTTTAACAGGCTCGATTACTTTCGTGATAAATTTAATGCAGCCAACCAGACTAACTTTAAAGCTTCTGTTGGTTCAGGAATGGCAAGCAATATCTTTATGCCCATGTATGGTCTGGCTTCAGGCCTGGCCCAGATTATTGTTCTAGCTTATGGGATCTGGCTTATTTCAATCGGGAGTATAACGGTTGGATTGCTGATAGGGTTTCTGCTTTATGTCAATAGCTTTTATGGACCACTTCGGCAGTTGGCTTCAGTCTGGCAATCATTGCAGCTTGCATTGGCTTCGTTGGACAGGATCTCGGAAGTCCTCGATTTAGAAACTGATATGCAGGTCTTTCCATTAGAAAACCAGAGTGGTTCATCTGCATTGGAATTCAAAAATGTATCGTTCCATTATGTTGAAGGTGTAGATGTTTTAAAGGACATCAGTTTTAAGCTGGAAAAGGGAAAAACATATGCACTCGTGGGTCCGACAGGGGGTGGTAAAACAACCATTGCATCGTTGATGGCAAGGTTGTATGATCCTTCATCAGGAGTAGTGTATCTGAACGGGAATGACTTACGTTCGTATCAACCTTTGGAAAGAACAAGGAAGATTGGTTTTATTCTGCAGGAACCTTTTCTGTTTACAGGGACAGTACGCGAGAATATCTTATATGGCAATGAGCAGTATTTGGAATATTCTGATCAGAAACTGATTGAAACACTGGAGAGTGCTAATCTGACCGGGTTGTTGTCGAGATTTGATACTGGATTGGAAACTAAGGTTACAACATCAGGGGATTCGATCAGTCTGGGACAGAAACAGCTTATCGCATTTATGCGTGCGGTTTTAAGAAATCCGGAGATATTGATTCTCGATGAGGCAACCGCAAATATTGATACTGTGACGGAGCAGCTTCTTGAAGAGATGCTTGAAAAGCTTCCTGTTGATACAACAAGGGTCGTGATAGCACATCGTCTGAACACGATCGAACATGCAGATGAGATCTTTTTCGTTAACTCCGGCAATATCGTTCCTGCCGGTTCTTTCGATCAGGCCGTCGAGATGTTATTAAAAGGGAAAAGAGAAAGTTGATATATCACCTTCTACAATACTTTCACCCCTTCGGGGTTCATTATCTGACATATGTTTTTGCTATAATACTGTCATGCCTTCGGCATTTTTCTTCAATCCCGAAGGGATGAAAGTATTATAGCAACGATAAAGTCTTTATTTTGAACCCCGAAGGGGTGAAAGTTTTATTGAGGTTGAAAGTATAAATAGTTACATGATTGCAGATAACATTAATTCTTTAATCCAGATTATCGGTTGAATTTTGTTTAGGGTCTTTTGATCTTGCGTTTTTAACCATTAAAAGGGGATTAACTTCATTGCCGGCAAGCGTCACGAGAGAACGCAGGAATGGAAATGATTGTATGGATGAAATGATCCCAATATCTTCAGTAAGCAAGGTATCTTCATCCAGGAATTTGAAAACCTTCTCAGGTCCATTCTTTGAAAACAGATCTGAGAAAATCTTTGCGCCTGCACCCGCATTCCTGATCATGACATTTAAAAGAATCTGATCATATAGCCGGAATCTGGGACCGGAGTTAGCATCGGCATATGGAGGCCACCCATCTTTGAGTAATTGTACCAGTTGTATCGTATGGCTTTGTATGCGTTTAAAGGAATATCCTGAAGATGCTTTTGTGCAGCCTCCTGCTATCCCTATTTTAATAATACGATTCCCTTGTCGTGTTGCAAAATAATGATCAGTCATAGGGATAATTCCCCATTCCTGAGCTTCAATAGTATAGTCTTTTATGTTGAGACTTTCATGGATATAGTTTGTGAGGCCCTTATCGTATTCTTCCTTTTCGGGTGGCTTTTCAGAGAAGATATTAAATTTTATCGTTGCCCTGTTTTCACTTTCGGGTATTACAGACATATACCTCATCTGATTATACTGAGGCATATTAAAATCTAACAGCATCATTGCATCGGGCTTGAATGAGCTTTGAGGTGTCTGAATGACCCAACTCCTGATATGTTGACGGATAAAAAGACGGCTGCGTTCAACGATTTCCTGTTCGCTGTATAAGCTACTGAAGACATATTCGGATTGAAAGTTGCCATTAGAAGTTTGCACTATCGCGTGATCCTTTTCTTCACTTATGTTTTCAATTTCGGCTGTAAGCCAGTTTACTTCCTTGAATTGTGAAAGATGATTTTTGACATATGCTTCGAAATCGGTCCTGTGGAGTACATGATATTGATAGTGTTTGAGATCAAAGACAGTTTGCTGACCGGGAATATTCGTGCCGATCTTTTTAAAAGATCGTTTTGCTATAGTATCAAAAGGCTGAGGACTCTTGCTCCAATATCCCCATGCATGGTTATTTCCAATTTTATCTTCCCTGTCAATCAACAGAATTGACCCACCGGGGAAACCAGCATTACTGAGATGATAAGCCAGACTAAGACCGGCAGCACCACAACCTATAATTATATGACCATACGTTTTCATCATTTGATATTAATTCGTTTTAGTCTTAAACTGTTTGTTACAACAGAAACCGAACTCAAAGCCATTACTGCACTAATCAATTTGAGTAGTTTAAAAAATAGCGTCTTCATAGAATTTCACTTTCAAAGTATCGGTAGTATTCAGGAAGTAAACTGTAGGCGATTCAGAAAGTTCAATAATCAAGAGGAATGTAAAAGAAAAATGCTGTTAAATAGAAACATCTTACCTACATATAATTATGATTATGCGTCTAAGGTAGTTAAAACTTAAACATGGAGATAAAAGGGGATAAAATAATGTAAAAAAATTACAATAACGTCTATACATTTTTGACATCCACTATGTAAAAAAAAAAAGAGACGCAAAATATTGCGTCTCTACGTTATGGATTCTTAAAATATTAATAGTTGATTTTATTCTTTTGGAATAATTTATCAGATGAAATTATTTCGAGTGCATTTTGAAGCTCATGATCCACACTGTTCACTACTTCGTAATATGCTTCAGGAGTATAAAGATTTCGTGCTACAGAAGCTCTCAGTATTGATTCTATATCATTAGAAGAGAGTTTTAGATCGGCATCATTTTTCTTTACATTTTGTGTTTCAGCAAATGCAACAAAATCGTTGATCAGTTTGTGATCTTTATCATAGCCACTCTTGAACTGAGCCAGCGTTGGATACTTTGCTAGCAATTGTTTACGATTGGCATCAACAAACTCCAAAGGATACTGATTCAATAATCCTTTTCTGTAAAGTTCAAGGAAATATTTTGTGCTCGAAGTCGTATCGATCGGAATAAAATAATCAGGCATAATACCCCCACCACCATATACAGTACGTTTACCGTCGGTCAAATATTTCAGCGAGTCAGGAAAATGAATACTGTCGGCATGTATAAGTTCACCCTTTTTAAAACGGGTTGCAATGTCTTCTGCATAACTTTCGGCACCATTCTTATATGATTTTTGAATATTGCGACCAGAAGGCGTATAGTAACGGGCTACTGTTAAGCGGATCTGTGAGCTGTCAGGCAATTCGAATGGGCGTTGAACAAGTCCTTTACCAAACGAGCGACGGCCAATCAGTAATCCTCTGTCCCAATCCTGAATAGCACCAGCCAGGATTTCACTTGCTGAAGCTGAGCCTTCATTGATCATAACAACCAGTTTTCCCTTTTCAAAATCACCTTTTGAAGTGGAGTAAAATTCCTGAATCGGACTATGTAATCCTTTTGTGAATACAATTCGTTTACCATCACTCAGGAACTGATCACTCAAATCAATTGCAACATCCATAAACCCTCCTGTGTTATTGCGCAGGTCAAGAATAAGGCTTTTCAAACCATCAGCTTTTAGTTTTGCCATAGCTTCATGGAATTCATCCATGGAAGTTCTGGCAAATTTATTCAATTTGATATATCCAATACCGGGAGACAGCATGTAAGATGCGTCGACACTTGTTATAGGGATTTTATCACGGGTGATGGTGAATTCAAGAAGCGAATTATTTCCTCTTCGTTTGACGGAAATATTTACTTTAGATCCTCTCGGGCCTCTCAGGTGATCAAATACATATTTCTGTGTAGCCATTGTACCTGTACAAGATTCACCATTTATTTTGACAATCTTATCGCCTGACTGGACGCCAACTTTATCAGAAGGTCCTCCGGCAACAGGTGATATCACGAGAACGGTGTCCGGTAAGCCAGTTTGTTTAAAAATCTGAAACTGTACGCCAATTCCATCAAAACTGCCTTGCAGGGGTTCGTTAGCCTCGGCCAGTTCTGCTTTTGAAATATATACTGAATGAGGATCCAGGCTGCCAAGCATGGCAACGATAGCTTCCTCTGTCATTTTATCGATATTTACAGAGTCCACATATCCGTAATTCATTAATTGAAGGGTACGTGCCAACTTTTCAATGTTCGAAGTCGGATTTACAAACTGAGCATTTACAGGTTGTGCTGTAAAAAATAACCCTGTCAAAGTGACCAGGGAAAGTAACAAATAGCGGTTTAGTTTAGTCAGATTCATCTTTAATATTCAGTTAATTCAATTAGGGCTCAAAAATAAAGTATTTTTTAAATACACCAACGTTAGTAATTTATAATCAATCTATTTAACATTTTTTATAATCATTTGTTTGATTTAAAACATTGATAAATTTTACGTAATATTATTGATCATTTTTCTTAGCCTAAAATCCAGGAATGAAGACAATTCAATTTTTAATTTTTTTAGCAATACTATTTATAATAGTGTCAGGCTGTAAGCACGAATCTACTGTGCCTTTATCAAATCTGGCTTCAGATTCTACACGTTACAAGGGTGTTGCATGCAACAAAGATACGGTTTATTTTTATAACACGATCGGGCCTTTGATTATTACCAGTTGTGCCAGTATGAGCGGATGTCATAGTGGTAACGGAGGCGAGGCAAATGCACTTACCACTTATAGTAGTATTATGAAATATGTTACACCGGGTAATCCGACTTCAAGCAGGCTTTATACTGTATTAGGAAGTTCAATGCCCCGTAAGCCATATGCTTTATTTACATCAATGCAAAAGGCTTTGGTTTCAACATGGATTCAACAGGGAGCCAAAAATAATGGCTGTATCGATACAAGTTGCGATACGACGGCAGTGACATACAGTGGATCATTGGTGCCAATATTTGCAACCAATTGCATTGTTTGTCATAGTGCTTCCAGCGCAAGCACTACAAAATTAGATTCATACACAGGAGTAAAAGCAGCTGTCACGGCTGGAAGAATACTGGGAGCCATACAACATATTTCTGGTTATTTACCAATGCCTCCGGGAAGTTCCTTGTCTGTTTGCAATATCAATAAAATAAAAGCCTGGATTCATAAGGGTTCACTAAATAATTAGAAAACAATGTTTAAACGAACAATCTTTTTTGGTGTATTCGCTCTGGGATTATTGCTTCAGTCCTGTTATTATGATAATGAAGTTTATTTATATGGAGCAGGTGGAGGTTCTGCCTGTGATACTACCAATGTCACTTATTCGGGTACTATTGCTCCTCTGATGTCATCATATTGTAATTCATGTCATAATGCCACTTCAGGAAATAATGTCATTACATCTGATTATACGAATCTGAAATTAACTGTGACAAATGGAAAACTTGTTAAGTCTGTAAACTGGACAGCCGGTGCAATTCAAATGCCATTGGGCGGTCAGAAGATGTCTACCTGTTCATTAGCCAAAATCAACAAATGGGTCAATAGTGGAGCTTTAAATAATTAAAAGATATCAATCATGAGCAAGAAAATGAAAATAATACTGGGGGCATTGATCATTATTGTCATTGGTGCAGTAAGTGTTTTATTGTATATCAATAAATCTCATCCCAGTTACGAGAAGCTGAAAGCAGAATTTACTGTAACTCCTAAAGCAATTTATGAAGAATTTAAGGCAAATAGTAAAGCTACCGGTCTCAAGTACAATGGGAAAATGATTGAACTCAATGGAGTGATTTCAAAGGTTGAAGCTTCAGACTCACTGGTAACTGTTGTATTTGCTTTTTCCCAGGGATTGTTTGGTGATGAAGGTGTACGTTGTGCAATGCTCTCCAAATTCAATAAATCCACCAAAGTTTTTAAAGAAGGCGATAATATCGACCTCAAGGGATTGTGTCAGGGATTTAATGAAACAGATGTTATTTTTGAGAAATGCTCATTGATTAAGAAACAATAATTTAACATCACAATATGAAATATTATTTACACATTTCGATGCTTTTTTGGGGTTTAATACTATTTGGAAGTGTTTCTGCTCAGGATTTATTTGATGTTTTTGGAAAAGATACTGTCAAGACAAAAAACTATACCTATGCTACCTTCAAAACTACCCGGGTTATCTTTGGACAATCGGTAGAAAATGCATCCAAAGGGACAATGATCTTTATCTTTTCTCACCATTTTGGCCCTCTTAATTCAGGAACGTACAATTTTTTTGGACTGGATCAGGCAGCGAATGTTCGTTTAGGTCTTGAGTATGGAATCTCTAATCGACTCGCTATTGGCATAGCACGTAGTAATTATGAAAAGACGATCGATGGTTTCCTGAAATATAAACTTATACGACAAAGTAAGGGATACAAATCGATGCCTTTATCTGTTTCTTTGTTTGCTTCGACCGATCTGATTTCACAAAAGTGGCAGGATCCAACCAGAAGAAACTTTTTCTGGTCCCGGATGTCATTTGTATATCAGGCACTTATTGCCAGTAAAGTTAACAATGATCTTTCCCTACAATTGACACCAACGCTCATTCATAAGAATCTTGTTCCAACTCCGAGCGACAAGAATGATACCTATGCCCTGGGATTTGGAGGAAGGTATAAACTGTCGGAAAGGGTCAGTTTAAATGCGGAATATTTTTATGTGATGAATCGACCTACTGGTTCAATTTACACCAATAGTCTTTCGGTGGGGGTAGATATTGAGACAGGGGGACATGTCTTTCAGCTTCATTTTACCAATTCACAGCCTATGTTTGAACGAGGTTTTATAACAGAAACTGCCTCAAGATGGGACAAAGGCGGCATCTATTTTGGGTTCAATATTACACGTGCTTTTACAATAGTTAAACATAAGAATTCAATAAAGTAGAAGTTGTATATTTGTTGGCTTGCTACTGAAGAGTAGTATAACCTTATAGTATGACGAAGAAAGATTATGATCCTGAAAGACAGGTCCTGGTTCGAAGCATGATATTTCCCCTTATGTTTCTTGCACTGATGTGGGTAATATTTGCTATAGATCAAATCTTTAATCTTGATCTGGGACAATATGGTGTTGTCCCTTTGACACCAATGGGACTGATCGGAATCATTACCTCCCCGCTGCTTCATGCTAATCTGGCGCATATTGCGGCTAATAGCGTTCCTTTTCTACTCCTGTTTGCAGGATTATTCTATTACTACAACGATCTGGCCTGGAAAATCATATCACTCTCCTGGTTGTTAACGGGGATCGGCGTATGGTGTTTTGCAAGAGGAGAAAGTTCACATATTGGCGTATCAGGAATCATCTATGCACTCGCTTTATTTCATTTTGTCAGTGGCATCATTCGGAAAAACAACCGTCTGGCTGCCTTCAGTCTTTTAGTGACATTCCTTTATGGCAGTCTGGTATGGGGAATCTTTCCTAATTTCCTTCTAAAAGAGAACATCTCCTGGGAGTCCCACCTGATGGGTGGCGTATCCGGAATCATACTGGCATTATATTACAGACACGAAGGTCCCAATGCCGATAAATACAGCATTGATGAGGAGGAAGAATCTGAAGATGATGATGATGACGGAGAATGGAGGGTCATCAATGATCATTCAGAAGAAGAATAAGAAATGATTCCAGACCCCATTTCCTCTATTGATATTTATCCCCTACGGGGAAATTTAAACAGTTTCTTACCTCAATTACTTAAAACTGAAAGTAAATAAACGGTTGGATATTGGCAGATTTGGTTTGGATGATCAACCAGATTACTCCTACAAGGATCAGGGCCTGTACAAATGATGGTGATTTGGCAACTGCAAGTTGAGTCTTTTGGGTGAGACTGACCGGCAAAAAGTGAAGTGTATATCCAATGGCGAATAACAGGAAGACAGGTTTATAGGCAGTGATAACCTCAAAAGCAATCTGAGGATTAAACTTGGTGAAGATCTGCGTGATTACCTGTATGGCTGTTGTATATGTATCGGCCCTGAAAAAGATCCAGCAGAGTGTCACAAAATGAAATGTAAAGATCACGCCACCGATCTTCCAAAGCCTTCCGTTTTGTTTCTGCGTATAGGGAGAAAGCATTTTCTCCACCGCAAGCATACTCCCATGCATGCCTCCCCAAACAATAAACTTCAAAGAAGCGCCATGCCACAATCCCCCTAAAAGCATGGTGATGAAGAGATTAATATACTGTCTGACCTTCCCTTTTCTGTTTCCACCCAGGGGAATATAGAGATAATCGCGCAACCAGGTGGATAAAGAGATGTGCCATCTGCGCCAGAATTCGGTGAGACTCGCTGAACGGTAGGGGAGGTTGAAGTTGGCGGGTAGGCGGAATCCCATCAGCAATGCCAGACCAATGGCCACATCACTGTAACCCGAGAAGTCGCAATAGATCTGCAACGTATACCCATAAGCCCCCATGAGGTTCTCGAATCCACTGTAGAGCGATGGGTTATCAAAGATCCGGTCCACATAATTCAAACTGATGTAATCAGAGATGATTGCCTTTTTGAAGAGACCTGCCGCAATCAAAAATATGGCCCTGCTGATATCTTCACGTGTCAGTTCCAGAGGATTCCTGATCTGGGGAATCAGTACCTTGGGACGAATGATCGGCCCAGCCAATAAAGAAGGAAAGAAGGATACAAAGAAAGCAAAGTCACCCAGATTGGTCAATGGTTTCAGATTGCCCCGATAGATCTCGATAATGTAACTCAGGATCTGGAAAGTGAAAAAGGATATGCCGATCGGGAGGAAGATATCTGCAAAAGCAAAATGACTGTAAGAAAGCTTGTTGAAGATGTCGATCAGGAAGTTGGTGTATTTGAAATAACCCAACATCCCCAGGTTAAATGCCAAAGCAAGTATCAGTATGGCCTTTCGTGCCCGTGGCTTTTCTTTCTCATCCATCAGGATAGCCAGATAATAGTTCACCAACGTAGAAAACGCCAGTAACAGGACAAAGCTTCCACTCGACTTGTAATAGAAGTAATAGGAAAAGGCAATAATGTAAATGATGCGTTTAAAGGACTTCTTTTGAAAGAACTGGTAAAAGCCTAAGAAAAACAGGAAAAGCCACATGAAAAGCCCCGTGTTAAATAACATCGGCGCCTTGGGATCGAAAGCCAGCTGTTGCAATATCTGCTCAATGCTCAGTTGCAGGTTTGTCCAGTTCATTCATTAACGCGTTATAGAGTAAAAACCCTTGTAAATAATAGCCATCCCTGTTATAATGGATCTTGTCTTTTTGTGCCAGCCCCGCCGTGTACCACTTTTTAATTGATCCAACGCCACCCATGATGGTGTTTAAATTCCAGACCGCCACATTGGAACTTGCAGCATAGTTGATTAATATGGAACAGACCTTTCCGATGCTGGGGTTGAGATACCTTTTCTTCTTAAGTGCATCTCCCGGGGTGGTGATCAGTATATCTGCTGTCGGGTTATACCATCTGATTTGCGAGATAAAGGCATCGATGTTGTTTTCAAAAACATTCTGATTGAGATAACCAAAGGCCTCATTGGTACCCAACGAAATAATAACCAGATCGGGTTGAAGCAATGCTGTCTCTTTAAAAAACTCCGGCTTCTGGTTATAGGTTGAGAATTCAGCCCCATTGGCACCGGCCATAAAATAACATACACCTTTATTCCGGATAGAATCTGAAGGTAACGGAACGATGAAACTATCTACAAGTGAGTCCTGAAACTCTGCCAACTTGTATCTGTAAAACTGTTTGGAAGCGCCAACACCAAATCTCTTCTGAAAAAGCTGTCGCAGCATTCCTGTCATCATATCGGCATAGATATGAGAATCACCGATGTGCAGGATTTTGACATTCACAGAGTCTCCTTTTTCAAGGCTACGAAGCTTAGTGTAGAATCTTTTCAATGCTAAAGGATTCTGAATCCTGTTGGCATTCTGCCTGATCATTGAAGGAATGACAGGCGGTGTCGGAGATCCATTCTGTGCTTTGAGTTGAAGCGGTACAATCATCAACATCAGCAACAGGCAAAGGAGGTTACTAACGTTTCTGTTTGTACAAATGATACTCATTCAATAGATTATTGCTGATTATTTTTCCTATAAAGGCAGCCCCTCTGAAATTGAGATGGGTGTAGTCTTTGTTTGCCATGGGTTGATCTGATTCCACCATTTTCACCATGCTGTTGGGACCTCCCATGGCCTGGTATAGATTCCAGAAAGCAACTCCGGTATGGCGTGCTATCCTGCGTTGTGTCTCTACCAGCACAGGGACATTGGGCTGGGTGACAAACTGCATGTTTTCTTTATAACTCTTGTCGCCAACGCTGATCAGTAAAATATCTGCCTGTGGAAAGTCGCGTTTCAGTCGGTTAATCACTTTGATCATGCCCCGCTCGTACCAAACCATGTTGGTGTCGGCCCCGGTCACCACATTAGTGCCATACTGAAGCACAATCAGATCATACTTCAGGTATTTGTTGAAACCCTTGAGCATCTTTTCAGGGATAGCCTGCATCGGCGTTCCTGAATTTCCACGGAGCGAAAGGTTGTCTAAAATAACGCCATTATCCGACTCGTCACTGATGCCAAATACGGAAAGGGAATCGCCTTTGAAGGATGCTTTCAGCTGACGGAATCCGGGTTTAAGACTCAACACCTCTTCGTTGACCATCCCGAAACCTTTCAGTGAGTCTTTAAACTGTTTCCCATCAAACGTATAATTGATAAACCCGTTTGGCGAGTGTCCATAATAAAGTTTGACCGACTGAAAAGTACTTCTGGCTGCTGCAGTCGGGGTGTTGAAGGCAACCCATGAAGGCGTTGTTGCAGTTTTGGAAGCATTGGGGACATATACCTGTCCTGAAATGCCGGCATAGATTCCTTTTTGTGGTTTGAGGACCGAATAAGTTTGCCAGTCAGGAGATGACGACTGATCGATGGTCTTTCTGAATCCACCAACGGCTGTCAGTATAGGTACAAAACCGACTCCACTACCGCCAAATTGATTTTGCAGAATACTGCGTACGGTGGAGGTGATCAGGTCGCCCTCGATCATCGAGTCACCAAACCAGGCAATGCGGACCCGTTTTTTAGTTTGTTCACATTCTTTAAGGTTAGAGAAAAATCTGCCCAATATGTCCAGACTGTCGGTCCGGTAATCACTGATCCTGACATCTTTCTCCAGTACCAGCATCAGGCTGTCACGGTTGAGCTTTCCATTTTTAAAAAGTCTCAGCTCTTTTTTGGTCAGCTTAATTTTTTCTTTTGGGATGGTAGAAATCAAAGCAACCGGCTTGGGCTTTATAGTCACATCCGAGAGGATATTCACAGGCTTAAAGGTAAAGCTGCCAATGCTGAATCCGGACTTAATAACCGTGAGCAGGAAAAGGATTCCAACGGTCATAAGTATGATGATGAATGGCTGACTTAATTTGTATTTATTGTTCATTTAAGTGCTTTACTTTTCGTTTCTGTCTTCAAGCATAGGCACAAACCGAAAGCTCCCATGACTTGTGATCTCTTTATCTAATTCGGTAAGCCGGATAACAGTCTGCATAATCTGAACATCACCTTCTCCAACAGGAATAACCATTGTGCCACCAATCTTAAGTTGGTTTACGAGTGCATCCGGAATATAGGGGGCTCCACAAGTGACGATGATCTTATCGAAGGGACCAAACGTTGGCAACCCTTTATAACCATCACCATAAAATTGCTTGATGGTACCGAATCCAATGGAAGGGAGAAATAATTTTGTCTTGTCGTAAAGACTCTTTTGGCGTTCGATGGTATAGACTTTAACGCCACAGGCTGAAAGAACACATGCCTGATAGCCACTACCGGTCCCAACCTCCAATACTTTATCTCCTTTTTTTAACTGTAATAGTTCAGTCATCCGGGCTACAGTATAGGGTTGCGAGATCGTCTGGCCGGCGCCAATAGGGAATGCTTTATCCTCATAAGCAAACTCGAGAAACGAAGAATCCATAAAAAAGTGTCTTGGCACTTTCTCTATCGCCATTAATACATTCTCATCTTTAACACCCTTACTTCTGATGGTTTCAACCAACTTTTTCCTTAACCCCTGATGTCGATATGAATCCAGCATATACTTTATTCGATTATTAGATTTTGATACGCAAGAAACATTCTTACTTACATTTTACAAAAATAGTATTTCAGCTACCACAAAAAAAATTTACTTTTGCATAAAAATATATATGCTCAAGATAGGTGTTTTAGGTGCAGGCCACCTCGGCAAAATTCATATCAGATGTATAAAACAAATTTCCGAATTTGAACTTGTAGGGTTTTATGATGCTAATCCTGAGGTCTGTAAAACAGTTTCGGAAGAATTTGGAATTGATGCATTCTCCTCTATTGAAGATTTGATCAGTCATGTTGATGTAGTAGATATTGTCACTCCGACCGTGTCGCATTTTGAGTGTGCATCGTTGTCGTTGAAGAAATTCAAACATGTATTCATCGAAAAGCCTATCGTGACTACTCCCGATGAGGCACGCGCACTGATGGAGATCGCCCGTGAGGCAAATGTCAAGGTTCAGGTAGGGCATGTAGAACGCTTTAATCCTGCTTTTATCGCCGCACAGCCCTATTTGCAGAATCCAATGTTTATAGAGACCCATCGTCTTGCACAATTCAATCCCCGTGGAACAGATGTCCCAGTTGTTTTGGATCTGATGATTCATGACATCGATATCGTGTTGAGCGTGGTCAAAGGCAATATCCGCAAGGTAAGCGCCAGTGGCGTTGCTGTTGTAAGCGATACTCCCGACATCTGTAATGCACGCATTGAGTTCGACAATGGCTGTGTTGCTAACCTTACTGCAAGTCGCATATCGATGAAGAATATGCGTAAATCAAGGTTCTTTCAAAAGGATGCATACGTTTCAGTAGATTTTCTAAAAAAGGAAGTCGAGATCATCCGTATGCGGGATATTGATCCTGAGAAGGCAGGTCCTTTCGATATGGTCATTGATCTGGGTGAAAACAAAGGATCAAAACAGATTCTTTTCGATAAGCCTTCAATACCGGAGATCAACGCCATCCAGACCGAACTGCACAGTTTCTACCTGGCAATTGCCAATGATACGAAACCATCAGTAACGATTGATGACGGATACAATGCACTGGCTGTTGCTTACGAGATTATCGATAAGCTCACGATCAATATGTAATCTTAGTACACTGTATTTTGATAAGAAATCATTTGAAACTGTTTGAATTTCCCCGTAGGGGATAAATATCAATAGAAACAATCACATAATATATCTTTTCCCCGTAGGGGATCAACCTTTAAAGTGAATGCCCTACGGGCAAAAGAAATAACGAAATTTAAAAAGTTCTTTAAAACAGTTTTTATGTAGGCCTTTCAAATAAACTTTAGGCCATTCTAAATGTTTTGAAATAAAAATGTCACTATTGCGTTTTGACTAAATTCTTTTACAGATTATGATAAAAATGTTTACAGAAGTCAACCCGCCAAAAATGGTTGCAACGGAGATCCCCTCCATTGAGGATTTCCTGAAGCCACCGGCTATGACGGGCCAGCATTTCTATTTCCCTCTCGTTAAAGTTTCGCCACATTTAATGCCTATGTGGCAGCAGCGGATCAAGAGAGGGATGGACATTGTTATCTCTTCCCTTGCTATTATTATTTTAGCGCCTGTCTATCTGTTGATTGCCGTGTGTGTTAAACTCAGTTCGAAAGGATCAATACTGTTCAGCCAACAAAGGATTGGAATGAATGGAAAGCCATTCCAGATGGTTAAATTCAGGACGATGTATCTGAACGCAGAAAAAGATGGACCACAGTTGGCTTCAAAAGAGGATTCACGTATAACGCGATTTGGTAGGTTGCTTCGAAAAGTACGTCTCGATGAGATTCCTCAACTTTTAACCGTCTTCTCAGGAACGATGTCACTTGTAGGTCCACGACCCGAACGTGCGTATTATATTGACCAGATTGTGGAGAAAGCTCCACACTATCTGGTGTTACTCAAAGTAAAACCGGGACTCACATCATGGGGCCAGATCAAATATGGGTATGCTGAAAATATCGGGCAGATGGTCGAACGGCTTAGGTTCGACATGGACTACATAGAGAAAATGTCAATTCAAACAGACCTGAAAGTATTGATCCACACCATTTTTGTAATATTACAGGCTTCAGGGAGATAATCAGATCATTCCGTTTTCGATCATGTAAACCGCAGTTGCGATCTGGTGATCTTTTCCATTCGGGTCATATCGTATCTTGAGGTTGTATCCAAACAACCTGCCAATATTCTGGTAGAAAAACACGATGAATGAGCCTCTTAGCTCTTTTACAATATTATAGGTCGTATTCCCTGTTTCTTTGTCTACCAGTTTCATCAGGATTTCTCCCTGACTGAATGTCATATCCATTATTTGTTTGCCAAACTGAGCTTTCAATTCTTTTTCGGCCTGTTTCATCAACTTCTTCTTTTCTGTTTCATTCTTTGCAGAAAGCAAAATGGAATTGTATTCCCTGAGTTTTTGACCGGCAAGTTTCGCATAGGGTAAAACAACTTTGACATTGTAAACAAGTCTGTCCCAGTACCATTTCTCGGTTGGGGACATTACATGAACAAAATCATTGATTTCAAAAGGAGGAAGTTCAATCAGTGGGAGGGTATCTCCATTTATGATAATACTCTTGCAGACGAAGCCCTTTTCGAGCTTGCCGTCCTTGAGTTCCTGTCCAAAAGAAAAAGTTGACAGGAGAAGAAACATGGAAAAGAATAAAACGCGCATCATGTTTAAATCTTCTTCCTTAGTTAACAAACAAGAAATATGCCAATTTGATAATAACGGAAAAATCCAAAGTAAAGTATACTTTGGATTTCCCTGTTATATAATGAATAGGTTAAGCCACTTTTAAATGGATAGCCGATGTCTTAGCCAGTTTTTCTTCTGCATAAGCCCTGGTGATTACAAAGTGTTTGGTATCAACCTGTGAAGGTAATTCAAACATTGCATCTGTCATGATGGCTTCGAGAATTGAACGCAACCCTCTGGCACCAAGCTTGAATTCAACTGCCTTCTCGACGATGTATTCATACACATCATCTTCGATCTCCAGTTTGATATTGTCGATCTCCAGCAATTTGGTGTATTGTTTGGTGAGTGCATTCTTGGGTTCTGTCAGAATCCGTCTCAGCACTACACGATCCAATGGATTGAGGTAAGTGACGACAGGCAGACGACCAACAAGCTCAGGAATCAGTCCAAAACTCTTTAAATCCTGTGGTGCGATGTACTGCAGCAGGTTGTTGCGGTCTACTGTAGCACGTTTCTTATCATTTGAATACCCGATAATATTGGTCGACAATCTGTTGGCAATCTTCTTTTCGATGCCATCGAATGCTCCACCGGTTACAAAGAGTATGTTCTGCGTGTTGATAGCGATCATGCGTTGCTCCGGATGCTTGCGTCCACCCTGGGGTGGTACATTCACCACGGCTCCTTCGAGCAGTTTCAACAATGCCTGCTGAACACCTTCGCCCGATACATCACGTGTGATGGATGGATTATCGCTCTTACGGGCAATCTTATCGATCTCATCAATAAAGACAATGCCATGTTCTGCAGCAGCTACGTCGTAATCGGCAGACTGCAGCAAACGGGTAAGTATGCTTTCAACATCTTCGCCCACATAACCGGCCTCGGTGAGTACGGTTGCATCGGCGATACAGAAAGGTACATGCAACAGCTTGGCTATAGTCCTTGCCAACAAAGTCTTACCTGTACCTGTTTCTCCAACGAGTATGATATTCGATTTTTCGATTTCAACTTCATCAGCATCTTTTGTCTTTTGGGCAATACGTTTAAAGTGATTGTATACGGCAACAGCCAACACTTTCTTCGCATCGTCCTGACCAATGACATACTGATCGAGGTATTCTTTAATTTCGACAGGTTTAAGCAGATTAATTTTACCAAACTTAGTACTTCTTTTTGAACTGAGATCTTCATCAATGATTACTTTTCCCTGTTCAATACAAAGATTACAGATTTGTGCATCTATGCCTGAAATCAACATTTCGACTTCATTACCGGTTCGGCCGCAGAATGAACATTTCTCAATTTTTTTAGCCATAATTTTATTAAAATGAAGACAAACGCATTTGTAGATTGCTCTTAGAAACTGTTTAAAATTCTTTTAGAAAATGTTTAAAATTCTTTTTTCTTTTGCCCTACGGGAAAATTTAAACAGTCTCTTAATTAAAATTCAGGATTGAGGCTTTAATTTCCTTAATCCTGAATGTAATGTGATATTGGATCAGAAAATTAAACTGCCTTTGTGCGGACAAGTATTTCATCGATCATACCATATGTTTTAGCTTCTTCAGCCGTCATCCAGTAATCCCTGTCTGAGTCTTTTTCAACTTTCTTGTAAGCTTGTCCTGAATGGCTGGCGATGATATCATAAAGTTCTTTCTTCAACTTCATGATTTCACGGGTTTGAATCTCGATATCGGTAGCCTGACCTTGTGTACCACCCATTGGTTGATGAATCAACACTCTTGAATGTGTAAGTGCTGTACGTTTGCCGGCTGCACCTGCACACAGGATGACAGCACCCATGCTGGCGGCCATACCTGTACAGATAGTAGCCACATCGGGAGCAATGTATTGCATCGTGTCATAGATTCCCAATCCTGCATTTACGCCACCACCGGGGGTGTTGAGGTAAATCTGGATATCGCGACGTGAATCAGAACTCTCCAAAAAGAGCAACTGAGCCTGGATAATGTTGGCTACATAATCATCAATGGGAACTCCCAAAAAGATGATTCTATCCATCATCAATCTTGAAAAAACATCCATAGTTGCAATGTTCAACTGACGTTCTTCAATGATAGTAGGGGATATGTAGTTTTGCATGACCGAGGTATAGCGATGCATATTCATGCTGCTGATGCCACGATGCATGGTTGCATATTTATAAAACTCGTTGTGGTCCATAGATTTGTTTATTTGGTTTCGGAAGCTAATTTAATAAAATCTTCGTAAGAAACATCTTTTAAATTGAGTGTAACTACAGACTTAAACAAATCAAGTACTTTTTTGTCGTGAAGCTGATCATTAATTTTTCTGACTTCTTCTTTATTCTTCAGGAAAGAGTCAACAATTGATTCAATCTGTGTACGTGTAGCTTCGTCCATGTCTTCAGAGAAACGGAACATTGCTCTGTAATGACTGCGGATATCTTCTTCTGTAACAGATATATCGTTTGCAATCATGATCTTGTTTTCGATCAGCTGCCATTTGATAGAATTGGCATAATCAGCATATTCGTTCTCGATTTGCTCGGTTGAGATTTTTCCATCGTTGCTATCGGCTATCCAACGTTTTAGGAAACTATCGGGTAATTCAATATTGGCTTTCTCGATCAGTTGCTTGACGGCCATGCTCATGAAAACTTTGTCGCTTTCCTGTACAAATGAAGTAGAAGCATCTTTACGAATCCTTTCACGGAAATCTTCAACTGTCTTCAGTTCGTCGGCAGGATAGAGTTGAGTGAAGAAAGCTTCGTCCAGTTCAGCTTCTTCCTGACGGGTGATTTCATTGACAAGGAAGGTGAAATCTGAGGTCAGTTCTTTGGCTTCATCCACTGTGATGCTTAACATTGCGCTTACCTCGACTGCATTTTCAAATGCTTTCATAGGGTTGATGACAATGCTTGCTCCAACAGTTAAGCCGATCAGTTGCTCTTTCAATTCGGCATCTTTGACGACATCAATCAGTATTGAAGCATCTTTAGTGATCCCGTTTGCTTTGGCTTCTCCGTTTTCGAGTTCTACAAAAGTACCTGCAAGACGATCTGTTGCCTCAGCTACATCAGTTGAAACTGCTTTGCTGTTGCGTTTGCGGATATCTTCAACGTATCGGTCAACCATCTCGTCTGAAATGAGGATGTTGTAAAAATCAACATTCAGCTCACTGTTCAGTTCAATATTGATTTCAGGTTGAAATCCAATTTCGAATTTGAACGTAACATCACCAGGATTATTGATATCTAGATCAAGCGGGCCATCAACAATAGCCAATGGACTACCCAACAGTTCCAACTTGTTCTCAGTGATATAGTTATTCAGGCTATCAGAAACAGTTTTATTTAATTCATCGGCTGTTATCGAAGGACCATACATTTTTTTTATCATTCCAAACGGAACCTTACCAGGTCTGAAACCGGGAATATTAGCTTTGTGCTGGTGATCTTTCAATACTTTATCTACCTTACCCTGGTAATCAGCAGGAGTAAGTTCAATCTTCAAAACGGCATTGAGTGTACCGGTATCTTCTCTTGAAATGTTCATTTGAAATGGTGTTTGGTTTATCCTTTAGTTTTTATGTCGTTGAATGTCAATATAATTATCCGGGCAATCCCGGTACATAATTAAGGAGCACAAAGGTAAATATATTTTAGAAAAAAAGCTAATCCTGTTATCGAAACATTTTAGCGAAACATGTAGAGACGCAATATTTTGCGTCTCAAAGTAACATTGATCATTAATTCTAGAGACGCAAAATATTGCGTCTCTACACAATTCCGATAGTAAACAGGATTTATGTTATACTTTATTAAAAAGGATCTCGATTTTGTTACTGCAAAAACTCAGCTACTCTGTCAAAAACATCGGTGTAGCTTGTCATTAGCAGGTCATTGTATTTAGGCACAGGTTGGAAAGGATCTTCATGTTTATAGGGGTAATCAAAATCGAGGGCATCGACCCGGATGGGGATATCAAGCGATGATCCTTTCAGTGTATTCATCATCTCGTAGGGCGGAATGACCGAGTCCTGTACCAGGCCAATTGCTGCAATCCGGTCCGACATACTCCTGAAACTCATTTCCCTGAAGTCTTTTAACGTTTTATAATTCAACATGCTGCGGAAACAGGTGCCTTCCAGATGGTCATTGCCCAGAAAGTGACCCAGCCGTTTATCATGTTTTAAATGACTGTCAAGATGTTCGATAGCGTAAGAGTAAAGTTCGACATTGGCTTCACTATCGAGTATGAATTTGGTGACAGGAGAATAGCGATTAAAGGTTGCCCCCCCGCAGAAAATAAAGAGCCTTGATTTTTCAAATAGCTGATTGTGGTTTGCCATCATCAGAATCTGTGATAAAAAGCTTCCGATGGAGTAGGCGAAAATATCAAACGTGGCATTGTTCGAAATAAAGGGATGCCCACCGCCACGGATCCCACTCATGAAGTCGATCACATCATGGTAGGTCTGAAGACCCGACCAAAGATAGCGTTGCGGACGTAATTGCAGGCGCGAACTGATGGCAACATTGGTCAGTGTGGAATCAATAATATCAGAAAACTGCAATTTTCTCTTCTCACTCATTGCATACATCTTTCTGGAATCGCTCCAGTCGTGAGGCGCTCGGTTCATATGAAAGGCAATAGGAAACAATACGACGGACTTTCCTGTAAGCAGGCATAATCTGTATGCCCAGGTGAGATATTTGTGCCAGTACTTCTCATTCAGTCCATGAAACATCATGATGACCTGATTCGATTTCACAGATCCTTTTGGCGTAAAAACAGAATATCTGAACCGGTTATTTTCCTTCACCTTTGAATCGGCAACATCAGTTTCAGGCGTCGATGAATGTGATGGGGTGTCTATGTTTTTTTCATCCTGAAACGAAAGCTGATGTTCTGCACAGTAATAATTGTCTTCACCGGTCAGAATTTTGAAATTCTCAGATTGAAATTCAAAGTTTCTGATTTCTACCAGATGGTCAACTGCTATAATTGGATCATCGTAGTTGTAGATTTCTTTCAGGTGGTTATATAAATCGCAATAAGTCATACTCTAAATATTTTTTATGAATAATAATTGATCTGAAGAAATCAGTAAACAAAGATAACACCAGATGTGGCTTGAAATTTGATTAATATTTTAAATAAATCAATAAGCAGGGATATACGGGAAATGTAGTTTTATTTTTAAAGTGTACATGTTTTTATCAGATTAGTTTATATGTTTTTATGAATTTTCTATACAGATCATATAGCCAATGTGTTAAAATTCTTTGATTTATCGGGAAAAAAGTGTATATTTGTGGGACATTTTTTGCATCCTGATTTTATTAAAATTTAATTTCATGCAATATAAATTTATACCATTACTCATAAGGGACCGGATTTTAACATACGGTGACCGTAAGGCATTGGGTTATAAAGACAAAGATCTCAATGTCTGGAAACCTATTTCATGGAACCAGATGGGCGAGAGGATCGATGCTGTCGCTAAAGCATTGATGAATGAAGGAATCCGGGAGCAGGAAATGGTCGGGATCTTTTCTTCCAATATGCCCGAATGGGTTCTCAGCGATTTTGCCCTGATGAGTATCCGTGCAGTTTCTATTCCGATTTTCGCAACTGATCCTGTCACGCAGGTTGAATACATCATCCACGAAACCGAGATGAAGTTGATATTTGTTGGCGAACAGGAACAATATGATAAAATCTTCGAAATAGTTACGAAAGGATTGCTGGATTGCAAAATTGTCGTATTTGACAATAGTGTTGATCTGAAAGGACATCAAAAAGCCATCTATTATGATCAGTTCTATGCTAAGTTGCTGGATGACAAAGATAATACCGAATTAAACAAAAGATTGTCCGAACTCAATGCAGAGGACATTGCCACTATACTTTATACTTCCGGAACTACCGGAGAACCAAAAGGTGTTGTTTTACGCAGTCGGAATTTCGATAGTTTTCTGAAAATCCACATGGCTTATCTGACCGTTCTGAACGATCAGGATATCGTTCTTGCTTTTTTGCCGCTCAGTCATATTTTCGAAAGGGCCATGACGATATTGTCTTTGAACAAGGGTGCAACAATTAATTTTCTTTCAAATCCGCGTGGAGTGGTTGATGCCCTGCAGGATGTCAGGCCAACGTTCATGTGTACTGTCCCCCGGTTCTTCGAAAAGACTTACAATGTGATCTTCGAGAAAATCGCTGCTTCATCTTTTCTGAAGAAGAAGATCTTCTTCTGGGCCATTGGTGTGGGTGGGAAGGTCATGAACTTAAAACGGCAGGAGAGAGAAGTACCGTTGATAGACAGGTTAAAATATTCATTGGCTGATAAACTGGTTTTGAAACAGGGACGACAGGCTTTTGGAGGCAATATCCGCTACATGCCCTGTTCAGGATCTATGTTGCCCGATAATATCAATATCTTCTTTCAGTCTGCCGGCATCCATATCATCTATGCTTATGGACTCACAGAAACACTGGCAACGGTGACGGCATATCCGTTTACAAAATTTAAGTTTGGATCAGTAGGCGTTCCACTGCCTTATGTCCGGGTGAAAATTGGCAATAACAATGAAATCCTGATCAAGAATGACTCTCTGTTTACCGAATATTATAAGAAGCCCGAAGAGACCCTTGCAGCTTTTGAAAACGGCTGGTTTAAAACGGGTGATGCCGGTGAGATAGACGTGAATGGAAATCTGATTATGAAGGAACGCATCAAGGATCTGATCAAGACCTCAGTAGGGAAATATGTTGCACCGCAACAGATAGAGAGTGTACTGACATCAGAACCCTTTATCGAGCAGGTTGTGGTGATTGGTGATGATAGGAAATTCCTGACCGCATTGATCGTGCCTTCTTTCCCTGCGCTCGAAGCCTATGCCGAAAAGCTGAAGATTACCTTTGCATCCCGCGAGGAAATGATAGCCAATTCACAGATCGTAAAGATGATGAAGGCAAAGCTACATGCAGTTCAACTCAATCTTGCCAACTATCAGAAGGTCCATAAATTCACCCTGTTACCTAAAGAGTTTTCAATCGACACCGGTGAGTTCACTTCCACCCTCAAGATGAAACGCAAAATAATCTCCCAGAAATACAAACTCCTCATCGAGAAAATGTACATGGAATAACGTTTCGGGAAACAACGCTCAAATCTGGTGACTGAGCATGTCAAAGCGCTATCTCCGGTAAAAAAGCATGATATAACTCCCATAAAACCGGTATTAACTTTGTCGGAACTCCGAAGCATGTCGGTTATTTCTCCGTACATAATCCGTACCCTATATACGAAACTGCTACGGAGATCCTGCGAAGATCCTGCGAAGATCCTGGAAGGATCCTACGGAGATGATCCGGATATTACCCTTGTTTTATAGTCATTAAATGAGAATTGTCCGGTAGATTTTCACCGATATTGTATCTTCCTTTTGTTAGAAAATTCTATAAAAGCCATCGTTAACGGTTCGAAAACGCTTTCAATAAGCTTTGACAACTCTTTGAATAACCTCCCCAGTCAGGTATTTGTTCCGTATTGTCTCCCTGTTTGTTCCGTAGTTCCCTCGTATCCTATAATACGGAACAAATATGGAACAAACACGGTGGAAACATGGAGTAGTATCGGAACTGCCCTGGTTGTTTGAAGCGACTTCAAACAATATTCAAAACGTTTTCAAACCTTTATCGATGGAATAAGACACTTTTATTTTCCGGGAATGAAGTCTCATAACCCTGGTCTCTGAACCTGTCGAAGTGACATCTATTTGGATTTCAGTGTGTTTTATCTGATGTTCCTTATTCAATGGGTAAAACAATCTCATCGGTATTTAAACCCAACGAGGGTATAGACTGCTTTATCGTATTTTGAAACAGTATCTGCCGGTTCAATCTCATGACTGATTATCGTAGTTATTTTCTTTACTCTTGGTTTTGTAATTGTTTCTGTTTGAGCAATTACAATACAGGGTATTGAGCAAAAGAAAAAGAATAACACAAGTAATGAAGATTTCATTAAAGCAATTTTTAGGAAAAACGAACTATTAAAATCCGTTTTACAAATATACTTAAATTAGTAAAGTGAGGAATAAATAGAGAGTGAGACGAATATTTTACAGTGCATTTATATTACCGTTACTTTTTATTCGTAATTTTAATGTTTATAGGCGAAAATTAAGTTTGTACTTTAAAAACAAGGTGATTTGTATGGTATAATTACATGACCTAAATATATTACAATGTTACCAAAATGAATACTTTTATGTATGCATATTTAATAGTAAAACATTTTCAAACAGAAACATACATTTTGGAGGTCACAATTTGTGACCTCCAATTATGGCAAAAATAAAAAATGGTTCCTGACCCCATTTCACTCATTTCTCCACATAAACTATATAATCTACAACATGCGTGAAAAATTTCTTACAATCTTTACATGTATCATCTTTGGGTTTTTAATCCAAAGTTTAGGCCAGAATCAAACCAATGTTGACTCCTTGAATTTTATATTTAAAAAGGGAACCGAGGGCTATGCCTCTTTCCGGATACCTGCTATCGTTACTACTGTGAAAGGTACCCTCCTTGCATTTGCTGAAGGAAGGAAAAAAGGTGCTTCAGATTCCGGAGATATCGACCTGGTAATGAAAAGCTCCAATGATCAGGGTAAAACATGGAGTCAATTGAAAGTTATCCGGGATGATGCTGACAATGTTTGTGGTAATCCGGCACCCGTTGTAGACCGAACTACAGGCATGATCTATTTACTGTCCACCTGGAACCTGGGAGCAGATAATGAAAAATCAATTATAAATCATACAAACAAGGATTCACGAAAGGTTTATGTTTTATCCTCTTCTGATAATGGAGAAAATTGGTCCGAAGCAAAAGAGATCACTGCCTCAGTTAAACCAAATAACTGGACATGGTATGCAACAGGGCCTTGTCATGGAATACAAGTTGAAAAGGGCGCTGCAAAAGGAAGGTTGATCATTCCATGTGACCATATTGAATCAGGGACCAATAAATATTACTCTAACATTATCTATTCTGATGATCATGGTAAATCATGGAAAATAGGGGGTACTACACCACAAGACCTGGTGAATGAAAGCACTGTTGCAGAATTGAGCAATGGCAACCTGATGCTGAATATGCGCAATTACGACAGGACGCTGAAAACAAGAAAAGTATCGCTGAGTTCAGATAGTGGCATGACATGGGGGAATATATACTCCGACTCAACATTGATAGAATCAATCTGTCAGGGTAGTTTGTTGTCTGTTGCTCCTAAACGAAAAGGCAAAACGCAACTGTTTTTCATTAATCCTGCCGATCAAAATAACAGGAGGAATATGACCTTGCGTGTAAGTATGGATGATGGTAAAAGCTGGCTAAAATCAAAAAGTTTATTTTCGGGCCCCTCAGCCTATTCTGATATCACCGGATTAACTGATGGAAGTATTGGATGTTTATATGAAGCCGGATATAAAAGTGCTTATGAAGGTATTGTTTTTCAAAAAGTTTCCTTGAAAGATCTTTAATGTAATGATAAATCTTTCCTAATCCAATTTATCTAAATAATTGAGTTACCGGAATGGTAATAACTTAATTATTATATTCGCAAGAAAATACCTTCAGGTTAAGAAATTACATCACCATGATAAAAAGTACGATTAGAATTTGGGTTTATATTTATATCATTTTTTCATTGAGTATTGGAGCTTATGGGTTAATTAATTGGCAGCATGTAGATGTTACAATTTCATTTTTTTTGATATTTTACGGTTTGTTCTTTGCCTTTTTGATTTTTTGCATACCAATATGGATAGCTACCAAATGTAAAACTGTAATATTAGATGAGAAGGGCATTAAAATTGTATTTCCGTTTTTACAGAGAAAGTTGTACTATTTTTATACTGAAATTGATTATTTTGAAACTCATAAATATTATTATAATTGGTTCGATTTTATGGAGATGAAAATTACTTTAAAAAATAAAAGAGCAATAATTATTACTTCAGGTGCAAATACAAAATTTGAAGAAATGAATATTTTTCTTCAACAAAGAATTGAAAAGAAATGAAAGTGGTTTCGAAAAGTGTAACCCTTTTAGCCTGGTTTAATAAGTTCAGTCACAATTTCCCATTGAACTTTTTACAATCAATAGGTTAATCCAAACTGCCAGAGTGGAATCGTGTTCAAATATCCCAGTTCAATATCATCTTTTACAATAAAGGCTTTATCCATTCCTTGAATTTGTTTCAGCCCTTTATTTTTTCCACCAACTTCAAAGGTATAATCACCAATCATAAAATCTGCAATTGGTGAGACAATTACATCATATTTTACTCTTAACTGATTCAAGAAAAACGTTTCTCTTATATTTCCGGTATTTGAATTATCGTTTGCTAAACTGTAAATTAAATTTGTATTGTCTAAGTAGATTTTATCCACTTTGCCTAATCCCTTTATTCCTCCTGTAGCGTCTCTGAGTTGGGCAATCATTCCGGCTTCTTCTATAAACAGGCAATAATCAGCAATATTGTTCCTACTGGCTGAAAGTGCATTCGCGATGCTTGTCATATTAGGTTTAAAAGGAACACTTTTTGCAATAATGGCCAGCAATTGCTTTAATTTCCTCCCCGTCGATATATTCATACCTGCAAACAGCGGAATATCCGTTTCTAATGTTTGGTTTACAATCTGCTGTAATTTCAGTTCGAAATTTTCTTCCAATGCAAACGGATAATATCCTCGTTTTAGGTAATCTTCAAAAAGTGGTAATGGATGCTTTACACCCGGAAGCTCAGCTTTATGTGCCAGAACCTCATCTAAAGAATAAGACCGGACAGCTGTTTGATGAAACAATTGCAGGTACTCCCTGAAAGACAAACCTTGCAGATTGTACATTACTGCTCTTCGACTTAAATCCGAGGCCCCTTTTTTTATATCCATTACCGATGAACCGGTAAATACAACATGTAGTTCCGGATGGTAATCATATATCAGTTTCAGTTCTTTAGACCATTCTTTGTGTTTGTGGATCTCATCAACAAAAAGGTATTTTCCACCACGTTTTACAAAAGCATCTGCCAAATCAACCAACTTGTTATCGGCAAAATAGAAATCTTCTGCAGTAACATAGAGTGTTTCTTCCGGATTCAGGTTCTTTTTAATATGTTGTAAAACCAATGTAGTTTTACCAACTCCACGTGGACCGATAAGTCCGATCATCCGATTCTTCCAGTTTATTTCAGTATAAATATATCGAAAGAATCCGGTATTTGTCTCTCTGATAAGTTTGTGAAACTGTTCAAATAATTTTTCCATGGCTGAAATATTATATGCAAATATAAATAAAATGCACCATCACAGTGCAAATATAGTTAATATTTGCACTGTGATGGTGCATTTTATTGTTATTATAATTAATAATTAGGAAACCAATTAAACTCAGATGATATTGGCGGAGTTTGGCGGGGAATGGCGGAGTTTGGCGTACCCCGAATCCTTGTTTGGAGAAAGGGAGGGGTTTATCTTTACATTGTTATTCAGTGCACTGAATGAACATGTTCTTTGAAATCTTGATAATTTAAAAAAGCTGCCGAAATATAAAAGGGATGTAAGCAGGGTTAGTTGAGCGGGAAATGCCAGGTGACATTTCCTGCTCAATTTAGCCTTGAAGATCATTTACAGGAACACTACATTATTCTTTGCTGTGATCTTCTCGCAATAGTGACATTGCAGTTTCAGGTCGTTTTTGTCGATGACTGTGAAACTGGTGGTGATGGGTTGGTGGTTGGTGATGCAGTTGGGGTTAAAGCATTTTACAATAGCCTGGATTTTATCGGGGATAGCGAATTTGCGTTTAACGACTACACAGAAGTCTTTGATCTCGATCAGGGTTGCAGAGGGAGCAACCAGAGAGATCATGTCGATCTCCCAATCGGCAAAGTAACGGTTGCTGACTTTGATGATGCCTTTGCCTTCTTTGAGCTTTTTGCTTTCAAGGTTGACCCCGACAAAAATCTCATCTTTTTCACTGGTGAGTTCCAGGAGCCGGATTACCTGGAAAACACGGTTAGAGGGGATATGATCGATTACCGTTCCGTTTTCAAGGGCCGATACTTTTAATTCTCTTGATACTTTTTCCATCTCTTTGGTTTTTTGTTTTGTTTTTTGGGCGACCACGAGGGTCGCCCCTACATTTTTTGTGTTAATTATGGGCGGCCACAAGGGCGGCCCCTACATTTTCTTCAGTTACCGGGGAAGATTTTTAATCACCGGATAAGATCTTCAGTCGCCGGGGAAGATTCTTAATCACCGGATAAGATCTTCAGTCGCCGGATAAGATCTTCAGTCGCCGGGTAAGATTTTTAATCACCGGATAAGATCTTCAGTCACCGGGAACGATCTTCAGTCACCGGATAAGATCTATGGTTGCCGGATAAGGTTATTAATTTCCGGTTATACAGCTCCGAGGATTGATGCAAGGATGGCCTGGCGGACATAGACACCGTTTTGGGCTTGCTGGAAATAATAGGCCTGTGGGGTGTCGTCTACATCGGTGTCGATTTCATTCACACGGGGCAGGGGATGAAGTACCTTCATGTTTGGTTTGCAATTTGCCATGAGTGATTTGGAAAGGATGCAGGAGTCTTTGACTTTTTCGTATTCCATGGGATCAGAAAAACGTTCACGCTGTACACGGGTCATGTAAAGGATGTCAACCTTGGGCATCACATCTTCAAGATCGGTATATTGATGGTACTCAAGATTATTGTCCTTGATGTGTTTTTTTACTGAACTGGGTAACTTAAGCGATTCGGGAGATACCAAATGAAAAGTGGTATTGAACTGAGATAAAGCCGCTGTCAATGAGTGAACTGTACGTCCGTATTTAAGGTCTCCCACAAAAGCAACATTCAGATTATCGAGGGTCCCCTGTGTCTTCCGGATTGAAAAAAGATCGAGCAGACACTGCGTAGGGTGTTGATTCGCACCATCACCGGCATTGATGATAGGTACTTTGGATACTTCTGATGCATAACGTGCCGCACCTTCCCTGGGGTGGCGCATCACAATGACATCGGCATATCCGCCAACCATCAGTATGGTGTCTTTCAATGTCTCACCCTTTGATACACTGGATGAAGAGGCATCGCTGAAACCGATTACCTTGGCTCCGAGACGGCTTGTGGCGCTCTCAAAACTTAAACGGGTTCTGGTTGATGGTTCAAAGAAGAGTGTGGCTACCACATAACCCTCCAGGATATTCTGACGGGGTTGCTTTTCGAACTTCTCTGCCAGGTCAAGGATCCTGAGCTGTTCTTCTTTGGTGAAGTCACTGATCGAAACAAGACTCTTATTTTTCATTGCTTATGTTGTTTTCAATGCATAAAAAAAGAGAATAGTGATAGATCACTATTCTCCAGATTGATTTAATATTCGTCCCAGCTTTTTATCATTAAGTCGGGAAGCTTGTATTTGTGAAATGCCGTGATGAAAGCCGAGGCTAATCGGGCATTCGTAATGAGCGGTATGTTGAGATCGACAGCAAGACGACGGATGGTGTAGTCATTATCCAGTTCCTTTTTTGAAAGGTTCTTGGGGATATTGATGACCAGATCAATCTTCTTCTCTTTAAGGTAGGTGAGAACGTTGGGTTCCTCTTCGGCATCGGGCCAATGCAACATGGTCGTCGGTACATCATTGTCTTCAAAGAAGAGATGTGTGCCTTTGGTTGCATAGAGGTGATATCCCATCGCTACCAGATCTTTGGCGCTTTCGATCAGTTCAATCTTCGAACGGGTAGGCCCTGATGAGATGAGGATGCCTTTTTCAGGAATCTTGTATCCCACGCTGAGCATTGCTTTGAGAATGGCTTCGTAATAATCTTCACCGATACAACCTACCTCACCGGTCGACACCATGTCTACCCCAAGAACGGGATCGGCCATGTGCAGACGTGAGAAGGAGAACTGTGAAGCCTTTACTCCGATATAATCAAGGTCGAAGATAGACTTATTGGGTTTGCTGACGGGGAGATCCAACATGATGCGTGTAGCTATCTCGATCAGATTGGTCTTCAGAATCTTTGAGACGAAAGGAAATGAACGTGAAGCACGCAGGTTACACTCAATAACCTTGATGTCGTTGCCACGGGCTAGGAACTGGATATTGAATGGTCCACTGATGTTTAGTTCTTTCGCGATCTTCGAACTGACTCTTTTGATCCTTCGTACAGTCTCTACATACAGATTCTGAGGAGGGAAGACGATGGTTGCATCGCCTGAGTGAACTCCTGCAAACTCTACGTGTTCGGAGATGGCATAGATGATGATCTCACCATCTTTGGCTACCGCATCGACTTCTACCTCTTTCGCGTTCTCAATGAACTTGGAAACGACAACAGGATAATCTTTGGAAACACGCGCTGCCAGTTCAAGGAATGCTGAAAGCTCATCGCTGTTTGAAACGATATTCATTGCTGCTCCGGCAAGGACATATGATGGACGGACAAGAAGAGGATAACCAACCTGGTCTGCGAAGCCATAGATCTCATCGATAGTGACAAGCTCTCTCCACTCGGGTTGATCGATTTTCAGGTCGTCGAGCATCTGTGAGAACTTATGCCTGTCCTCTGCACGGTCAATCGACAGTGCTGAAGTACCCAGAATATGAACATTCTGCTTGTGCAGACGCATAGCAAGATTGTTTGGAATCTGGCCGCCTGTGGATATGATGACTCCCTTGGGGTTTTCAAGATCGATGATATCCAGGACACGCTCGAAAGATAACTCATCAAAATAGAGCCGGTCGCATACATCATAATCAGTACTTACCGTTTCGGGATTGTAGTTGATCATGATGGCCCGGTATCCTTCTTTGCGGATGGCATTTAATGCATTTACACCGCACCAGTCAAACTCTACAGAGCTGCCAATTCGATATGCACCTGAGCCAAGCACAATTACTGATTTACGATCGCCAACATATTTAACGTCGTCTTCAATGGCATTGTAAGTCAGATACAGATAGTTGGTCTGGGCAGGATATTCTGCTGCCAGTGTGTCAATCTGTTTCACATAAGGTCTGATGCCTTTAGATTTCCTGTATTCTCGCAGGCTAAGGATAGAGGCCTCGCCCTTCATGTTTGCTTTCAGGATAAGGCGCGAAAGCTGATAATCAGAGAAACCGAGCTTCTTGACGTTGAGCAAAAGCTCGTCAGGAACCTGATCAAACTGATTGTAACCGCTTATCTCTTCACCATGATCAAAGATGTTTCTCAGCCTGTGAAGGAACCAACGGTCGATCTTGGTCTGCTCGTAGATCTGCTCAATAGACCAGCCCTCGTTAAAGGCTTTGGCTATTGCGAAGATGCGGATATCTGTAGGGTGATTTAATTCATGAGAGACATCTTCGAATTCGATGTCTTTGTTGCCTATGAAACCATGCATACCAAGACCAATCATGCGAAGGCCTTTCTGAATGGCTTCTTCGAATGTGCGGCCTATTGCCATGACCTCACCAACCGACTTCATGCTTGAACCTATTTCACGGTCTACACCGATAAACTTGTTGAGGTCCCAGCGTGGAAGCTTACAGACCACATAGTCAAGAGCAGGCTCAAAGAATGCTGAAGTCTCTTTCGTGATTTCATTGCGGATCTCGTGAAGACCATAGCCAAGTCCAAGACGGGCTGCTACGAGTGCCAGCGGATAACCCGTTGCTTTGGATGCCAAAGCTGAAGAACGGGATAAACGGGCGTTGACTTCAATAACACGATAATCTTCTGAGAAGGGGTCGAGAGCAAACTGAACGTTGCACTCACCGACTATCCCTACGTGACGAACGATCTCGATGGATATCCTGCGCAGTTTGTGATATTCGGCATTGGTCAGTGTCTGTGAAGGGGCAACAACAATACTCTCGCCGGTATGAATTCCCAGCGGGTCGAAGTTTTCCATGTTACAGACCGTGATGCAGTTGTCATAACAGTCACGAACCACTTCATATTCTACCTCTTTCCATCCTTTCAATGATTCCTCAACGAGGATCTGGTTGGAGTAAGAGAATGCTTTACTTCCCAGTACTTCAAGTTCCTTGTCTGTTACACAAAAACCTGAACCCTGGCCACCCAAAGTATAAGCGGCCCGTACAATGATGGGATAACCCAATACACCGGCAGCATCAATTGCTTCTGCTATTGTAGTACAGGCAATGCTTCGAGGGGTAGAGACATTGATCTCGCCAAGCTTTCCAACAAAGATCTCGCGGTCTTCGGTGTCTATGATAGCCTGAACAGGCGTACCCAGAACCCTGACATTGTTCTTTTCAAATATTCCTCCCTTGTAAAGAGCAATACCACAATTGAGTGCAGTCTGTCCACCAAATGAAAGCAAAACACCATCGGGTTTCTCTTTCTTGATGACCTCTTCAACAAAATAGGGAGTCACAGGTAAGAAATAAATCTTATCGGCGATGTTTTCTGAAGTCTGAACGGTTGCAATATTGGGATTGATCAATACTGTGAAGATGCCTTCTTCGCGAAGGGCTTTGAGCGCCTGTGAGCCTGAGTAGTCGAACTCTCCTGCTTCGCCTATCTTGAGGGCGCCTGATCCTAAAATCAATACTTTTTTTATCTGTCTTTCCATTGCTTTACCAGTGTTAAAAATTCATCAAATAGAAAGGCTGTATCGGTTGGTCCGCTCGAAGCTTCGGGATGAAACTGCGTTGAGAAGAAAGGTTTTGATATATGTCGGATGCCTTCGCTGGTTCCGTCGTTGAGATTGACGAAGTTCTCTTCCCAGCCCGGGGTAAGGCATTTGTTGTCAACTGCAAAGCCATGGTTTTGTGATGTGATATAGGCTTTCTTGGTTCCACATTTCAGCACAGGCTGATTGTGGCTACGGTGACCAAACTTGAGCTTGTAGGTGTCGGCTCCTGATGCCAGAGACATCAACTGATGACCAAGACAGATTCCAAAGATAGGTCTGTCACCTCCGAGTTCATTCTTAATGTTTTGGATGGTGATATCACAACGTTTTGGATCGCCGGGACCGTTTGAGATAAACAGACCGTCGAAGTCTTCCTTGCTGTAATCATAATCCCATGGAACACGGATTACTGTGGTGTCGCCGTCTTTGATGAGGTAGCGGATGATGTTGAACTTCACGCCGCAATCGACAAGCAGGATTCTGTATTTTCCTGTGCCATACTCAACACGTTCTTTGATACTCACCTGGGCTACCAGGTTATCCAAATCGGGATTGTAGAAAGGGACATCAATATCGTTCACGATAATCTTGCCCAACAAGGTGCCTTTCTCCCTGATTTTTTTTGTGATTGCCCGGGTGTCGAGTCCAAAGATACCGGGTACCTTGTGCTCTATCAACCAATCTCCAAGACTCTTTGAGGCATTCCAGTGATTGTAATTCAAAGAGTATTGTGCGATGGCCAATCCCGTCACATGAATCTTTTCTGATTCAAAATACTTTAGTAATTGGTCCTGTTCCAAACCGGTGTCTGGGACACCGTAATTGCCTACCAGTGGGTAGGTGAGAACCAGGATCTGACCTTCGTAAGAAGGGTCTGTCAGACTTTCGGGGTAGCCGGTCATGGCAGTGTTAAAAACCACTTCTCCCGAAACGGAACCTTCGTAACCAAACGAATAGCCCTCCATGATGGTCCCGTCTTCAAAGACTAGTTTTGCTTTCTTAAATTGCATCATCAATAATTAACTCAGTTATTCAACCCTAATATTAATACTTTTTATTGTTTTTGTAATCCTGTAAGCGCAACGAGTGTTTCTAGTTTATTTTAGTCCTTGTATTTCACTCATCAACAAAGAAAAAAATCATAAAAAAGGCGACTATAAAAGCCGCCTTTTTAAAAATAGTTATTTCAGATTATGTTTTTGAACAAAATCGTCAATGATACCCTGTAAATTGGGTAAACCAATTTCCTGGAGATCATAACTAACTTTTACAGTCGGCTTGTTAATCTTAACTATACGGTTAAGATCGATCGGCGTGGCAATAACAACAACATCACAGGGTGTATTGTTTATTGTCGTTTCAAGATCTTTTACCTGTTCGTCGCCATAGCCCATTGCCGGTAGCAAAGTACCGATATTGGGATAGAGACGGAAAGTTTCGCTTAGCTTACCTACAGTGTATGGACGAGGATCAACAAGCTCGGCAGCACCAAATTTCTTTGCGGCTACCACACCTGCACCAATCTTCATTTCACCATGTGTCAGTGTTGGACCATCTTCAACAACAAGTACCCGTTTGCCACGAATTAATTCGGGCTTGTCAACTGTTACCGGTGAGGCACAGTCAACAACGATTGCTGTTGGATTGATAGAGGCCAGATTTTCACGGACTGTATTGATGTTGTCCAGAGATGCAGAATCGATTTTGTTGATGACGATTACATCTGAAATACGGGCTACAACTTCTCCCGGATAATATGATACTTCAGCTCCCGGACGCAATGGATCGGCAACACCAATCATCAGATCGGGTTTATAGAAGGGGAAGTCATTGTTTCCACCATCCCATAATACGACGTCACAACCACTTGGGTCTTTCTCTGCAGCGCGGAGAATTGCTTCATAGTCAACACCGGCGTAGATTACGTTACCACGAACAACGTGTGGTTCGTACTCTTCCATCTCTTCGATGGTACACTTGTGTTTTGCGAGGTCTTCGACTGTAGCAAAGCGTTGTACCTTTTGAGCATTGAGGTCACCATAAGGCATCGGGTGACGAATCACCACTACCTTAAGGCCTTTGGCCATCAATAATTCAACAACACGGCGCGAGGTTTGACTCTTGCCGCATCCTGTACGGGTAGCTCCAATTGCAATAAGCGGTTTGGTGCTTTTGATCATGGTGTCCTTGGGGCCCAGAAGCATGAAATTGGCTCCTGCTGCATTTACCTTAGCACTGATGTTCATTACGCGTTTGTAAGGAACATCGCTGTAGGAGAATACACAGACATCAACGTTTTTTGTTTGAATAAGCTGAACAAGATCTTGCTCAGCTACAATAGGAATGCCATTGGGGTATAGGTCTTGTCCGGCCAGTTCTTTCGGATAAGCTCTACCATCAATGTCGGGGATCTGTGCAGCGGTAAACGCAACAACGTTGTATTCTGCTTTTCCACGGAAAAAGGTATTAAAGTTGTGGAAGTCTCTGCCAGCAGCCCCGATAATCACTACGTTTTGTTTCATACGAATGAATTAAGGGTAATATATTAGGATTGAGTGAGTGATAAATTGCTGCAAAGATACGTGTTTAAGCTTTTCAGTCAATCAAACTTTTGCTATAAATTATTAACATTTAGTTAACAATATGCAAATTTGCATAATAGAGGCAGGAAAAGAAAAGAAAAGACGAAAACATGTAACTTTGCATCCCGAATTCAAAAGACAAAAAATGATTAATACGATTCTTGCTGAACAGGTTGTAGCAACAGTGAATGAGCTCTACAATCTTACGCTGACAACCGCAGACATCTCTCTGCAGAAAACCCGTAAGGAATTTGTGGGTGATTATACCGTTGTAGTTTTTCCTTTTGTGAAGGCTGCCCGTAAGTCGCCTGTGCAATGCGCTACCGAAGTTGGAGAAGCCCTTATGGCTAAATATCCTTCAGTTGAGTCATTCAACGTGATCCAGGGTTTCCTGAATATCGTCATCAGTAGCAAAGAATGGCTGTCATTCTTCAGTCAGGAATACAATAAACCTCAATATGGTTATGCCGAAGCAAATTCAGGTGAAACCATAGTCGTTGAATATTCTTCACCCAATACCAATAAACCACTTCATCTTGGTCATGTGCGCAATAACCTGTTGGGCTTTTCAGTCGCTCAGATTCTAAAAGCCACCGGGAAAAAAGTTGTCATGGTGAATCTGGTCAACGATCGCGGAGTGCATATCTGCAAATCGATGCTGGCTTGGATGAGATGGGGAAACGGGGAGACACCTGCTTCTTCAGGACTCAAGGGAGACCATTTGATTGGTAAATATTATGTGCTGTTCGATAAATACTATAAGGAAGAGATAGCGCAACTGGTTGAAGCCGGCGTTAAGAAAGAGGAAGCTGAAAAGACGGCGCCATTGATGCTGGAGACACAGGAGATGTTGCGCAAATGGGAACAGGGAGATGCTGAAACCATTTCGCTTTGGAAGACAATGAACAGTTGGGCGTATGCAGGTTTCGATGAGACCTATAAAAGTATGGGTGTCACTTTTGATAAGATTTATCATGAATCTGAAACTTATTTGTTAGGGAAAGACATTGTTCAGCAGGGTGTCGATAATGGCGTATTGTTTAAAAAAGAAGATGGTTCTGTCTGGTGTGATCTGACAGGTGATGGTCTGGATGAAAAACTGTTGTTGCGTTCTGACGGGACTTCTGTTTATATGACACAGGATCTGGGTACAGCACAAATGCGTTATGAAGAGTTCAAACCTAATCGCATGGTCTATGTGGTGGGCAATGAACAGGATTATCATTTTAACGTTTTGCGGTTGATCTTAAAGAAGATGGGATATAGTTGGGCCGATGGTATTTATCATCTCTCCTATGGGATGGTAGAATTGCCTCACGGGAAAATGAAGAGTCGCGAAGGAACTGTTGTAGATGCCGATGACCTGATAGAAGGAATGATACAGACTGCCCGTGAGATGACAGAACAGTTGGGGAAACTGGATGACTTTGGAAGCGAAGAGGCCAGCCGTTTGTATTACAATATTGGTATGGGCGCTTTGAAATATTATATACTGAAGGTAGATCCTAAAAAGACCATGCTTTTTAATCCTGAAGAATCGATAGACTTCAACGGGAACACGGGGCCGTTTATTCAATATACCCATGCAAGAATCTGCTCCATTGTTCGCAAGGCAGCTGAACGCAATATCTTTGTCAGTGCAAATCCTGAATATGTAATGGAAATGCTTGGCGAAAAGGAGAAAGATCTTGTTCGTTTATTACATGACTTTCCTGGTGCTGTTGAAGAGGCCGGAAAGAACTTTAGTCCTGCTTTAGTAGCCAATTATATATTTGAGCTCGCCAAGGAGTACAATCAGTTCTATCATGACCACCATATCATGCGTGAAGAAAATGAAGCTATCCGTCAGTTCAGACTGGATCTCTCTTTCTTCACTGCAAGTGTAATCAAAAATGGTATGAAACTACTGGGAGTGGAAGTTCCGGAAAAAATGTAAGATAGCAAGCGACAAAAGCGCTACTTTATTGTTAGTTTTGCTTTAAATTTACAACTATGAAATACGTGGGAGCTCATGTCAGTGCAGCAGGTGGTGTTGAAAATGCCCCTATAAATGCACAAGCTATAGGTGCCAAGGCATTTGCATTGTTTACAAAGAATCAAAGGCAGTGGAAAGTTGCACCTTTGACAAAAGAGAGTATTGCTAAATTCAGGGATAACTGTGAAAAACTAGGATTTCTGCCTTTCCAGATCTTGCCGCATGATGGATATCTGATTAATCTTGGACATCCCGAAAAGGAAAATCTGGAGAAATCGAGAGAGGCATTCCTTGATGAAATGATCAGGTGTGAGCAACTTGGACTTGATCTTTTGAACTTCCATCCGGGAAGTCATCTGGGACAGATAGATGAAGAGACCTGTCTTCGCAATATTGCAGAATCAGTTAATTATGCTTTGGATAAAACGAAAGGTGTAATAGCAGTCATAGAAAATACTGCTGGTCAGGGCACGAACATGGGATACAAGTTTGAGCATTTGAAGTTTATTATTGATCATGTTGAGGATAAGAGTAGGGTAGGGGTTTGTATAGATACGTGCCATGCTTTTACTTCGGGATATGATTTGTTATCTCCTGAAGGGTTCGAGGCTTCTTTCAAAAAGTTTGATGAGATCGTCGGGTTTAAATATTTGAAGGGGATGCATCTGAATGATTCGAAAAAGGAATTTGGTACCAGAGTCGACAGGCATGATAATTTAAATGTTGGTTTTTTGGGGATTAAACCTTTTGAACGTATCATGAGTGATCCGCGGTTTGACAATATCCCTTTGATTCTGGAGACACCGAATGAAGAACTTTGGGCCGAAGAGATTAAATTGCTTTATTCTTTTGCGAAATAAAGGATTGCTAATACTTTCACCCCTTCGGGGTTCTGTTTATTAACCGGCTTATTTCTATAATAATTCCATCCCTTCGGGATTGAAGAAAAATGCCGAAAGCATGACATTATTATAGCAAACAAATGATTGAAGAAAAACCCCAAAGGGGGTGAAATTATTATAGCAAACAAATGATTGAAGATGAACCCCGAAGGGGTGAAAGTATCACAATCACAATGTTTTAACTATTCCGATACAATCATTTTTTTTGATCTGTAGGTCGCTCTGTAATAGAGTTCGGCTTTGCGAAGCCAAACTACGATGATGGCAAGCACAATCCGGGGCCACATCAGCCAATAAATCGCATATCCCAAAGTCAGAAACAACAAGGGATCTTCAAGCTGTGAATGTGATATTGCAATATGATGATTTAAGAGATCTGCATCCGCCTTATTTAATTTGCCTTCTTCAACAAGACTGATCATAATGGCAGAACCATATGCCAGTCCGATCAGATTGGCTACAATCCATGATAACGTTGTTTTCTCGGGTAACCCCATTAACCGAAGCAAAGGCGATAGTGGCTTCTCCAACAATCGCATGAGACCGAATACTTCCAGGATCTTCTGGAAAATAAGCAATACATTGACAAGGATAATGATCTTGATTGTAGTTGCAGTAATAGAAGAAACCCAGTTTAAAAGCACTGCAGAAAGTTCTCCATGCTCACGACTCCTGGAAACGAATTCCGTTGTAGCTGTTCCCGGCAACATCAGATTCATCGCCCATCCTATTACAAAACTTGAGATTAAACGCAACAATAACATTCTAACTGGAGAGGAACCTGTCTTTTTCAATACAGCTGTTTCAATAATAAATCCATGCGAAACCAGACACATAATCGCAATGATCATCCCTTCACGGACCGGCAGATTAAGTGTTGTCAACACTGCAACCACAGAATATATGTTTGTAAATATGCTGGTAATAAGCACGATGGCAGATACACCTGGGAGGCCCATATGCTTGAAAACGGGTTCTGTATAACGGGCTATAATGTCGAGGATCCCATAGTAATCCAAAAGCAGAACACCCAATGAAACGGGAATAGTGATTTTTATCAGCCACCATGAAGTCTTCATCCCTTTGGGTAAAGCAGCCAGTACGCATTCTTTTAGTTTGACGAGGGTCGGATTATGTTTTAGACTTTGTAGAAATTTCTTCATAGCTGATCTTGAAAGAGGTGATTTCAATGACAAATTATCATTTATTTGCCCCGGGTTTGAAAATGGCTGTAAAAATAAGCTTCTTTATGCAAACATTAAAATATTAAAAGGTGTAAAATAAATATTATGTAAGACATTTGTAGTCGCTAATATATCTTGAGTTTTCAAAATCAAATGTACCTTTGCAGCCTAATCAGAGATAAATATATATGAGTCAACACAAGGAAAACTACATCAAAGGATTATTTTATGCAATATTATCTTATTCGGCATGGGGGGTATTTCCGCTTTACTGGAAGATGTTGGCGGTTGTTCCTGCCGAACAGATTTTGGCACATCGCGTAATCTGGTCTCTTGTGTTTTTGGCTATCACGATTCTGATCATGCGAAAGACATCTTTTCTGTCGTATCTTAAACAGCCTAAGATTATTGGCACATTGGCGATATCAGGTTTTCTGATTGGTTTGAACTGGGGTGTCTATATATATGCTGTCAACCATGAACATATTGTTGAATCCAGCCTTGGTTATTATCTTAATCCTCTCATAAGTGTCATTCTTGGCATGTTGTTTTTAAAAGAACGTCTTTCAAAACTTCAGACTGTTGCAGTATTATTCGCAATTGCAGGAATTGTTTGGCTGACGGTTCATATTGGTCGGATTCCATGGATTTCTCTGACATTGGCTTTGTCATTCTCTTTTTATGGTTTCATACGCAAGTTGATCAATCTTGAATCGATGCCGGGTTTGCTGATTGAAACAATGATATTGGCTCCTTTTGCTTTGTGGTATTTGTGGCATGTTGATCAAAATCAGACTGGTGTATTTTTGCATCACTCTCAATTGGTTGATTTTTTACTTATCCTCGGAGGATTGATTACTGCCGTTCCATTGTTTATGTTTGGGATGGCTGCAACAAGGATTCCACTCTCTACCCTGGGATTTGTTCAATATCTTTCGCCTTCTATCCAATTGGCGATAGGCCTTTTTGTCTTTAAGGAATCTTTTTCTCCCTCTTTCCTGATCAGCTTTAGTTTGGTCTGGATTGGATTGGCCATTTATTCATATAGTCTGATCCATTCATTGCGTGAAAGAAAACGACTTGCGATCTAAAAACCTTTGTTTATAGCTGTATTTGTATTGTATGTTTTTATTCAATACTTTAGTACACTTTTTAAATGAGAACAATGCGTTTCAGGATATTTATTACTGGTCTGTTTATCATCTTGTTTCAGGTGATATCTGTTAAGGGTCAACTTTTAAGGTATGGCTTACCCGGAATGCGTAATTTCCAACGCTCCGAATACAATTGCGGAACTCAGAATTGGGCAGTGGCTCAGGCCCCTAATGGGATGATCTATTTTGCCAACAATGAAGGTCTGTTGGAATTTGATGGTCAGCATTGGACAGCTTATCGTGACCTTCCACTGTTTTACCGCTCATTGTGCATAGATAAAAAACGAATTTATATTGGTTCATTTAACGAGATAGGCTACTATGAGGCAAATGAAACAGGCCAACTAAAGTATCATTCTCTACGTAAGCTTGTTAAAAATAATCTGTCTGATATTGATGAAATCTGGCGAATCCATAAGACCAGCTATGGAATTGTATTTCAGTCGTTCAAGGGCATATTTATTTATGACGGGCATACTATACAAACAGTCCTTCCCCGTTCAAAATTTCATTTTTCTTATTATGTCAATGGTATTCTTTGGGTCTATGATGAAGATGAAGGTTTGATGCAGTATCGTGAAGGTAAACTGAAAAGGATACCTGATGGCAACTTTTTTGCCGGAACCGAAGTTTGGACCATATTGCCAGTTAACGATGATCAGATCATTATAGGTACAGCTAAGAAAGGTTTGTTTTTCTATGATGGAGTGAAAGTTGTACCCTGGAATACTCCGGTTAATGCTTTATTAAAACAAAATCAGATTTTTTCAGGAGCATTGATACAGGATAAATATTATGCTTTTGGAACCATTCAAAATGGATTAATTATATCGGACCGATCGGGGAAACCTGTAATGGAAATGAACAAAGTGAGGGGCCTTCAGAATAATACTATTCTGAGTATGTGTTCTGATAATGAAGGCAGTATCTGGCTGGGGTTGGATAATGGCATTTCAATGGTAGATTTCAATAGTCCTGTCACTTTCGTTCAGAATTATTTCGATCTTGGTACCGGGTATGCTTCAGTAAAGTTTAACAATAAATTTTATTTGGGAACCAACCAGGGCCTGTTTGTGATTAACTGGGATGAATTTTTAAATCCTCTGAAACGGAAAGAGTCTTTTAAAATGATTGAAGGTACCGAAGGACAGGTATGGAACTTATCAATCATAGACAATACATTAGTGTGCGGTCATAACAACGGGGCATTTCAGGTCACTGATGAAAAAGCCGTTAAAATCTCACCACGTGAAGGAGTGTGGACTTTCCTGAAGATAAATGACCGGATAATGCTGGCAGGTACTTATAATGGATTGTCTGTTTATGAACGAGTTGGAAATCAGTGGGTGTTTAAGAATGATATTCTTGGTTTTAATATCTCATCCCGCATTATGCAAATTGATAAAGATGGATATATCTGGATCAGTCATTGGTCAAAGGGGATCTTCAGGGTTAAGCTGGATGCCAACTTCACAAAATTAAAAGAATTCAAGTCATATGGTCGCAAAGATGGATTTCCTTCTGACAATGGAGTGAATTTATTTAAGATTAAAAATGATATTGTCTTCACAACTGATAGTGGAATATATAAATACAATAACCGAAAAAACAGGTTTGAAACTGATCAAAAATATCTAAACCTTTTCAATGAAAAACGAAGGGTAGATGGCCTTATTGAAGATCAGGGAGAAAATATCTGGTATTATGGGGATCAAAAAGCGGGAGTTTTTCGTACCCAGGAGGATGGAACATATAAAAATATAATTGCTCCTTTTTCTCAACTCAGTGGCAGAGTAATAGGTTTTGAACACATAAATGCACTTGACCTGAAGAATGTTATCATTGGTATTGAAGGAGGTTTTGCCCATTATAATGCAGAATATTATAAAGATTATCAGAAAAGTTTTCCTGTTCATATTACTGATTTGCATTCAAATAATATATCAGAGGGAAGTTACAGGATCAGCAGCACAGATATTAAGCAGTCTTATGTTCCTGAATTCCATTTCCGAAATAATACGATCTTGATTTCCTATTCAGCCAGCTTCTTTGAAGACCAGCAAATACTGTTTCAATACAAACTGAAGGGATTTGATGATGTGTGGTCTGAGTGGACCGCAATGAGCTTTAAGGAATACACAAATCTGCATGAAGGGAGATATTCTTTTATAGTCAGAGCCAGAAATGTATTTGGCACTGTTTCACCTGAACTGAATTATGAATTCAGAATATTACCTCCCTGGTATCGATCTTTAATCGCCTGGATTATATATGCTATTATGGTCCTTGTTGCCATTTTGGCTGGGATCAGGTTTTTTGAGAAAAGTATGCATAAATCAATTCTGAAAGAAAAGCAGAGACAAAAGGAAAAGTTTAAAGAACGCGAGTTTCTGCTTAAGGAAGAAACGTTGATTGCAGAGAAAGAAATGGCGCTTCTGCGTAATGAAAAGCTCAATGTAGAGATGATTCATAAAGAAAAGGAACTGGCTAATTCTACGATGTACATCATTCAAAAGAACAATATCCTGAATAAGATCATAACTGACCTTAAAAACCTTACAACCATCACTGAAGACGAGCATTTGAAAAGCAGGATCAATTCTTCTATCAAACGGATAAACAAAGAACTTGATAATGAAAAACAATGGCAGGTCTTCGATACTTACGTAGAACAGGTTCATGAGGAATTGTTTCTGAAACTAAAGGAGAAATTCCCTGAACTGTCACCCAGAGAATTGAAATTGTGTGCTTATCTTAGAATGAATATTTCGAGTAAAGAAATTGCAACATTGATGAATATCAGTACGCGAGGTGTAGAGATAAGTCGTTATCGGATCAGAAAAAAGCTGGGCCTTGATCGTAATGCCAACCTGACTGAATTCATGCTGGCAATGTAGTATTTGTAATTGACTATCGTTAATACATTATTTGTTCAGCATGTAGTCTTTGAAAAGCGTTAATCGATTGCCGTAAATGCAATCGATTTCATTGAGTATTCTTTATAACTCATTTGATTTTGATCTGGAAAATACTACAAATGATGTGTGTTTTCCTTTTATTTGTGATGTAATATAAAGTCAAATTAATATCCGTTTAAAATATTGTTATTCAATGTTATTTATAATAATTGATGTATTTATGTTGTACCTTTAAAAGAGGGTATGAAGTAATTTTGATGGATATAAAATTAACCGGATGTTTGAATCATATACTACTTTAGCCGAGTAATTATGCAAGCAAAACTTAATTAAAACCAAAAGTTAATTATTTATGAAAAGATTACTCTTACTATTATTAGTATTATTATTAACTACAGGGTCCTTCGCACAGACCTTTTCTCTTAAAGGCACAGTGACCGCTGCAAAAGATGGTCAGACTTTAACGGGTGTTACAGTAGTTGTCAAAAGCGCCAACCGTGGCGCTATTACCGATGGACAAGGGAATTATTCCATTTCAGTAAGAAATGGAGAAACCGTGTCCTTTTCTTTTATTGGCATGGAAACTCAATCCGTTGTCATTTCAAGTAGTCAGAAAGTGCTTAATGTTAAACTTGTTGAAAGTATAAGCAGTCTTGACGAAATAGTAGTTGTAGGTTATGGTACTCAGAAAAAGAGCGTGGTATCAGGCGCTATTACAACTGTAAAGGCAAGTGAACTCGAATCAATGCCTATTAGCCGTATTGAACAAGCCCTCCAGGGCAGGACTTCAGGCTTGACAATTGCTGCCAGTTCAGGCGCTCCCGGCGCTGGTTCAACAGTAAGGGTCAGAGGTACGACTTCTATTAACGGAAGTGATCCACTTTATGTAGTTGATGGAGTACCTGTCGATGTCGGAGGAATAGATTTTCTGAATCAATCAGATATTGAATCTGTTGATGTATTGAAAGATGCAGCTTCTGCAGCTATCTATGGTACAAAGGCAGCCAGTGGTGTAATTCTGATTACAACTAAAAAGGGTAAAAGCGGTGGAATGAAGGTTGATTATAATGCTTATTATGGAACACAAGCCCCAGCTCGTAAGCTTGACTTATTAAATGCAACTCAGTATGCAACATTAAGAAATGAATCTTCTGTTGCTGCTGGTGGATCAATTCTATTCCCCAATCCGCAATCTCTTGGTGTTGGTACAGATTGGCAAGCCGCAGTTTTCAATAATGATGCCCGCATTCAAAATCATGAGTTAAGTATCAGTGGAGGTAATGACAAATCAACATATTATACTTCGTTTGGTTATTTCAACCAGGAAGGTATTATTTCACCATCTATCTCTAATTACAAACGATATACTATCCGAGTTAACACCAATCATAAAATTAAAAGCTGGTTAACGTTTGGGAATAATCTTGCCTACTCTTATATAAAGAGTCAGGGTGGAGTTACAACAAACAGTGAGTTTGGCGGTCAGTTAAGTTCTGCCATTAACCTCGATCCTATTACACCACTTGTAATAACAGATCCAGCTATTGCCGGTGCAGCGCCTTATAGTACTAACCCTGTTTATCGTGATGCACAAGGTCGTCCATATGCTATTTCAAATTATGTTGGTCAGGAAATGACAAACCCATTGGCTCAGGCCAAAACTCAGGCTGGAAACTATGGATGGTCACATAATTTTGTGGGTAACGTTTTTGTAGAACTTGAACCCATCAAAGGTTTGAAATTGAGGTCCAGTCTTGGAGCTAAACTTGCCTTTTATGGTGGGGAATCTTTTGGACAGTTATTCTATTTGAATGCTACCAATTCTAATCTGACCAATACCAATTTCTCAAGAAATACAAATTATGGTACAATCTGGAATTGGGACAACACGGCTTCCTATACACGTCTTTTTGGAAAACATAATATTACAGCTTTGGTTGGTACAGGTGCTCAAAGTAGCTCTGCAACAGGTTTGAGCGCTAGTTATTCAGGTTTGCCTGTAAGCAATTTCAATGATGCATCAATGAACTTCAATTTAGCAAGCGCTAACAGAGTTGGTGGTGGCTGGGAAAACCAACCATATACGCTCAGTTCATATTTTGGACGTATAACCTATGATTATGCAGGAAAATATCTATTTACAGGTATTTTGCGTATTGACGGTTCTTCTAATTTCGGAAGCAATAATAAATATGGTAAATTCCCATCTGTATCTTTTGGATGGAATCCATACCTCGAAGATTTCTGGCCAAAAAATAATATCGTTAATTCATTGAAAATAAGAGGTTCTTATGGTGTTAATGGAAGTGATAATATCGGAGCCTTTAAATATGTTTCAACAATTGGTGGAGGCAGAAATTATGTTACCGGAAACAATAACATCGTAATAGGCTATAGTCCAAACGCACCGGCTAATCCTGATTTGAAATGGGAACAAACCATTCAATCAAATATTGGTTTTGATGCCACTGTTCTTAAGAATTTTAGTTTGACTTTCGATGTTTACCAGAAGAAAACAACGGGTATGTTGTTATCAGTACAATTACCGATGTATGTTGGCGCATCAGGATCACCTATTGGCAATATAGCTGATATGACAAACAATGGTGTCGAACTTGAATTAGGTTATCACGGTCAAATCAATGAATTTAAATTTGATGTTAAGGGCAATGCATCTTATCTCAAAAATAAGGTTACTTATTTAGGTACTGATAAAACTTTCATGACCGGAGCAACCTTCCAGGCTAGTTCATATGAAATTGGTCGTACAGCTGTTGGTCAGTCAATCGGTTCATTCTATGGATTCCAGTCATTGGGGATTTTCCAGACCCAGTCACAAGTAAACAGTTACGTTGGTAAAGATGGCAAACCTATTCAACCAAATGCTAAACCAGGTGATTTCAAATGGGTAGATTTAAATGGAGACGGTGCTATCACAACAGCCGACAGAACATTTATTGGTGACCCAACTCCTGATTTTACTTATGGATTTACTTTTAATGCAAGTTGGAGAAATTTTGATTTTGTCTTATTTGGACAGGGTGTTTCAGGAAATAAAATTTTCCAGGGATTGAGGCGTTTGGATATTTTAACAGCTAATTATCAAACTTCTGCTTTGGCACGTTGGACAGGTCCAGGTACATCAAACACCTTTCCAAGGTTGATTGACAGTGATCCAAATCATAATTTCAGTAATCCTTCTTCATTTTATTTAGAAGATGGCGCTTATTTCAGAATTAAGACTTTGCAAATAGGTTATACATTCTCTAACACTATTATTAAAAAAGTAGGTTTACAAAAAGCTCGTGTATATGTCAGCAGCAATAATTTGTTAACATTTACCAAGTACACCGGCTTTGATCCTGAAATTGGAGGTGGAAGCTATGGTATCGACCGTGGTATTTATCCACAGGCTCGTTCATTTATGGTTGGTGTTAACGTTACTTTTTAATAAATAAAATATTAAACAATGAAAAAGAAATTTTTATATTTGTTATTGGTTATAGGTGTTATTCAATTGAATACCTCCTGTAAGAAAAGTTTCCTGGAGGTTTCACCAAAGGGGACCGTACTGGAATCTAATTACTATCAGAATGCAGATCAGGCATATGCTGCTTTAATTTCTGTCTATAACCCTCTAGGGTGGGAATTTTGTCAAGGTAACTATTCATCAGATTTACTAACATTGAATTCGGCATCAGACGAATGTTGGTCAGGCGGTGGCAATTCATCAGATACGCCGGTAGTGCAGGTTATGAACAATTATACTGTTGATGCTACAACTGGTCCACAGGCGGGATTTTGGAGTAAATACTATACAGGTATTTATCGTGCTAATCTGGTTCTTCAGAAAATTGATGCTGGAATTCCTGGATTAACTGATGCTGTTAAAACAAGGTACATTGCCGAATGTAAATTCTTGAGGGCATATTATTATTTTGGGTTGGTAAGGTTGTTTAAGAACGTACCATTATTTCTCACCCCTATTCCAATGCCTGAAATTTATAACGTTGTGCAAGCAAAGCCTGAAGACGTTTGGGCCCAGGTCGAAAAGGATTTGACAGATGCGATTGCTGGTTTGCCCAGTGTAGTTCCAACTACTGATAATGGAAGAGTAACCAAGGGAGCTGCTTTGGCTTTAATGGGAAAAGCTATTTTGTATCAGAATAATAATGCTCGTATGGCTGAAGCTGCTGGCTATTTTGAACAAGTGAACACCTCACCTAATTACGGCTTGTTATCAGATTTTGCATCTATTTTCAGTCCTGATAATAAGTTTAACAAAGAATCTATTTTTGAAATCTATCATACAGAGGCTGGAAAAGCGGGAGATTGGGGTAACCTGGGTTCCGTCCTTGGTAATATATATGTAGAAATGATCGGCCCACGAAGTTACACTGGTCCTACTTATGCCTCAGGGTGGAGTTTTGATCCAATCATTCCTGCGTTTGCTGCTGTTATGAAAACTGATCCAAGGTATAAATATACCGTTGCCAATATCGATAGTCTCTGTAAAGCAACCGGTACAACCTATGTAGGTGGATATTTGAATTCCGGTTATTTTATTCAAAAGTATGCACCATTGGCAAAATATAAAGCAACAGTTGGGACAGTTGAATTAAATTTCAAAAACGATTATATTGAAATTCGTCTGGCTGATACTTATCTGATGGAAGCCGAGGCTTTGGTTCGTGGCGGTACAACAGGTACTGCACATAGTGCACAATACTACCTGGATGCAGTTCGTGCAAGGGTAGGATTGCCTTCTGTTCCCGCAACACTGGATAATATTTATAATGAACGCAAGTTTGAATTAGCTACAGAAGGTCATCGCTGGTATGATTTAGTACGTACAGGTAAAGCTGCTACAGTATTGGCATTTAAAGGATTTACAGCCAATAAAAACGAATTGTTGCCTATCCCTCTGAAAGATATGAACAATACGAAGCTTAATCAAAACCCAGGCTATTTAAAATAAAATTATTATCAATTTTAATCTTTTAAAAGACTAATCAAATGAAACACAATATAAAAACTGCAAATTGGCTTAAAGCAGGTTTCTTACTGATAAGCATATCAGCAATGTTCTATGCTTGTCAACCGGATGTTGTAAATCCAGGTCTAGGCACAAAGCCGGTTCCTAATTTTACTGCTACCGTAGATGCTGATGGTCATACAGTATTACTGGCCAATACTTCTTCTGTACCTTCTATGCCTTGCTGGGCTGTACCAGATTTGCTTCTTCAATACAAAGACCTCAAGGGAGATTCAATGAAGTTGAATTTTATCTTCCCCGGAACATATACCGTTAAAATGTTAGTTGCCGGAGCAGGTGGTATTGACTCTATAACTAAAACCATTACTACTACTCAACCTGATCCTAATGCGTGTGCTTCGACTACTCCACTTGGTTTTCTTGCATCATGTACTTCTAAAGTATGGAAAATGAACCCTGCAGCAGGTGCAATCAAGTGTGGACAATTTGCAGGTGGTGGAGAATGGTGGTCTCTCGGTGCTGCAGATGTAGCCCTGAGACCATGTTTCTTTAATGATACCTGGACTTTCACTTTTAATAAAGCTGCTGATATGGCGTATGATGATAAAGGTGATTTTTATGATGATGGTTATATTGGCACAGTTTTTTCCAATTCGTGTCATCCATCTGCGCAATATACTACAGCACAAAAGCCATGGGGAACAGGTAACTTTAAATATACAGTCATCGCAGGGGCAGGTGTTAAAGGTTTGGGTCAGATAAAATTAATTGGTCTTGGAGCACATTTTGGCGGTGCAAAATCAGTTAACGGTAATGAAATGCCTACCGGTCCAACAGCAACTTCTGTTACTTATGATATCTGGAGCATGACCCATGTTTCTGATGCTTCCGGTACTTACGACTTACTTATGGTTACACTTCATTATGGTAACTGGAGCCCAACAGAAGGTTGGTGGACATTTACACTGAGATCTTATTAAATCTTAAATGGTACAATTTTTCAATAAGAGTTCTTTTCTTGCTTTCTTAAAAAATTGTATCGAATAAATAATAATAGCCGGTCAGAATTTACAATGACCGGCTATTTATTAAAATTTTAAAGTTGCAAAATGAATAACATTCGTAGTATTTTTTTATTTGTTATATCTGTATTTCTATCTTGCTCTTGTAGCAAACCATCAAATACACCTTCAACCCCTGTAGATACGCTTCCTCAACTATCTATTCTGGATATGTCTCAAATAAGGGATAACAAAAAAACTACCAATTACAGGGTTTTTATTAATGTTAGTACATCAAGTACGAAAAGCATAACGGTAAATTATGCAACAGTTGATGGTACCGCATCAGCAAATAAAGATTTTACACCGGTTCAGGGAACCCTTACTATTCCGGCAAATACTACTGTTGGGTTCATCGATGTTTCGGTTAAAGGAGATAGTTTACGTCAGGCAGATCAGACTTTTTATTTACAACTTAGCGCCCCGGTGAATGCTGCTATTTTAGGAACCGGCAAGGCAACTATTACAATTCAAAATCGTGGAACCTATTTTCCAGATGATGGTACCGGATACACTACACCTACTTCATATACAGGGTACCATTTAGCCTGGAGTGATGAATTTAATGGAACCACCCTCGACAATACCAACTGGAATTATGAAACCGGAGGTGGTGGATGGGGCAACAATGAGCTGGAAAATTATACTACCAGTTCGAATAACTCTTTTTTATCAAATGGTAATTTAATCATCGAAGCCCGTAAAGAAACCTTAGGCTCCAGTAGTTATACTTCTGCAAGACTAACGACAAAGAAATCATTTACTTATGGTCGAATTGATATAAGAGCCAAGCTTCCTTACGGAAAGGGAGTATGGCCTGCATTATGGATGTTGGGTGCCAATATTTCAACAGTGCCATGGCCTGCCTGTGGAGAAATTGATGTTATGGAATTGTTAGGTCATGAGCCTGCAAAAGTATATGGAACAATGCACTGGGGTACTGCCGGTGATGTTCATATTGGAGGTAATTATTCATTATCCACAGGTGATTTCTCTCAAAAGTTTCATATCTTTACATTGATTTGGGATGCAGATAAATTATCCTGGTATATTGATGATGTATTATATTTTACAGGTTTAAAAACAAGTGTAAACGGTAGTTATCCTTTCGATAAACCCTTCTTTTTTATATTTAATGTTGCAGTTGGAGGGGCCTGGCCTGGTAACCCTGATGCTACAACGGTATTTCCACAACGCATGATTGTTGATTACATCAGAGTTTTTCAGCAATAAATAAGAGGTTATTGATGTAATGTAAAACGCGAGTAAGTGTGACGAAATGTCTTTTCGGGAAACACTAAAGAATTTTTTAAAATTATTGTTAACGGTAAATTAATTGCAGATGAAATCATATTTACGCATTAAAATCTTATTATTCTTCATCATTACGACAATCTCTTTTAATGGATTTGGTCAGGGCTATCTCAGAGCAAATGGCAAAATGATTGAAAATGACAAAGGAGAAGTCATTCTAAAAGGTATTGGGCTGGGAGGCTGGATGTTACAGGAGCCATATATCCTCAAGCTTTCAGGAATTGTAACCAATCAAAGTCAGTTTAAGGCTAAAGTAAAAGAGTTGATTGGCGACGAGAAAACAGCCCTGTTTTATAATGCATGGCTTTCCAATCATATGCGGAAAATTGATGTTGATTCTATTGCTTCATGGGGATTTAATTCTATCCGTTTACCCATGCATTATAACCTGTTTACATTACCAATAGAACAAGAACCTGTTGCAGGGAAAAATACCTGGCTTGATAAGGGTTTTGCTTTAACAGACAGTTTGCTGTCATGGTGTAAAAAAGATCATATCTATCTGATTCTCGATCTTCATGCAGCTCCAGGTGGGCAGGGAACGGATTATGCCATTGGTGATGGCGACATCACCAAATCTTCTCTATGGGAAAGTGCTGCTAACCGGGCCAAGACGGTTGTTTTATGGAAAAAGCTTGCCGAGAGATATGCAGGTGAACCATGGATAGGAGGCTACGACCTGCTCAATGAAACCAATTGGGGATTTACTGAACAGAAAGGAAATCTTCATGGACTTGCCGAAAAACAAAATGTTCCTTTGAAACAATTATTAACAGATATCACAACTGCAATCCGCACAGTTGACAAAAAACATCTGATATTTATTGAAGGAAATGGTTGGGCCAATAATTATAATGGAATGTTCCCTTTATGGGATAACAATATGGCTATCAGCTTTCATAAGTACTGGAATTTTAATGATCAGAATTCTATAAAGAACTTTATCAACTTGCGGGAGAAGAATAATGTCCCCTTGTGGATGGGCGAGTCTGGAGAAAATTCTAACGTTTGGATCAAAGATGCAATCACACTTTTTGAAAGCAACCAAATCGGATGGGCTTTATGGCCGTTCAAGAAGATTGGATTAAACAATCCGTTTGAAATAACTATGAATCCCGGTTATGCAAAGATCATTGAATTCTGGCAAGGGAAAGGGGAGAAACCTTCTGCTGATGATGCTTTCAAAGCCCTGATGCAACTAACAGAACAGATAAAAGCTGAAAATAATATCTGGCACAAGGACTATATGGATGCATTGTTCAGACAGCAACGTACAAACAATACCATTCCTTACAAGCAATCGATTGTTGATGCAAAGGCTGTAATATTTGCTGCCGATTATGATTTGGGGCGTAATGGATTTGCGTATTACGATAAAGACACGGCAGATTTTCATGTTTCAACCAATATAAGAGGAAGAGGGAACAATGGTGGTGTTTATCGAAACGATGGCGTAGATATTATTCCTTGTTCTGATGATGTAACCAATGGATATTGTGTAACAAGCATACAGTCTGATGAGTGGTTGAAATATACCATTAATGTCAAGACCAAAGGAAATTATGCTCTGAGCATTCGTACAGCTGCTGATAATGCTGATGGAAAAATAAGTGTTTTATTGAATGACAAAGCTGTTGGAAATAATTTTAGTTTGCCAAATACCCAAGGCAATGCAAAATGGCAAACAGTAAGTCTTCAAAACATTGCTCTTGTCAAAGGAGTAAACACAATCGTCATTAAAGCAGTCAATGGAGGATTCAACTTTAATTATCTGGAACTGATTAAAGGAAAAAGAAAATAAATGATACAAGAAAAAATGATATTTAAAATGAAGAATATATTGAAAACAGGAATGTTGCTTTGTGCTTTTATGCTGATCGGTGTAGTAGCCTTTTCACAGGTTTCAAAGACAACTAAAATTGATAGGGTAGGTGCATTGATTAAACAAATGACCCTGGATGAGAAAATAGGTCAGCTGAATCAGTTGGCAGTTGGTTTTGATGTAACCGGTCCCGTTGTCAGTAAAAATGTAGATCAGAAAATCAGTTCAGGTCTGGTAGGTTCAGTTCTCAATATATATACCCCCAGTGCAGTTCGCAAACTCCAGGAGATGGCAGTTAATAAATCGCGCTTACATATTCCAATCCTCTTTGGATATGACGTGATTCATGGCCACAAGACAATATTTCCTATATCACTTGGCATGTCTGCAACATGGGACATGGGTTTAATAGAAAAAGCCTGTAGCCTGGCAGCCCGTGAGGCAAGTGCTGATGGTTTGAACTGGACATTTTCACCTATGGTCGATATTGCACGTGATCCAAGATGGGGCAGAATTTCAGAAGGTGCCGGAGAGGATCCATGGTATGGTTCAAGAGTTGCTGAAGCCATGGTCAGGGGTTATCAGGGAGGTGATCTTAAAAAAGAGAATACCATCATGGCATGTATCAAACACTTTGCCTTATATGGAGGCACCGAAGCAGGTCGTGATTATAATACTGTCGATATGAGTCTTCAGAAAATGTATGAATACTATCTACCACCCTATAAAGCTGCTGTTGATGCCGGTGCAGGCAGTGTAATGAGTTCTTTTAACGAGATTAACGCCATGCCGGCCACCGCGAATAAGTGGCTATTGAAAGACTTATTGAGGAAACAGTGGGGTTTCAAAGGATTTGTCGTAACAGACTATACGGCTATCAATGAAATGCAGGCACACGGTTTAGGTGATTTAAAACATCTATCCGGTTTAGCGATTAAAGCCGGTGTAGACATGGATATGGTTGGCGAGGGCTTTTTGACTTATCTTAAGAGTTTATTAAAAGAAGGGGTAATCACTCAGGCCGATATTGACAATTCATGCCGTCTTGTATTGGAAGCCAAAGATAAACTGGGATTGCTTGAAGATCCTTACCTATATTGTAACGATCAGAGGGCAGTCAGCGAAATCTTTACTCCTCAAAACAGAGCAGTTGCAAAACAAATTGCTGAGCATTCATTTGTATTGTTGAAGAATGCAGATCAGGTATTACCACTCAAAAAATCAGGCACTATAGCATTGATAGGCCCATTGGCAGATGATCATAGAAATCTGTTGGGTAGTTGGTCTGCAGCCGGAGATTGGAAACAATCAGTAAGTGTATTGGAAGGATTTAAAAACCTTGACAACAAAGGAGTAAACGTATTGTATGCTCAGGGAGCTAATCTCCTTGAAGATCAACAATTAATAAAGCTATTGAATACCAGCGGTGGCCTGATTGAAACCGATAAACGGACACCTGCTGAATTAATAGAAGAAGCTGTTGCCACCGCCAATAAAGCCGATGTCGTTGTTGCAGTATTGGGCGAAACACAAGGCATGACTGGTGAAGCAGCATGCAGAACCGATCTGAACATTCCGGAAAACCAGCGTGATCTGTTAAAGGCTTTGGTGAAAACAGGAAAACCTGTTGTATTGGTCCTGATGAATGGCCGTCCATTGACCTTGCCCTGGGAAAACGAACATGTCAATGCAATACTTGAAACATGGTTTGCCGGTACCGAAGCAGGAAATGCAATTGCCGATGTTTTATTTGGAAACTATAATCCATCCGGGAAGTTAACAGCTACTTTCCCGCTCAATGTAGGTCAGATCCCCATTTATTATAATCACAAAAACACCGGCAGACCTTATGACGGTAAAGGACTTGATAAGTATAAATCAAGATACATCGATTCACCAAATGATCCTCTTTATCCTTTTGGATTTGGACTGAGTTATACAACATTCAAATACAGTGATGTACAGTTGGGTAAAAAAGAGCTTAAGGGTGATGAAACACTTAAGGCAACTGTGACGATTACAAATACAGGAAAATATGCAGGTGAGGAAGTAGCTCAACTCTATATCTTTGACCCTGTTGCAAGCATCACACGTGAAGTAAAGGCGCTGAAGAATTTTCAAAAGATATTATTGCAACCCGGCGAAACCAAAGAGGTGACTTTCAATATCACTACTGCGGATCTGAAATTTTATAATGACGAATTGAAACATGACTGGGAGCCCGGTGAATTTATTATCCGCATTGGGACAAATTCATCTGATCTTCATTCAGCCACTGTAAAGTGGAATAAATAGGGAATGAAAGTGCTACTTGAAACTAATATTAAGCTAAGAAGTGACATGAAAAGTATGCATGAAAAGAGGTTGATTAATATAATGTTATTGGCGTTTTTACTGTTTAATCTGAGCAGTTGTGGAAAGACACAAAAGAATGATACACCAGTAGTAACACCCCCTGTTGTAATACCTCCATCAACACCTGTGAAAACAGATGTCGCCTTTTGGTTGACCAAAGCAGACAGGACTGCTTTATTTGAAAAACAAAATGTAGCGCTTAACTTCACAACTAATACCAATTCGAACCAAACAATCACGGTTGATTCTACACAGACTTTTCAAACGATTGATGGTTTTGGATTTGCAATGACAGGCGGAAGTGCTTATCTCATTAACAGATTGTCTGCAGCCGAACGTGAACCACTCTTAAAAGAACTCTTTACTCCCGACAGTACCTTTATCAATGTCAGTTATCTGCGTATCAGTATTGGATCTTCCGACCTGAATGCAAGTGTTTATTCATATGATGATATTTCTGCAAGCCAGACCGATTATCCACTCGACTATTTTAGCCTGGGAGCAGATACTTACGATTTGATTCCAATTTTACAGAAAGTAGTTGCCCTCAATCCCAATATCAAGATACTGGGTTCACCATGGTCAGCTCCCGTTTGGATGAAGACGATCAACAATACGATGGGTGGTAGTCTTAAACCGGAATGTTATAATGTCTATGCCCAGTATTTTGTTAAATACATTCAGGCAATGAAAGCCAATGGAATTCACATTGATGCCATTACCTGCCAGAATGAACCTTTGAATGCTTACAATAATCCAAGCATGTTAATGACCGCAGTTCAACAGGCCGACTTTATAAAAAACAATTTGGGCCCCGCTTTTAAGGCTGCCAATATTGATACCAAAATAATACTGTACGATCATAATTGCGATCATCCTGAATATGCAACAACTGTTTTGAGCGATCCGGATGCGAACAAATATGTAGATGGTTCTGCATTTCATTTGTATGCTGGTGATATCAGTGCTCTGTCATCCGTCCATAGCAGCTATCCCGACAAGAATGTATACTTCACAGAGCAATGGACAGGAGGACCTGGGGACTTTGCAGCTGATCTGAACTGGCATATGAAGCAATTGATCGTAGGTGCAACGCGCAACTGGAGCAAGAATGTAATTGAATGGAATCTTGCAGCCGATCCTTTATATCAACCACATACAGTGGGAGGATGTACGACCTGTATGGGAGCACTTACAATCGGCTCAACAGTTACCCGCAATGTCTCTTATTACATCATTGCTCATGCTTCGAAGTTCGTGAAGACCGGTTCGGTGAGGATCGCTTCAACTATTACCGGCACCTTACCAAATGTTGCATTTATGACACCCGACCGTAAAAAAGTATTAATTGTTCTCAACGATAACACAGCTGCGCAAACATTCAATATCCTATCCAATGGCAAGATGGTAACAACCACACTGGCCGGTGGATCAGTGGGTACCTATGTTTGGTAAAACAATGAACAGTATTTTATTACTGTTAAAATGATATTTTAAAATAAACATTAATCGTTTTAATGATTTCCATATGAAAACTACCCTGCTCCTGGTTATGCTTATTATAGCTGCCACAACAGTCCAATCTCAAACAAAAGCCAAGGTTTTGGTCAAACAATCTGTAGAGAAAAACAAAGCTGTGAAAGTATACACCACAGACAGCCTTACAAATAGACTTGCTTTGACTGGCAATCTTAAGTTTACAGATTTCCAACAACCTTTGGAAACTGATATCTGCATTTTTGTTGATCCAACAAAAAAGTTTCAAACCCTTTTAGGCATCGGGGGAGCATTGACAGATGCATCTGCCGAAACCTATGCGAAATTACCAAAGAACAAACAGGAAGAGGTGCTCAGAGCATATTATGACAAGGATAAAGGGATTGGATATTCTTTTGCCCGGACAAACATGAATAGTTGCGACTTTTCCAGTGATAGTTATACATATGTTGCCGATAATGACAAAGCTTTAAATTCTTTCAGTTTACAGCATGATCTAAAATACCGTATTCCTTTTATAAAAGATGTCCTTAAAGCTGCCGGAGGAAAGCTCAATATGTTTATCAGTCCATGGAGTCCACCAGCCTGGATGAAAGACAATAATGACATGTTACATGGTGGAAGTCTGAAACCAGAGATGTATCAGTCATGGGCAAATTATTATGTTAAATTTATTAAAGCATATGAGACGAATGGTATTCCAATCTGGGGCCTTACTGTTCAAAATGAACCAATGGCTGTTCAAAAATGGGAGTCATGTATCTATACTGCAACCGAGGAAAAAGACTTTCTAAAGAAATATCTTGGGCCTACATTGCAAAAAGAACAATTAGGAAGTAAAAAAGTCATTATCTGGGATCACAACCGTGACCTGATGAATCAAAGGGCTGAAGAAATATTAAATGATCCGGAAGCTGCCAAATATGTTTGGGGAGTGGGATTTCATTGGTACGAAGATTGGCGTAGTGGCGTGAATATGTACGATAATGTCAGACATGCGAAAGAATCATTCCCTTCGACAAATCTTGTATTTACCGAAGGATGTGTAGGCAAGTTTAATACTCCCGGTCTCAAGGACTGGAAAATGGGTGAAAAATATGGAGAATCCATGATCAATGATTTCAACAATGGTACTGTTGGTTGGACAGACTGGAATATATTATTGGATGAAACCGGAGGGCCAAATCATGTACAGAACTTTTGTTTTGCCCCAATCCATGCTGATACCAGGACAGGAGAACTAACATACACCAACGAGTACTATTATATTGGTCATTTCTCGAAATTCATACAACCCGGTGCAAAACGTATCAGTTGCTCGGCAAGTATGGGTGCGTTGATGGCGACTGCGTTTATGAATACAGATGGTAAGATAGCTGTTGTAGTCATGAATAAAGGTATTAAAAGTATTCCTTATTACCTGTGGATCAATAAAAAGGCTGTTTCTGTAACCAGCCTTCCTCGTTCGATCACCACATTGGTTGTTGAATAAACTAATGAACAACATTGAAAAAATTATGTGAATGAAAAATAACCGATTAATGCTATTGATGTCCTTCTTTCTTGTTTTACAAGCAGGATTTAGTCAGGTTCCAAAAGAAACCCCAGTCAAAGAAAAAAAAGGATATAAGTTGGTTTGGGCCGATGAGTTTAATTACCGTGGATTACCTGATTCCAAACGATGGGATTATGATACAACCGGAAATAAAACAGGCTGGGGCAATCATGAAGCGCAGTATTATACCTATGCCAACCCAAGAAATGCATGGGTTGATAATGGAATACTTTCAATAGTTGCAGTTAAGGAACCTATGAATGGACATAAATACACCTCTGCCCGGTTAGTTACTAAAAACAAAGGTGACTGGAAATACGGTCGATTCGAAATCAAGGCAAAACTTCCAAAGGGTGTTGGCATGTGGCCTGCGATATGGATGCTCTCGACCGATTGGAAATATGGTGGATGGCCGGCAAGCGGAGAGATTGATATCATGGAAAATGTTGGATATAAACCTGATACTGTTTTTGGTTCTATTCACACAAAAGCCTATTATTTTCGCATCAATACGCAAAAAACAAAAGGATTTCTTCTCCCCGATTGTTCAAATGCATTTCATGTTTATGCTTTGGAATGGGATGCAGATCAGATCAGTTTTTTCGTAGACGATAGCAAATATCTCACATTTGCCAATGAGAAAAAAACCTTTGCAGAATGGCCTTTCGACCAAAGGTTTCACTTATTGTTGAATCTTGCGGTAGGTGGTGATTGGGGTGGTCAAAAAGGCATCGACGACAAGATCTTCCCTCAGAAGATGCTGGTTGACTATGTAAGGATCTATCAAAAGAAAAAATAAGATAAGGAAACTGTTTGAAATTACCTATTGGGCAGTAATTTAAAAAATGTAGGGAGGCCCCTTGTGGGTCTCCAGGGCAGAAATAAAAATCTTCATTTCTGTCCTGGAGACCCACAAGGGGCCTTCCTACATTTTCTTACATCAGAACCATTTAAATAGTCGGATTACTTTTTTAAAGTAATTTCAAAACCAACTACCTTCCAGTCAGGAAGAACAGCAGGCTTCGTAATTACAAGTGCATCAGCTTCCTGGTTGAATTTGATCTTCTCATTGCTTCCCAACATTTTGATAGAAGCAATGGCTTTATCATTCAATTTCGAGCTTTTACCCAAAGCATTGATTTTAATATCTTCAGTTGGTTTCCCCATGCAATAAGCGTAGAGTTTCCCACCTTTGGTTGTAAAACGAATGTCTGAAGCACTGAAAGCCTGATTATCACTTAACCCACCAAAATGGCCTTTCTTTTGTTTTCCACTGGTCAATGGACCTTCGCCAAAAATCTTCCATGGGCGCGAACCGTAGATCCCAACTCCATTAGCCGGCGTCCATTTCCCGATTTCATCCAAAATAGCCAATACATCCGGCTCAAGATCACCTTCCGGAGTTTGAACAACATTGATCAACAGGTTACCGTTTTTACTTACAATGTCGACCAGCATTTGAATGACTTCAGCGCCGGTTCTGTACTTCTGACCTGTCCTGTAAAACCAGTCACCAATAGAAGTGTCAGTTTGCCATGGATAGGGACTGATTGAATCATTTACGCCACGTTCAATGTCACGAACCCATTTGCCATCAGATGGAACCATCTTGCAGGTATAAACAGCTTCCAGTTTACCACCGTTTTTAGCCATATCCTGATTATAGTAATGAGCCAGCATGGTTTTTCCAACAATACCAAAAGGCAGTTCGCTATCTGAATAAAGCAGATCAGGTTTGTACATATCGATCAGTTCAGTAATACAGGCTAACCAGTTTTTCTGATTTTCAGGATTATTTGTTAACCAGGCTTTGTCATCCGGAGTAGTTGCAGAATGATATAAATCTTCGTATGCAGGATTTACGCCATCATAGGGAACCCCGGCCATCGGACCGTTTTTGTCAGCATCACGACTAGGCTGGAACCATGTATAGCTAGCGCCCAGGTGTTCAGATACACCAAAACGTAAACCTTCATTCTTAGCAGCTTTTTGCCATAACCCCACAACATCTTTTTTGGGTCCCATATTTACTGCATTCCATTTGTGAATCTTAGAATTCCAAAGGAAAAAGTCATCATGATGTGTAGCCATACTTACAAAGTATTTGGCTCCAACTTTTTTATACAACTTCATCAGTTGTTCAGGATTCCATCGTTCTGCTTTCCACAAAGGAATAATATCTTTATAACCAAATTTTGAAGGATGGCCATAATGCTCGAGATGGTATTTATAATCAGCGCTTCCTTCCTGATACATTTTCTTTGCATACCAGTCACCCATTCTGGGAACGGCCTGAGGGCCCCAATGCGCCCATATCCCGAACTTAGCATCCCGAAACCATTCAGGATACTGATACTGCTTGAACGATTCATCAGTAGGCTGGAATTTCCCAATAACAGCCTTCTCTTTTTTCCCCTGTTGTGCGTTGACAGAGAAGATCAGGGCTAAAACCAAAAGGCCTGTTAGCCCTGTTTGTTTTAAAAATCGCATATTCATATTTTTTAATTTATAGTTTACTTACCCGCGAACTATCTCGGATAAAGGTATAAATAAAATTAAATAGTTCTCAACTATGGTGAAAAATATCTAAAAAGTAAAATCAATCAAGAAATCAGGCTTATCACACATCAACTATTTTTTTTGCTTTAAAAGTGATAGCCCACAATTGTGTAGGGGCCCTGATAAATTCTCAATACATTATCACTTACCTGAGATGTAGGGAGGCCTTGTGGGTTTCCAAGGCAGTATAATAAAAAAACATCATCATTTTCAACATGGATGCCCTGGAGACCCACAAGGGGCTTCCCTACATTTTCAACATGGATGCATTTTCAACATGAATGTCATATATTTTTAAAATCAAAATCATCAAAAAGGAGGGGGGAAAATGATAATTTCCGGGTATCATTTTCAACAAAAAAACTCAATTTGACGTTAAAAACTCAAAATTTGACAATAAAATGAAGATTAAAAACAACTTTTTTGAAAAATAGGAGGGATAACACGATTTCACAATCATGTTATCAAATTTTGTAATAATCAGGATGTCAAAGAACTGCAATATATTTGGGGGGGAAGGGGGGGTAGGGAGGGTGGTTTTGACTCCCCCATATATATATAATATAATTTATTTAAATAATAATATATTATATTATATATACGGTAACTGAAACTACCCCCCCCTCCCTCCCTCTCCCTCCCTTTTATTAAATTTAATATGGAACGATTTCATCAATTGCATCTCTTGCAATATCACTAGAATAAATTTTGTAAAAAGAGTGACTGTTTTCATTTATTTTGCCTTTTAAAGTTAAAAAATTAAGTTGGTTTTCTTTTCGACTGTGGTTGCCGAAGATGATTCTTAAACATCAGTGATTCAATATATTATTACTTTATTTCTGATTATTTTTGCCATTATTTAAAAACATACTTCGTAGAGACGCAATATTTTGCGTCTTTTTATTTAATACGAGATTTTTTGATAGTCAGAATTTAACCCTAAATCCTGTTGTAGAGACGCAATATTTTGCGTCTTTTCCTGTTGTTTAGACGCAAAATATTGCGTCTCTACGAAGAATGGATAATTTGTCTTTGATCTACACCCGGATTGCAAATCTACCGGCAAACACCCTTAAGCCCTGCATACAAAACCTTTAAGAAATCATCAATTGAAACATCGGACACCTGTAACATGGCATCTCAAAGTTTTCATCTTCCGGTTTTTCATTTTCCGGTTGCGTATTATCAATTTCTGTGGTTTTGTTTGGAATGACCTTGAACAGGTCAATAAGCTGATCAGCGCGGTAATAATACCTTCTGCCCAGACGAATAAATGGTAACCGTCCGCTTATTCTCCACCTTTGGATAGTGCGGTAAGTGACTTGCAAAAGCCTTACAAGATCGTAAGTATCAACGAGACATGCCTCGCCGGTAGACTTTTGCTTTAATATCGTAACATCGTTTTTGATCCTTTCCAGATGATCCAAAAGCGATTTATACTGCTTGACTGAAAGAATCAGTTCCTCCATGATACCTGATTGATAGCCTTTAAAAACTTTCAATATCGTACAATTCTTGCTAAAACATTTAAAGCGATGAAATGGTTTTCTAACACGTCAATATTCTTATTCCATTAAACCCAATTAGAAAACCTTCCTGGAGCGTTTTTGAAAAATGATTTCCTTAGCCCGAAAACCGGAATTTCGAATCATTACCCGAGACCGTATACTGTCTTTCTGTAATCGATTTCAAGAAACCATTTTCAAACAAATGCGATTTTATTTGGGCGAGCTAGTCTATATTTTAAAAAATCCGAACACTGATGACAACTTCTTTTTATAGGTTTTAGAGTTTTTAATAAAAAATGACATATTGTAACCTGTTCCGTTTTTTTATTCAAAGATTAGTTCAATTAGTCGGGCAATTTCAACCGGCTAAATCCAGTTTCCATGTTTTTAGTAATGAATGTTTTGTAATTTGCAATTATCAATACAAAGATACTAATAAAATTAATATTAAAAAGCAAGTGATGAAACAAATAATTTTAAATATTTTATTTGTGGTCATTTTAATACTATTTTTTAATGCAATTCTGTAGTGTATTTTATATTGCTGATAAATAGTCTTTTACGTGATTTAATAAAATATAATACAATGATATATAGATAGATATAAATAGCTAAAAATACTTAAAAAAATACTTTAATTTCAAAAAAACTACGTTCAAAAACTCATACTTTTTTTTATTTTTTTTTTGATTGTATAATTTCTCCAAAATGATCTAAAACTGATTTTAAAGTGCATCTGAAATGATAATAACATGTATATAAAATGGTCTGAAAACTCCCATACAACTATGGTCTAAGCCGGGGCTTATTGGTAGCTGAAGGGTATTTCTTTGTACCCACCTTCAGTCGCTGCAACCGAACCAACCCCCAATGTCTATCCAATGACCATCCCCACACCCCCCAATCCGATCATAGATGTATATGTATGGATGGCCCTTGTGACCATGCTAAACGGTAATGCAATAAAAATGGATGGGCCCAAGGGCCATTCTTAAATCATTTTTCCCTGGTTTCGATGAACCCAGCCACTTTTTTGCATTTCCCCTCTTTATTTCCACTTTTTAAAACACATTATTATAATTTCAAATAAAATATGTATCCAGTATTCACGGAAAGTGATTTAGCCGTTCCAATCTTAATTAGATGAGATTGTTTTATCAACGCTATCCAATTTGTGAGGAGCTTCCTCACAAATTGAGCTGACTCCATTTATTCTCAAAATCATTTTACTGCCAGCATTACCACCGATTCTTTATCCTTGACGAATATATTTTTCCCGGATAAGAGTGGGTATGAAAATGTTGGAGTATCAGAAGCTTTAATAACAGCCACTTCCGTATATGCTTTTTCATCAGGTTTGTAGATTACAAGATTGGATGATTGAGGCAAAGCGATCAATACAGAACCTGCATCCACAATTTCTCCGAAGTCATTTTGCACTTTTGTATCAACCCAGGCTGTTGCTCCTGTTTTTGCATTCATGCAATACAATTTTTTTTCTTTTGATAATCCATAAAGAAAACCATCCTTCAAAACAGGTGTATTCCATTTTGTACCCAACTCAGCATTGTTCCAAAGTTCCTTTGCAGCAAATACATCACCTTGTTTTTCAACCTGTACAGCTACGGTTCCTTGCCCTTGACCTGTGATAATAATTGTTTGTCCATCAACTACCGGACTTGGAGCATTGTAAAACATTCCTTTGACCGGTGCTGGGAATTGCCACATAATTTTACCGTTTTCAGGATCAATCCCAATCAGGTTTTTAGACGTTAAATCAACGATTTGCTTTTTACCACCGATAGTCATCATCGTAAGTGAAGCATACGAAGGACCGTCGCTGTCACATACCCATTTTTGAGTGCCTGTTTTCAGATCAAATGCGATAACCTGGCCTTTCATTTTCCCTCCTAAATGCATAAGGCACATCCCATTAGCAATGAGTGGAGACATGCCGACAAAGAACTGTGGCAGATCCTTTGTGAAATCCTCATTTCGCCAAACAAGCTTACCTGTTGAAGCATCCAGACAGGAGATAACTCCTCCGATACCCAGCGTAACAATTTTGCCCTCTCCAACAGCAGGA
>Ga0209125_1000272_pt1 | contig 77676 bp, 67 predicted proteins | sample BarGraIncub1131A_FD_184503 | JGI IMG/M metagenome (GOLD analysis project Ga0209125, IMG submission 184503) | Arctic peat soil microbial communities from Barrow, Alaska - Barrow Graham LP Incubations 11-31A (SPAdes) (version 2) | ecosystem: Environmental > Terrestrial > Soil > Wetlands > Peat...
TCTGATTGTCCTACCTCTTTCTAAATATATCTGATCCATATTTTCTGAGGTTACATCATACCCTAAATTTCAATTTTGGGACATAATCAAAAGTGGTACACTAGGACATTATCATAAATGGTTCATATTTTTTTAGTCACTTTTAATATTTTTGTTTACAATAAACTTTTTCATGATATAATGTTCAAACCTATCAAAGTTTTACATTTCTAAGACCCTAGTATTTGACTATAACACTAGGCAAGTAAGGGGCATGGATGAAAACGGTTATGTCATCCAGAGTGGAAAGGGCTTAAGCAAGGTAATATTCCTTGTGTTTCACATCTTTTAGTGTGAAATAAAAAGACCATTCCACTGGAGTGGTCTTTTTATTTTTACTAACGTCCTTGAATTTATTTAACCAGAATATTTTATTCTTTCCCACAAGAACTTGGACGTCTATTTTACACTCCGGAGTCGGCCTAACCAACTGACTCTGGTTTTATTTATCCATTTTTCTTTCTTTAACTGTTGCAATCCTTACAAAGATTGCAGGCTAATATTTTCTTTGAATTTTATTTAAGCCAAGCATCACCCTTTACTAATTTTTATTTGCAATTTAACGACTCTTGATGTATAATAATAAAAAACTCCGAAGTTTAATGTTTCTAAGGTTCTCACATTTGAACTATGAACTTAAATCGGTAGGGTATGACTGGAAACGGTTATGTCTCCCAGTGTGGAAAAGGGGCTTTAACAAGGTATTTTGCCTTGTTAGTTTTGCATTACCTTAGTGTGAAATAAAAAGACCATTCCTACTGGAGTGGTCTTTTTATTTTTTAATGACGTCCCTAGATTTTATTTATTTGTAACCGAAATATTTAATTCTTTCCACAAGCATGGGACGCTTTCTTTTACACTGCCAGAGTCGGCCTAACCAAACCGACTTTGGTTTTTTTTCTTTTTTTCTCTCAGCCTCCGGCAACCGGAGGAAAAACAGCTAAATAGCCATCTTCTTTTATGGGAACTGTGAGCATTGCATCGACTTTACCATCAACGCCATCAACAATAATGGCTGCGATTTCAGGCGCGGTAATCCCTAAATGGTCAATGACGTCCTGGCCTGTCATTCCGGGTATATAGTCCATTTCAACAACTTTCCCTCGGCCTTCTCTGAACGTTGCAAATAATTTTATCTTGATTCCCATCTTTTCTCCTTTAACGTTAAAGGGACGATCAAAGATCGTCCCTTTCTGCTTTAATAAATGTTTATAGTAATCCAAGGGCTTTTAATCGTTCTTCAGTAGGGATACCATCTTCATCCCAACCACGTTCTGCGTAGTAAAGCGGCAACATTTCATCCAACTTATTAACCCAACCTTTAGTAGGTCCATCCGGCATTTCTTCTTCTAATAATCTTGGTGGCAAAGTATCTTCTTCCGGTAAAATCCCGGCTTCAAGATTGAAGAGTTTTTCAAGATTCCAAATACGTTCACCTGCTAAGAGCAGCTCTTCAGCTGACCAGTCAGTTCCTAAAGTTTCATTGAGCATGTCCGCATATTGTTGTGCGCCCAATGCAAAGGAAGTAAATAGACATAACCCGGAAGAATCAATAACGGCTGTAAGATCCTGGAATATTTTAACCCAGGTTGGTTTTCCTGCCAGTTCAAAACGGTCCAGTTTTTCTGGTAAACCAAGAATTTCAGGCGAAATCAGGTAACCGCGAACATGACATCCGCCACGGTTAGAGGTGGCATACTGAAGGCCCATACCCTGAATCCCACGTGGGTCATAGGCAGGTAAATCCTGTTTTTTAACAGACATTGAGTATTCCGGAACACCGTAAAAATCGGCTAATCGGTAAGAGCCTCTGGCTAGCATATCGCCAAAGCCTTCTCTGTTGCCCATTTTTTTAAGCCAATGAATAACAGAATCAGCATTGCCGAATTTTAAGATAACATCATCATCCAACATTTCATCGGTAATGTATCCTCTTTGGTATAATTCCATGGCAGCGGCTAAAGTAGCACCTGAAGAAATGGTATCTAAACCAAGTTCGTTGCACCAGAAATTGGCATCAATAACAATGTCCATGTCATCAATTCCTAAATCACCTGCAAATACCCAAAGGGTTTCATATTCAGGTCCGCCGATACCTTCAGGATGTAAGTCGCTTTTTACCCAACGGCCACAGCCAATGGGGCAGTGATGACAAGGGTTACGTTTAACTAAATATTTTTCTGTCATAGTTTCACCACTGACAGCTTCTGCATCAGGGTCCATACCAGTCTGGAAGTTCTTAAACGGGTAAACACCATGTTCATTAATGATATTGACAAGAACAGCGGTTCCATAGGTTGGAAGTCCTCCGCCGGTAACACCGTTTTCTTTAATTAATGACCGACATTCTTTAGTCACAGCTTTTAATCCGTCTGGTTTTGCAATAACAGGTTTTTGACTCCCGTTAACTGTAATGGCTTTCAGGTTTTTGGAACCCATAACCGCACCAACTCCGGATCGACCGGCAGCACGATCATTTTCGTTTATGATGGCAGCCATTTGAGATAATTTTTCACCGGCTGGTCCAATGGTTAATACCTTGGAATCCGGATGTTTTTCTTTAAGCATCGCACTGGTCACCGACGTATATTTCCCCCATATATCCAATGCGGGTAAAATTTCAACTTTATCATCTTCAATATTAATGTATACCGGCAAGCTCGCTTTTCCTTCAACAATGATGGCATCATAGCCTGCATATTTCAGGTATGCTCCCCAATCTCCACCAGAGTTGGAAGATGCAATAGTACCTGTTAATGGTGATTTAGTAACGACCATGTAACGTCCACCGGTTGGGGTAGCTGTTCCTGATAAAGGCCCGTTAATAAAAATAATCTTGTTTTCGGGAGCAAAAGGATCTACTTTCGGATCAACCTCATCTGTGAAAAGCTTTGTCCCTAAACCTCGACCACCAATATACTTTTTGGCCAACTCAAAATCTAAATCCTCTTTTGTAATAACACTCGTTGTCAAATTGATGCGCAATATTTTTCCCATGTAACCAAACATTTTGTACGCCTCCTAAATTTTATTTATTTGTAACCGCTATCATCATACATAATTTTGACCTTTTTTACAATAGATTTTTTTGAATTTAAGGCAAATTTAAATTTCTAAGTGATATAATCGGAACATTTCTGAAATTTTAGTAATTTATTTCAAAGATATAATGAATTTTCATTCATAAAATGTCACTTAGAACTATTTTTATCAAACTGTTTTTTTTTGGTTGCAATTGAGAAGTTCATCATGTATAATGATAAAAAACTCCGAAGTTTAATGTTTCTAAGGTTCCTACATTTGAACTATGAACTTAAACCGGTAGGGTATGACTGGAAACGGTTATGTCTCCCAGTGTGGAAAAGGGGCTTTAACAAGGTATTAGGCCTTGTTAGTTTTGCATTTTTAGTGTAAAATAAAAAGACCATTCCAATTGGAGTGGTCTTTTTATTTTTGCATGTGTCCCTAGATTTTATTTATTTGTAACCAGAATAATTAATTCTTTCCCACAAGACATGGGGCGCTTTCTTTGCACTGCCAGAGTCGGCCTAACCAACCTGACTCTGGTTTTTTTTGCTTTCTTTTCTCTCATCCCCCGGCAACCGGTGGAAAGATTGCCAGGTAGCCGTTTTCTTTTATGGGAACAGTGAGCATTGCATCGACTTTACCATCAACGCCATCAACAATAATGGCTGCGATTTCAGGGGCTGTAATCCCTAAATGGTCAATGACGTCCTGGCCTGTCATTCCTGGAATATAGTCCATTTCAACAACTTTCCCTCGGCCTTCTCTAAACGTTGCAAATAATTTTATCTTTATCCCCATATTATCTTGGAAAAACTATCCCTAAGATAATTCATCCTTCTCCTTTCGTTTTTGAATTGTTTTATAATAAGAAAGGGACGATCTTTAGATCGCCCCTTCCCTTTCTGTTTTCTTAAATTTTTATAGTAATCCGAGTGCTTCTAATCGTTCGTCAGTAGGAATACCATTTTCATCCCAACCGCGTTCCACATAGTAAAGTGGCAGTAACTCAGCCAATCTAAGAACATGGCCTTTAGTAGGTCCATCCGGCATTTTTTCGTTTAAGAATCGTGGTGGCAAAGTATCCTCTTCCGGTAAAATACCGGCTTCAAGATTGAATAGTTTTTCAATATTCCAAATACGTTCCCCAGCCAGGAGCAGCTCTTCAGCTGACCAGTCTGTTCCTAAAGTTTCATTTAACATGTCCGCATATTGTTGTGCACCCAATGCAAAGGAAGTAAAGAGACATAATCCGGAAGAGTCAATAACAGCTGTGAGATCCTGGAAGATTTTAACCCAGGCAGGCTTTCCTGCCAGTTCAAATCGGTCCAGTTTTTCTGGTAAACCAAGAATTTCCGGAGAAATCATGTAACCACGAACATGACATCCGCCACGGTTAGAGGTTGCATACTGAAGTCCCATACCCTGAATCCCACGTGGATCATAGGCAGGTAAATCCTGTTTTTTAACAGACATTGAGTATTCCGGAACACCGTAAAAATCGGCTAATCGGTAAGAGCCTCTGGCTAGCATATCGCCAAAGCCTTCTCTGTTGCCCATTTTTTTAAGCCAATGAATAACAGAATCAGCATTGCCGAATTTTAAGATAACATCATCATCCAACATTTCATCGGTAATGTATCCTCTTTGGTATAATTCCATGGCAGCGGCTAAAGTAGCACCTGAAGAAATGGTATCTAAACCAAGTTCGTTGCACCAGAAATTGGCATCAATAACAATGTCCATGTCATCAATTCCTAAATCACCTGCAAATACCCAAAGGGTTTCATATTCAGGTCCGCCGATACCTTCAGGATGTAAGTCGCTTTTTACCCAACGGCCACAGCCAATGGGGCAGTGATGACAAGGGTTACGTTTAACTAAATATTTTTCTGTCATAGTTTCACCACTGACAGCTTCTGCATCAGGGTCCATACCAGTCTGGAAGTTCTTAAACGGGTAAACACCATGTTCATTAATGATATTGACAAGAACAGCGGTTCCATAGGTTGGAAGTCCTCCGCCGGTAACACCGTTTTCTTTAATTAATGACCGACATTCTTTAGTCACAGCTTTTAATCCGTCTGGTTTTGCAATAACAGGTTTTTGACTCCCGTTAACTGTAATGGCTTTCAGGTTTTTGGAACCCATAACCGCACCAACTCCGGATCGACCGGCAGCACGATCATTTTCGTTTATGATGGCAGCCATTTGAGATAATTTTTCACCGGCTGGTCCAATGGTTAATACCTTGGAATCCGGATGTTTTTCTTTAAGCATCGCACTGGTCACCGACGTATATTTCCCCCATATATCCAATGCGGGTAAAATTTCAACTTTATCATCTTCAATATTAATGTATACCGGCAAGCTCGCTTTTCCTTCAACAATGATGGCATCATAGCCTGCATATTTCAGGTATGCTCCCCAATCTCCACCAGAGTTGGAAGATGCAATAGTACCTGTTAATGGTGATTTAGTAACGACCATGTAACGTCCACCGGTTGGGGTAGCTGTTCCTGATAAAGGCCCGTTAATAAAAATAATCTTGTTTTCGGGAGCAAAAGGATCTACTTTCGGATCAACCTCATCTGAAAAAAGCTTTGTCCCTAAACCTCGACCGCCAATAAATTTCTTGGCTAATTCAAAATCTAAATCTTCTTTTGAAATAACCCCGGTTGTCAAATTGATACGTAATATTTTTCCCATGTAACCAAACATTTCGTATTCCTCCTAAATTTTATTTATTTGTAACCTATTGCATTATACATATTTTCCGACTTTTTTACAATGCATTTAAAAATATAAACAAATGAAACCATCTATATGTTTATATGATAAATTTATCAATAAAAAAAAGGTGAATAATCCACCTCTTTTCTTTCTATTTCGCCAAACCAATTGTTTTTAAAATATTATAACCCAGTCGTCGTTCTTTACCTTCTAAAGGATATGCATGCATGACAATCATTGGATTAAAATTCAGTTCAATAATGCCATAGGGGGATTGAGGATTTTCATAGTCTTCAATGATCATATCCACTCCACAAAATTTTGCATTAAATGCTTTGGCTGCTGCCAAAGCAATGTTCCTAAAATACGGGTGCATTTTGTCTGTATAATCGATACTGTCTCCGCCGGTACTGATATTTGAGTTTCCCCGCAAAAAGATCATCTCTCCTTGAGGTGGGATTGCCTCGGCAGTGAGTCCTTGCTGTTTTAAAAACATTAAAGACTGCTCATCCAATTCAATTTTTTTGAGTGGACTGGTTTGTCCATCCCCCCGGTAGGGATGTTCATTTTTCTTTTTAATTAATCCTTCAATGGTTGTCTCGCCGTCTCCGACAACATTGGCGGGTCGTCGATGAAGCACGGCCACTACCTCATCACCCATGGTGAGAAAACGAAATTCCAAACCTGGTATAAAGGTTTCAATGAGAATAGCCGTGTCGTGCTCGAAGGCAATCCGAGCACCTTCCAAAAGCTCTTCCATGGTTCCCCCCTGGTTGAAAATAAAGATCCCCAACCCAAAGTTTGTTGATTTTGGCTTAATCACAACTTTTTTTCCAACATATTTATGGAGTTTTCGGCTTGCCACATCAAAAGAAAAAAATTCTTCCCCTTTGGGAACCGGAACCCCATTTTCTTCAAGAATCATCTTTGTAACAACTTTATTCTCCATTAATAGTGCTGTAATGTAAGTGTCTGCGCTTGTTTTTGTGGCCTGTTTTACATATTCTATATGATCACCATTTTTTAAAGCGATAATGTTTTCAACCGGATCCATGACGGTGACTTTAACACCGCGTGTCATGGCCTCTTTAATCAAAATTTGGGTGGACATTTCCCAATCCTCAAAGCCTTTGAGTTGATAGTGATCTTTTTTGCATTCCGTATTATAATTTTTAGCCAGATCCAAATTCGCAGATATATATCCTTTTTCCGACATTAACACTTTAAGACGGTGAGCATAGGTCAGCTTAGGATTTTTCACTCGGTCTAACATCACTTCGATACACTTGCCCTGGCCTAAATCCAAATAGTCATTAATCTCAGCTATTTTCTCTAAAACATCTTCTGCCCAGGCAGTTTTTAGGGTCCAATGCTGATGATCCAACAGCTCTAACTCAGGATTTAGTCCGTGTTCAGCTACATATTTCTCGTTAAGCAGGGCTTCCTGTTGCCAGGTTTCATAATATTCCTCGCCTTCTAACAATAAAAACAACATAAAAACATGCAAAAAATCAAGGTCGATTTCAGCAATACCACATTTGTCAAAAACATTAAGATCTATGGTACGAATTTCAACATATTGGATGCCATCCGTTTCCAGAGATTCTAATACATTTTTGAAATTTTTAGGTTTTAAACGAATTTGGGCGTAAAGCTCCTTGGCTTCGGAAATATCCCCTCTTTCAATAAATGCATTAACGCTTTCAATAAACTCACTCACTGAATAATAGTTCGGGTAAAGATCTACTGTGTTTTTATATCCACTGCAACTCCCATTTCTTGAAGAAATAAGATTTTCGGTTAAAAAAGTATTCTTTCCGATATCATCCATACAATCCAAACAATCTTGTAAATAAGAATCATGTAAAGCCGGGGTGCACCCCATGAGATAAATAATCAGCCATCGATAGCGCAAATAATTCCGAGTGACTTTCAGGTAAAGCTTATCTTTGAAATCCTTTAGAATTGCATCACTTTTTGATTCTACCCAAAGCGTTTCAATAAAATCATCACTAAAAGAAAAATTATAATGAATTCCTGAAATAAGTTGACGTTTGCCACCGTATTTCGCCATCAGATTTTCACGGTATTTTCGTGGTTCCTCTCCTGCTTTTCCCTGATATTCGGCAATGGGAATAACAGTGTCATCAGGTATATCACAGGGCATGGATTGCGGCCAAAAATATTCGTCATTTTCTTCTATTTCGGAAATAACAATATTAGTCAGTGCTTCTAAGTTTTCATAGGTATCTTTTACAGAATTGAAAACCGGCGTTACAATTTCCACCTGACTTTCAGAAAAATCAGTAGTGATATATGGGTTTTTAAGCTTATCTCCAAATATTGGTGGGTGGGGTGTTAATGCAAGCTTTCCTTGAGGTGTAACCCGAAGTCCTTCTCTTTCAATACCAAACCCGGCGCTTAAAATATCCACAGGTGTCATTTTATATTTTAATATTTCAATCATGCTGATCGGCCTTTCTCATAATGTACAGAGGAAATGTTGGTTACTGTACTGAAATTTTTTTGTATTATACCACATAATGATTTACTATAATCTGTTCTAATTCCCTTTTATTTCTATGGAATTAAATATATGATCCTTGCTTCAAAATCACAATCCAAATAAAAATAGTCAATATGGACAATATGGAACCAATGACGACAATTTGCCCGGCAAGTTCACTATCGCCATTCATTTGTTCTGCCATAATAAAACTTGAAACCGCCGTGGGGCTGGCATAAATCGCCATTAATGCACCAAGCTCAGGTCCACGTAAACCGAAAAGAATACTAATTGGTATTAACACCATCGGTACAAACACTAACTTACCAAAAACGCCCAGTGACAATGGAAGTATATTTTTCGAAAGTTTAGAAACTTTAAAAGACCCTCCTAAAACAATCAGTGCTAAAGGAGTTGCTATCAGCGAAATATCCGTTATTGTTTTTTCCAAAACAATAGATAATTTAATTCCTGTTAACAGAAAAAAAAGTGCGACTGCAGAACCAATGATCAGTGGATTTAGTATAATACCTTTAAAAATATTTTTTATGCTTGTCCTATTGTTGTCAAAAACTTCCAGCGCAACCACAGATAATATATTAAAAATTGGAATTATTAATGCAATCAATACCGCTGTAACGCCAACATAGTCATTTCCAAAAAGGGATAGGGCAATGGGGATCCCAAACAAAATAAAATTACTTCTGAAAATACCCTGGATTAATACCCCGCGCTTTTTATTTTCTTTTTCAAACAAAGGTACCACCAACATTAAAACAATAAAACAAACAATAATACTGCAAATTGAATAAACAACAAGTTTCATACTCAAGATTTTTGAAACATCCGTTTTATAGACATTGATAAAAAGAAGCAGTGGTAAAAAAACATTAAAACACAGGGCATTGAGTTCTTTTAGTAAGTGATCATTAAAAAGCTGTATTATCTTTAAAAAATACCCTAATGCCATCATTAAAAACAAGGGGCTAACCACTGAAAATGCCACATAAAAATTATTCACAAATCCAACTTTCTGCTGGTTTCCCAGGTGACTCAGTCAAGTGCTTATCACTATTATTAATTTCAACCAAAAGGCAAACTCTCCTTTTATCATTGTTTTATATTTTTATGTTGTCTAATTTTTAAAAATATCTTAACATAGTATTTTCCGTTTGAACAGCATCCATTATTTCAATATAATATAAGTATGATTATTAAAAAACTGCCCTAATTTCAAAAATGAAATTACGACAGACGTTACTAATTATTTTTGGTCGGAGTGAGAGGATTTGAACCTCCGGCCTCATGGTCCCGAACCATGCGCTCTACCAAGCTGAGCCACACCCCGTTATTTATTGCAATTCTAACCTATTCATTGTAAACTATAATTAGGAAAAAATCAAATTTGTTTGGAGGAAATATTTCATGCACAACAAAAAACCGTTTTATCGTATTGGAGCACTGGTTTTAGTCGCTGCCCTTATTCTTAGCATCATTGCCGTTTACGTTTTATAGATCCTGTGAATATACGTATTATTTCAGTCGGAAAAATAAAAGAAAAGTACATGACCATGGCTATCCAAGAATACTCAAAACGTTTGAGTGCCCATTGTCGGCTGGAAATTATTGAGGTTAAGGACGAAAAAGTTTCTGAAAAGCTGAGTGACCAATTGCGTTTGAAGGCTATTGAAGCTGAAGGAAAACGGATTATTTCCTTTTTAAAAGATGACGAAATTCTAGTCACCCTTGAAATTAATGGCAATCAAATGGATTCCCTGGACTTTTCCAAAAAAATCGAAACCTATACCGTCCAGGGAAAAAGCCAGATCACCTTTATTATTGGCGGATCATTGGGGCTGTCACCAGAAATTATCAGGCGTTCGGACTGGAGTCTTTCCTTTTCAAAAATGACCTTTCCTCACCAACTCTTTCGGGTAATGCTATTAGAGCAAATATATCGTGCCTTTAAAATAATCCGAGGAGAAACGTATCATAAATAAATGAAAATTCATTGAACCAGAGAGGTAAATTATGCCAGACTATTTAGTTAAAGCAACAGCAGCCAACGGTCAGATTCGAGCATTTGCCGTAAGCACAAAAGCAATGGTTGAAACTGCCCACACCACTCATCATACCAGCCCGGTGGTTACTCAAGCGTTGGGACGACTCCTGACTGCTGGAGCCTTAATGGGTTCCATGATTAAGAATCGTGACGAGCTTCTGACTTTAAAAATTGCCGGGGATGGTCCCATCAAAGGTTTGTTGGTTACCGCCGACGGCCAGGGGAATGTTAAAGGATATTCCTATGTGCCCGATTTAGGGGATACCCCTGCTGCCCCAATGGCCGTTTCTGATGCCATTGGTGATGGTTCCTTAACCATTATCAAGGATATGGGTCTCAAAGAACCCTATGTGGGTTATTCCCCACTGGTCAGCGGTGAAATTGCCGAGGACCTTACCTATTATTATGCCAAATCTGAACAGATTCCCACATCGGTATCCCTGGGGGTTCTCGTAAATGATGATGGTTCCGTCAAACAAGCCGGTGGATTTATTATTCAGCTCATGCCTTTTACTGAGGAAGAAACCATTCTAAATCTTGAAAAAGTTTTAGCAAATACCTCATCTATGACTAAACTTCTGGATGCCGGGAAAACACCTGAAGAAATATTAAAAGACATTTTTGTTGATCTGGATTTAAATATTATGACCACTGAAATCACTCGATTTTTGTGTAATTGTTCTCGGGATCGTGTCACCAAGGCACTCATTGCTGTTGGCGAAAAAGACTTAGAAGAAATGATTGCAGGTGGTAAAAAAATTGAAATGAACTGTGATTTTTGCAGCGAAAAATATACCTTTACCCCCGAGGATCTTCGGTTGCTTTTATATGCTATCCGCAAAGCGGGAAAAGAAACCGAGGAATAACAATGTCATTAACAAAACGAGCAAGCGGTATACTAATGCATATTTCTAGTCTCCCCGGGGATTATGGTATTGGCACCCTTGGCCAAGAGGCAAAAGGTTTTATTGATTTACTAGCAAATATGGATTGCAGCTATTGGCAAGTTTTACCAACCGGCCCAACTGATGATTGTTACTCTCCTTATAAAAGCACCTCAGCCTTTGCAGGAAACCCTCTTTTTATCGATTTAGAAATTCTTCATCAATGGGGTCTCTTAACTGAGGCAGAACTCATTAACAGTCGCTCCCAGGACTCTCCCTATACTATAAATTTTCAAAATCTTATGAAAACCCGGGAAACTGTTTTTGGCCTGGCTTTTCATCGACTAACTCCTGAACTGACAAAAAGCCTTGAAGCTTTCAAGAAAGCCAATCAAGCATGGCTTCCAGATTTTGCACTTTATACCACCCTCGCCCAGGAATTTTCTGAAATGGATTGGACCAAGTGGACAAACGAAGATCTTGTTCATCGTAATGCCAATGCACTTAAACATTCATTGAAAATGTTTGATGAAAAAATTAATTATCACTGTTTTCTTCAATATGCTTTTTATCGCCAATGGTTTGAATTAAAAACCTATGCCAAAACAAAAGGAATAAAATTAATTGGTGATATACCCATTTACGTTGCCCATGAAAGCGCTGATGTGTGGAGTCACCCTGATCTTTTTCAACTGGATAGTGATGGTCATTCTCTTTTTGTTGCCGGAGTGCCTCCAGATTATTTTTCCGAAAACGGACAACTTTGGGGAAATCCATTGTACCGTTGGGATGTGATGAAAAATGATGGATATGCCTGGTGGATGGATCGTATCAGCTCCGCCCTTAAGGCTTTTGATATGGTTCGCATTGATCACTTCCGTGGTTTTTCTGCTTTCTGGTCGGTTCCCGCCACAGAAGCCACTGCAATAAAGGGAGAATGGATTCCTGGTCCAGGAATGGATTTTTTTAATCGTGTCTTTGAAAAATTTCAGGATCCCGGCATCATAGCCGAAGATCTGGGTGTTCAGGATGACGCACTGATAAAGCTTCTATCAGAAACTGGCCTTCCGGGAATGCGGGTCATGGAATTTGGTTTTTTTGATACCCGCAATAATATCCATCTTCCCCATAATTACACCCAAAATACCGTGGCCTATACCGGTACCCATGATAATAATACCCTTCTTGGTACTTTTTCTGAGTACTCCCCTGCAGAACGGTCCTATGCCCTTAATTATAGCGGCTACACCGATGCCTGGGAGAACCAGTGGCAGATTGGCGGACCACAAAGTGCATCATGTCATAGTTTCATTCGTCCACTTTGGCAAAGTGCAGCAAATCTGGTGATGCTTCCTATTCAAGATGTCTGTGGCTATGGCAAAGATACTAAAATGAATCAGCCGGGAACGGCCCAGGGCAACTGGGCCTTTAGAATGACAAGAGACGGTTTCTCCACTGTGGATATAAAATGGATGAAGGATTTGAATACCCTTTTTCATCGTTCACCTACAAAGGGTTAGTATTCGAGTTTTTCAACAGTCTGAGGCACATATTGATGTGTCTCTTTTTTTTTCAAAGACACTTGTCCGCATTTTCCGACATTTTACCCCCAAAACCCGAATATAAACTTGCAATGCAAACTTATTCTTTGATATAATGGCGTCAGGTAAAATTAGGAATAAAAGAAAAGAGGAGGATTTTTTCTTGAAAAAAACACTTGCATTATTGTTGTCTCTGACCTTGGTAATTACCATGGTTGCTGGGTGTTCCGGAAATTCAGCTGCTACGACCAACAGCGACGTCATTAAAATTGGCGTATTTGAACCATTAACCGGTGCAAATGCTGCTGGCGGAGAATTAGAAGTTGATGGAATTAAATTGGCTAACCAATTACGCCCGGAAGTATTAGGCAAAAAAGTTGAACTAGTCGTTGCTGATAATAAATCAGACAAGGCTGAAGCTACTACTGCTGCTGCTCGATTAATCGAAAAAGACAAGGTTGTTACTTTATTAGGTTCTTGGGGATCTTCACTTTCCATCGCAGCCGGTGACGTTGTAAAAACAAATAAGGTTCCTGCGGTTGCTCTTTCTGCAACAAACCCACAGGTTACTGCTGGAAATGATTATTATTTCCGTGTCTGTTTTCTAGATCCTTTCCAGGGAACTGTTATGGCTAACTATGCATCTAAAAACTTAAATGCTAAGAAAGTCGCGATTGTCCAGGAAGTTTCCAATGACTATTCCGTTGGTTTAGCTAAGTTCTTCACCGATGCATTTGTAAAATTAACCGGCGACCCCAACGCAATTGTTGCAACCGGAAATTACAATACTGGTGATCAGGATTTTAATGGTATTTTAACCAATATCAAAGCGGCTAACCCAGATGTTATTTTCGCACCTGGCAACTACACAGAATCTGCTTTAATTATTAAACAGGCCCGTGCCCTTGGTATTACTGCACCATTCATTGGTGGCGATACCTGGGAAACTAACGAGTTTATCACCGTTGGCGGTGCTGATGTCGAAGGTGCTGTTATGTCAACATTCTTTGATGACACCAATCCTTTAACAGAAGCAGGAAAAACATTTGTGGCAGAATACAAAAAAGCTTATCCTGATCGTCAAAACATTCCAGCTGTAACCGCTCTTGGTTATGATGGATACATGCTCACACTTGATGCCATTGAACGTGCTGGCTCTGCTGATCCTCAAGCAATTCGAGACGCATTAGCCACCACCAAAGATTTTGAAGGTGCAACCGGTATGATCACCATTGATGCCAATGGCGATGCTCAGAAAAATGGAGCCATTATCAAAGTTGTCAAAGATGGAAAATTCACATACCTTGATACTGTTACCATTCAATAGTTTACAAAGAATAAAAACGATATGATCCAAACTTTGAGGGTATTTGTTTTCAGATGCCCTCAATTTAATTCATAAGATTTAAACGAGGTTATAATTATGGTCATTGGAATGACACTTGAGACATTCTTGCAACAGCTTATTAATGGATTATCCATTGGAAGTCTCTACGCACTTATCGCTATTGGATATACAATGGTTTACGGAATTTTAAGACTTATCAACTTTGCCCACGGCGATATTTTTATGATGGCTGCCTATTTTACGTACTTTGGAATTGCAGTATTTTTCTTACCTTGGTATGTTACTTTCTTCATTACAATTGTTTTAACAATATTACTGGGAGTCGGCATCGAACGTTTCGCCTATCGTCCACTTCGTAATGCACCTAAAACATCTTTACTGATTTCAGCCATTGGGGTTTCTTTTCTTTTAGAAAATTTGGCGACTTATCTTTTTTCAGGTAAACCACAAGCCTTCCCAAATTTTCCTTTAATGACCACCCCTATTAATTTTGGCGGACTGACAATTCAGCCAGTTTCCATTCTGATTCCGATTGTCACTTTTTTTATTATGGTGGGTTTACTTTTTTTAATCAATCATACAAAAGTCGGCATGGCCATGCGTGCCGTTGCTGTGGATTATGATACTGCAAAGCTCATGGGTATTAAGATCAATGGGGTTATTTCTTCTACCTTTGCAATTGGCTCTGGCCTTGCAGCGGTTGGTGCTATTTTATGGTGTATGAAATACCCATCGGTGTTACCCCTCATGGGAGTTGTTGTCGGTTTAAAATGTTTTATTGCCGCAGTTATCGGGGGAATCGGCAATGTTAAAGGTGCGGTTCTCGGTGGACTTATTCTTGGGTTTTCCGAAACTCTCATGGTTGCGTTCTTCCCAGCCCTTACCGGCTATCGGGATGCCGTTGCTTTTGTTATTCTAATTATTATTCTACTGTTTCTTCCCAATGGTATACTTGGCAAGAAACAAGTTGAAAAGGTTTAGGGGGGGTACTGAAAATGGAAAATATTCAACACCGTTTTGGTGCCTACATCAAAATACATTGGAAAACTATTATTTTTTTAGTTTTCGTTTTAATCACCATTGGCTTGGCTGATCAATTCGTTAATTCCTATATTCGAAGACTTTTAAATCTTTGTGCTATTTATACCATTATCAGCCTGGGCATGAACTTGGTTAATGGTTTTACCGGACAGTTTTCACTAGGTCAAGCAGGATTTATGGCAGTTGGTGCCTATACTGTTGCCATTTTTACGGTTCCCATAGAAGCCCGTGCCACTATTTTTTACCTGGCACCTATGACACCCTTATTAGCAAATATTCAATTGCCCTTTATTGTTGCACTTCTATTGGGCGGCTTTGTCTCCGCTGGGTTTGCCTTTCTTATTGGTGGGCCTTGTTTACGTCTTCGAGGCGACTATTTAGCCATTGCGACCCTGGGATTTTCAGAAATCATTCGGATTGTTTTCACCAATACCCAAACCATCACCAATGGTGCTCTGGGGATAAAAAGCATTCCCACCATTACCAGTCTTTGGTGGTCCTATGGTATTGCCCTAATCATCATCATTTTGATGATATTGCTGATTAACTCATCCTATGGTCGGGCCTTTAAATCCATTCGCGAGGATGAAATTGCCGCCGAAGCTATGGGCGTAGGGCTTTTTAAAACAAAGATGACTTCATTTATGATCGGTGCTTTTTTCACCGGTATTGGCGGAGGTTTATTCGCCGCACTTCTCGGAACCGTTGATCCTAAGCAATTCTATTTTACACTGACCTATAACTTCCTGCTGATCATCGTTCTTGGTGGCATGGGAAGTATTTCAGGAACAGTTATTGCCAGCTTTATCGTGACATTAGGACAAGAATGGCTGCGATTTCTTGACGAACCCATGGCTTTTGGTTTGGATCTTCCGATTTTCAGACCAGGTCTGAGAATGGTTGTTTTCTCAGCCCTTCTCATGGTCATTGTCCTTTTTTACCGTAAAGGTATCATGGGCACCAATGAGCTCACCTGGGATTTTATTGGCAAAAAAATAAAAACAATAAAATCAAAGTTCAACAGAAAAAAGCCATCAGCTCAGGGAGGTGACAGTAAATGAGTCTTTTGAAAACCGAAAATGTTGTCATGCAATTCGGCGGGGTTACAGCCGTTAATGATTTGAACATTGATATTAAAAAAGGTGAATTGGCGGCTCTGATTGGTCCAAACGGTGCCGGTAAAACAACAGCATTTAATGTCATCACCGGAGTTTATGCTCCAACTAAAGGCAAGGTTCTTTTTTCGCCGGTAGATAGTCTTGGAGTTGCCAATGAAATTGATATCACCGCAAAAAAACCAAATAAGATTACAAATCTTGGTATTGCCAGAACCTTTCAGAATATCCGTTTATTTAAAGAGCTTACCGTATTCGAAAATGTTCTGGTTGCCACCCATCAAAATGTTAATTTTAATTTTCTTTCAGCTACCCTTCGCTTGCCAAAAGCAGTTAAGGGCGAGATCAAAGCAAAACAGGACTGTGAATTGCTTTTAGATCGTATGGGACTCATCGATTTTAAGGATGAAAAAGCATCTTCTCTTTCCTACGGAAAGCAACGCCATTTAGAAATAGCCCGAGCCCTTGCTACCGATCCGCAGCTTCTTCTTTTAGACGAGCCGGCTGCCGGAATGAATCCCCAGGAAACAGATGAATTAACAGACCTTATTTTAAGGTTAAAAACAGATTTTGGCTTAACCATTTTTATGATCGAGCATCATATGGATTTAGTTATGGAAATTTCTGACCATATTTATGTTTTGGATTTTGGCTGCACCATTGCCAGAGGAACACCTGATCATATTCAAAATAATCCAAAAGTAATAGAAGCATATTTGGGGGTAGACGCCGATGTTGAAGATTAAAAACTTACAAGTCGCCTATGGTGGCATCGAAGCCGTTAAAGGGATTGATCTTGAAGTTCCTGATGGCAGTATTGTCACCCTGATTGGCGCAAACGGTGCTGGCAAAAGCACCACACTCCGATCCATTGTTGGCCTTATAAAAGCAAAATCTGGAAGCATCACCTATAATGATGAAGAACTGATTGGCTTAGATACCACGAAAATCGTTGGCAAGGGAATAACACTGGTTCCCGAGGGACGCCATGTTTTTCCTGACCTCAGTGTTTTTGAAAATCTTAAGATTGGTGCTTATATGCGTAAGGACAGTCTTGACGAGGACATCAAAAACATCTATGGCCTATTCCCACGTTTAGAGGAACGGTCCTGGCAACAGGCCGGCACCCTATCCGGCGGAGAACAGCAAATGCTGGCAGTTGGACGAGCGATGATGAGTCGACCAAAGCTTTTAATGATGGATGAGCCCTCACTTGGCCTTGCCCCACTGATTGTAAAAGGAATTTTCGAAATTATTGAAACCTTGAACAAAGAAGGCATTACCATTCTATTGATTGAACAAAATGCCAATCTAGCACTTAAGATTGCTGATTTTGCCTATGTTCTGGAAACAGGAAAAATGATCAAAAAAGGTACCGGAAAAGAGCTTCTTAACGATGAAACCATTAAAGAAGCCTACCTTGGAAAAAGCCAACGCAAAAAATAATAGCAGTATTACAAAGGGGGGCATCAAATTTTTGATGTCCCCCTTTGACTATCTTCCATTCCTTATTTTATCTAAAGCTCAAATTATCCTACCAGTCATGTTAGTATTCACAATCCAGATAAATAGTTATCGATCCGTTGCAATCACCTTATTTTTAATGGAGAGTGTTTTATTAAATACACGTTTAAATTTCTTTCCACACTCAGAAACAATCATATCATCAAACACGGAATGACCTGTGGTAAACACATTGAGTTCCACTTCATTTTCTTTAATCTCGCATTTCAGGTCCTTAACCACACCATCCATGCTCCGATCCAAATATTCGGAAATTTGCAGGAATAGGCTAAGCTGATCAATTAAATGACGTTCATCCTCCTGAAATAATCCCACAAATTCTTCAGAAATCGTGATCTTTTTATTGGTACGATGATTCAAAGCGATGAAAGCACTCATTAATAGATCATTCTGTTCAATTCCCAAAAGACCTGCATTAAGGATAATATAGAAGCTATGCTCATGGTGATTGCTATACTGAAGTTTTATGCCTGAATCGTGAAGCATGGCACTGGCTTTAATCATTTTATGGACATTCTGGGTAATTTTGTGAAGCGGTTTTAATTGCTTAAACAATGTTTCTGCCAGCTTTAATACATGGTAGGCATGGGGAATATTCACATTAAAGTTCAGCATGATCTCCACCAGGGATAGTTCGAAAATATTATAAACCAGATTATCTTCATTATAACCAAAGTATTCGAAAATAATGCCATCTCGGAGGCCGGCATTACTGATAATGAGTTCCGGTGATTTAATCTGTTTCATTACCCGTGCCAGTGTGTGACTGGAACCTACAAAAATATCAATGCGGCCTTTCGATAAACCCTTGAGGTTTGATCGCTCCACAAGATTCATATCTGCTGCCAAATCGCAAACCCGCTTCACCGCACCAGAATGCATTCGATAATTATGTGGAATTTCCATGGGATAATCGATGATATTTCGATGAATTCGACCAACATTACGAATGGTTCCTCCTACCCCAATCACAGGCAGACCATAGGCTCTGGCGAGTATGGAAGTTTCATCAAAGGCCTTGGTAAGATAGCCATCCAAAGCTTTTAATTTTTTATCTGTGACCTCATCTTCTAATTCAAAACGTTCTGCCAAATCAATGGAACCAAAGGGCAGACTAATGGCCTCAATTTTTTTTCGACCTCTAATGAGCACAAACTCAGTACTGCCTCCGCCAATATCCATTAAAAGGGCATCCTGAACATCCAGGGTATTAATCGCTCCCAGATAATCCAGGGTCGCTTCTCTTTCTCCTGGAATCACATCAACTTCAAAGCCAGTTTTTTCTTTAATCAAAGCCATATATTCTTTCCCATTGGAAGCTTTTCGCACGGCGGCAGTGGCAACGGCAATGACTTTTTGAATCCCATAGGCGTCACACATGCTCCGGTACATCGCCAGGGTTTCAAGCCCAAAATCCATTCGGTCCTTTTGCAATGCTCCTGTTTCCGAAACGCCTTCACTGAGCCGCACATTGACTTTCACATCATCAATGATCTGAAAATATTCGTTGTTATAATATTCTCCAACCACCAGATGGACACTGTTTGATCCGATATCGATGACACCAATATTTCGTCGTTCCATTAAATTTCTCCTCCAAAGTCCTGATTCAATAAATCCTGATTCAATAAATCTTTTTTCTTAGCTGCTTCAAACTCGGTTTCAGCTTCTTCACAAAAATATTTTTGACAGGATAATAATTCCTTACCCCGCTTGTCCAGCCGCAGATATTCTCCTGTTTCCGTCAAAACCCGTGTTTTAATGGTATCTCTCAGTGTGATATCAATAATATGCTTTAGCTTTAGCTTTAATTCCCCGTCTTCCACCGGAAAAAGGGTTTCAATCCGACGATTGAGATTTCGTTCCATCCAATCAGCGCTGGAAAGGAAAATGTCCTCTTTTCCCTGATTATAAAAATAATAAATGCGGCTATGCTCAAGAAAAGTTCCGACAATGCTGTGAACCGTAATATTATCGCTAACCTTAGGGATTCCCGGCACCAAAGAACACATTCCTCGTACAACCAGTTGTATTTCAATCCCTGCCTTGGAAGCGTCATAAAGCTTATTCACAATACCTTCATCAATCAAAGAATTCATCTTTGCAATGATTTTCCCCTTTTCACCCATTTTAACATTTTCGATCTCACGGTCGATGGCCATATAAAATGCATTTCGCATGGTTTTCGGGGCAACTTCTATTTTTTTCCATAGGGTAAAATGACTGTAACCTGAAAGTAGGTTAAATAGGGTTGAAATATCCGAAGCATAGCTTTCTTTGGCTGTAAACATTCCCAAATCCGTATACAAACCGGCGGTGACGTCATTATAGTTTCCTGTGCCTAAATGAACATATCGTCTTATTCCATCGGATTCCTTGCGAACTACAAGAATCATTTTGCAATGTATTTTTAGTCCTGCCAATCCGTAGATAACATGGCATCCGGCTTGCTCAAGTTTCTTAGCCCAGACAATATTATTGGCCTCATCAAAACGCGCCTTAAGCTCTACTAACACTGTTACCTGTTTTCCATTTTGAGCTGCCAGTATCAATGCCTTTATAATAGGCGAATCCCCACTTACCCGATAAAGGGTTTGCTTAATTGCCAGAACCTCTGGATCCATTGCTGACTGACGCACGAAATCAATCACCGTATCAAAGGAATGGTATGGATGGTGTAGTAGGCGGTCTTTTTCTCGAATGACCTCAAAGATATCATCACGGCCATAAAATTCATCGGCAATTAAGGGTGTATATCGTGGTTCTCTTAATTCTGAAAATTCAGGACGATTCTGGAATTTCATAAAACAGGTAAGGTCGAGATTTCCTTTAAGCTCATAAAGCTCCTCAGGTGAAATTTCCAATTCAACCATTAACCATTTTTTCATTTTTTTACCCATGGATTTGGTGATCTCAAGCTTAATGCTGGCCCCCCATTTACGCTGTTGTATGGATTTCTCAATTTCAATGAGAAGATCCTCTGCTTCATCCTCATCGATGGCAAGATCCCCGTTTCTTGTGATTCGAAACTGACTGACCTGTTTAACATCAAAGCCTGGGAATAGTTCATTGACAAAAGGACTAATCATATCTTCAATGAAAATATAACGGTGTCGACTATTTTCTGTTGATTTTGGTAAAGCGATAATGCGTTCCAGGACTTTTGGAATCTCAAGAATCGCCATGAATTCTTTTTCTTCTTTATGCTTTGTTTCAGTATCATGAAGCAGAACACACAAATACACCTGGTTATTTTTCACTAAGGGAAATGGCCGGCTATTGTCAATGGCCTGTGGGGTTAAAACAGGATAACACACCTCTCTGAAATAATACAAAGCAAAATCCTTTTCCTCGCTATTAAGTTCTTCATAATCCAAAAAATAGATTTTGTTCTGGTTCAGTTCAGGCATAATTGATTTAGCTAAACAGGTATATTGACGGGCCATCATTTCCTGGGTGAGCATTGAAAGTTCAACCAGTTGTTCCTTTGGTGTCATGCCATCCAAGGTTTTTTTGGAATAGCCAACATTGATCTGGTCCATAATGCCGGCAATACGCACCATAAAAAATTCATCCAGATTAGATGCTGTAATGGCCAGAAATTTTAAACGATCCATAACAAGGTTCCCTTTGTCATAGGCCTCTTCTAAAACGCGGTAGTTGAAGTCCAACCAGCTGATTTCCCGATTTATAAATAATTTATTTTTCATGCTTCAATCCTCTTTATTTTTAATGTTGGTTTAATTCCATAAACATTTTCCATGGTGTACCGGCTTGACTTAAAAAAATACTCTTCCAATTGAATATTTTTTTCTGTGGTCACTTCGATGATCAGCTTTTCTTCTTTTAAATGACATTGAAGTGTCTGAATTTTTTGCTGATAACTTTTATCTAAGGCTACCGCTACTTTTAAAATTGCGGCAAGCTTTGCCACCAGCAGCTGTTCGCCATCCACCGATGAATAAACAGTTTCCTCAACAACCATGAATTGGGTTTTCACCGCTTCTGCCACTTTTCCCATTATTTCTTTTTCTCTCACTGTCACACCAATTAAATCGGTGGTTTCGATAATAGTACGGCTTTGAACCCAATAATTTTTATGATCAATAAAATTCCCTACCTCCATCATATAACAAAGAATGGATAGCAGCTGACGTTCTCTTTTTCCCAGCTGATGATGTTTTTTTAAGGCATCGAAAATTTTCAAACTCATCATTTCTACGAATTCAGCATGGGCTTGGCTGGTATGATATTTCTTACCAATGGCTTTTGCGGATTCGTAGGTACCTTTTTCAATCCATTGCAATAGTCGATGGTTTTTTGTAACCTGAAACTCAAAGTCTAAAAGTGCATCCCCGATACTCATTGGGGTCAGTAAAAAGCTTTCTACTCCGGTATCTGTTAATAGTTTAAGATAAAGTATGAGAGTATGATTAAAAGTTTCAGCCTCAATTTGATGTAACAGCGGATACTTTTTCATTAATTGATTGACGGTAAGATCCCCGGCTGTTTTACACAATTCTCCAAATATTTTGGCATTAATTTCATAATAAACTTGTCGTTGAGTATAGCCGCACAATTGCGCAATCACATCAACTTCATGGGATGAAACCAGCAATTTTTTTATTTTTCGTTTTTTTATGTTTTCTGCAATATCCTGGGTATTCATGGTAATGAATTCCAAAAGCAGTATTTCAAATCTTTCCGTATTTTCTTCAATAGCCTTAAGAATTTCCTTCATCTTCAGATATCCCAGCTCAGCCGTTTGGTAATAATCAATGATTCCGTTCTTCACCAAAGCCACCGACACGTTACCACTTGAAATAGCAGCAATCATTTGATCCCCAGTATTATCACCTAGAATATCAAATGCTTCTTCGCATTTTAGGAGCATATGACGATAAATCAAATGGGTTTCTTCTTCTTTCCCAAGGATTTCCACTTCGTAGCCGCCGGTATTGATTTTTATCTGTTCAAGAATATAAAGACGATTTTTTGCTTCCCGGAGTGCGGTTGTTCCAACAATTTTTATGGCCTCCACATCATAGGTTTCTGACATAATAATATATTCATTAATAATCTGACACAGAGCATAGACTGATTTGAAACTGATTTCACCCTTGGTAAAGCTTTGACTGCCAAAATTTATAGGATACATTGCCCGGTCCAAAATATTAATAGAGCCTTTCCCGCGTTGGCCAATAATGAGTTCGCACTTGCTTGAACCAATATAGATGACTGAAAAACGTTTGATCACAAAATCACCTCCTGTAGTTTCTCTATTTTATCACAATTTCTGTTAAATCAATGTTAAAACTCTGCAAAGTCTCTTATTTTTTCATGTAAATCAGAATCGAAAGTGCTTTTAAATACTGAATATGATTCCAGCGGGTAAAATTCTATGCTACAATAGTTTCTAGACACTATAAAAAGATATTCAGGAGGTTACCCATTGCTCGGAACAATCATTAACACGGTCGCCATTATTATCTGCAGCATCATCGGACTTTTATTTAAAAAAGCCTTGCCTCCCCGTCTTTGTGAGACGATTACCCAGGGATTGGGTTTAGGTATTATGATTATTGGTATTTCCATGGCCCTAAAAACTGGGAGTATTATCATTATGCTGGTCAGTCTATTATTTGGAGCTGTCATTGGCGAACTTATCAATATTGAAAAACAACTCAAACGCCTGGGAGACGTCATAGGATTAAAAATGAAAAAAAAGGATAACAACGTTTCCCAGGGCTTTGTCAGCGCATCACTGCTTTTTTGTACTGGCTCCATGGCCATTATGGGAGCCATTGAAAATGGACTCACCGGAACCTATGGCATCCTGCTGAGCAAATCTCTATTAGATGGCATCTTTGCTATGATCTTTGCCTCCACCCTGGGTATTGGTGTGCTTTTTTCTGCGATTCCTGTTTTTCTATATCAGGGCAGCATCAGCCTTTTAGCCGGATCCATTAAAACCCTGCTTTCTCCTGAAATGATTATTGAAATGAATGCTGTTGGGGGTATTCTCATTTTAGCCATTGGTATTGACATGGTAAAAATAAAAAATATCAAGGTGGGGAATTTGCTTCCTGCTATCTTCATGCCAATACTAATTATTGGCATGCTGGGACTTTTGGGATTTTAAGAAAGAGCAGATGACTATTTAAATGCAAAAAAAAGCCGGCAGTCAGACCTGCCGGCTTTGGTGAGAGTTACTTATTTTAAATGGAGGTTGAAATTCTTGGATTTATTAACTAATTCAGCAACCCTTTACGATGAGCTTTAATGTATTTACCGCAGTAATTGTCTAAACCAAGTGTTGCGGTGGATGCAATGATACCTGCCATCATTTTTGTATTGGTAGGATCTAATACGTATCCGTCCATGCCCATGGTCATTGTTTGGACAACAAAGAGACGATTTAAAATACTCCGGTTGGGTAAACCATAGGAAATATTACTCAATCCACACATAAAATGAACTTCAGGATAGTCTTCTTTAATTTTTTTAACGGTATTTAAAACTTCTTTTCCCGCTGTACCAACACTGCTGACTGGTTTCACCAATGGATCAAAGTACATATCATCATCCGCAATACCTTCTTTTGATAATTTTTTGTGAAGATTTCGAACGACTTTCATGCGATCTTCTGAAGTAACGGGCATTCCAGTACTGTCCATGCATAAAACAACAATCTTAGCATTATATTTTTTAATGAGTGGTAATACTGCCTCATACCGTTCGTCCTCATCGGAAATGGAATTGATCATTGGCCGTCCATTTTTGCATAGTGACAAACCAACTTCTAAAGCTTCTGCACTGGGACTGTCAATACATAGGGGTATATTGACTTCGTCCTGGACAATGTTTACCAACCATGCCATGGTTTCTTCTTCATTTTTTATCATATTGCCGCAATTAACATCGATGTATGTTGCACCGGCTTTTTCTTGATTTCTGGCTAGTTCACGGATATACGCTTCATCCTTATTGATGACCGCCTCTTTAACTGCAGGGCGGCTTGTATTAATTAATTCTCCTACTATTGTTAGCATATTTCATGCCTCCTATATCTCAAATTTTATTTATGCAATCATCATACGGTCACAAAGTTCAACCGCTGTGGAAGCATCTTCAGAATAACCATCCGCTCCGATATCATCTGCAAATTCCTGGGTTATTGGAGCTCCGCCGATAATAACTTTAACCTTGCCGCGGACACCATCTTTAACTAATTGTTTAATGGTTGAATCCATTTTCATCATGGTTGTGGTAAGCAATGAAGACATCCCAACAATATCCGGATTATGTTTTTTAATGGCTGCCGTAAAGTCTTCTTCCTTGATATCAACCCCAAGGTCAATCACTGTATAGCCACGGCTTTCCATCATCATTACTGTGAGGTTTTTACCAATATCATGTAAATCGCCATTAACGGTTCCAATAATAATTTTACCCTTACTTGGAATATCGTCATCTGTGATCAATGGTTTTACAATTTTCATGCCTTCATTCATGGTATCAGCTGATTCCATAACTTCCGGAACAAACATTTCACCGCTTTTAAATAACGGTGCCACAATATTCATTCCTGCTATTAAACCATCGTTAATAATAGAAATAGGATCTGTACCGTCATCAATTAATTGTTGTACCAGTACTTTTACTTCATCCATATCACCATCTAAAACACATTGCGAAACATCTTTTAAAGTTGCCATTATATAAGCCTCCTGAGATTTTTATTATTTTTTTATTTAAGTATTTTTATCAAAAACTGGTTCACCGAAATTTCAAACTTTTTTTATTTTAAACCATATTCACTGGGAATGAATTTTTCCATATCAAGTTCAGATTTCATTTGTTCGTAGAATTCATTGGGATCATCTGGAATAGTATCAATGGCTTTATCCATTTTATCCAACCATTTCATATCTCTACGATCGCTTTTTACTTTTCCTTCATTAATTGCTTTCTTTAATTCCTGAACAGTCAATTTTGCTGCCATTTTAGTCCGTAGGAAATTATCCTGGGTTTTTACTAATTCAGCACTGATTCTCATCACAACATCTGGTCTTAATACATAGGCCTGAACATCCAAGGCTGCATCAGAATCCACCAACAAATCTCTAAACAGAATCTGCTGTCCTTTATCAGTTGCCGCATTCATGAGACGACAATCGTAAATTAATTGTTCCATTGCCACTACCGGAGCCATTTCAGATAATAACTTAACCTGTTGAATGGATTCATTACTCCAGGTATCGGCAACTGCAGCTGCTATATTACCAATCGGGCTTAAATGAGCACCAGCTGCTGATTTACCTTCCATGCCGATGGGACAGCCTGTCATGGCTTTAATGTAAGGGCCTTCATAGGCACAATCCTTGCTTGGTCCAACCGCGCCCTGTTCAAAAGCAACTAATGCTCTTGGCACAGCAGTAACTCGGATCACCGCAGCAAATACATGGGGAATAAATCCTTTTTCAGCTAAAACCATGGCAGTATTGGCAAAACCACAAGCTGAGTCACCGGCACCAAAACAGTTATTGGCATCAGCAATATCAATTAAATGCTTCCAAAGGAATTCCATATCGTTACATCCCAAAACACCTAATGCGAAGATGGCCTTTCGAATATCCGCTTTAACCAGAGCGTCATCATGAACTTCCTTGCCTCCCGTTGATTCTATGGAAATGAAGTCAGAACCGTCCTTGGCGACTTGGGTAAATAGTTCAAGCATGGTATCCCAATATTTCCCACTGCGCATGATTGGTGGTCGGCTAAATTCTCTTAAATCATTTGGTGTGGTTCGAATGGCTGTTTTTAAACCGTGTTTTTCACTGGCTTCCTTCATGGCATTTAAAAGTATGCGATTCACTTCGATGCCGTATTTAGGATGTTCTGTAAAATCTGGCAGCGTTTCAAATTCCACTAATACCCCTGGTGCGTATAATTCTGATGCTCGTTTTAATACACCGTCAATGATATTGGAATAAATGGTAGTTGCTTTTTTAATGGTTGTATCGTTAACATCCATTCCTGGAAGAGTAAAATTAATTTCTGGGTAAATCTGTCCTCCACCAATGACCATACCGCTTTTTGTGGTAATTGGCTTTGGACTGGAACCGTATACAAAATCATTCAAATTACTATATGCTAATTTATCAAACTTTATTGACATTTTTTTTCCTCCAAATTTTTATTTAATTGTTAGTCGTTTACCTAGGAAGCCTTAAATCGAGGATTCATTACTACAAATCCCGCCATTTTCACTAATCTTTCAAAAATCTCTTTTCCCTTATCCTGAGTATCTCCATAGACAAAACCAAGGGTAATGCATCCGGATTTAAAGTGGTCAACATCATCGCCAATGATTGGATGCAGTTTATCTTTTGCTTCTTTCAGAAGCTCCCCTGCAAATAGAATATCTCCGGCAAAATATTTTCCCTGTTCAAACAGCGTTCCAACTTCTTCTGTCCCCTTCTGACATGCCTTGATCACTTTAATGCCTTCATCTTTTGTTGGATTCTTTGCAATAAAATTGTCCAGATGTTTCATGACCTTTTCTTCTTCAAGATTTCTCATAAGACTAGTTAATATTAAAAGGTCCATAAAATCTCCCTTAATCTGAAATAACTTACTCTTGTTATTTCTAAACCAAATAAAATACTTCTCCAAAAAAACAATCGTTTTTCTTTTGTCCTGACAGGATCATCAAATATATATTATGTTATTATAATACAATGCAGCAACTACTTTGTCTTTAGACGATCCTCATAGTTTTAGGTATTATATTGCTTTATACATTTTTTAGTCATATAATAGAAACAATCAGTGCATTTTCTCGTAAAATGCACTGATTGTTTATTTTTAAGGTATTTATTGATGGTGATGATGCTGTTCCTTGCATATTGGACAATCTTCATTACCCTCATAATGATGATGTTCTGCCAAAGGTTTTAATGCTTCTTCTTCTATTTGCATCCTAATGGATCCCTCTTGTTTTAAAACAAAAATCCAGGACTGGTTTAAGAGATTCCGACTTTCTATCATTGCTAGATTCATGACCAATGAGTTAACGACCATGTTTATTTTATCGACATATTGATCATTACCATGAAATTCACTGTTAACTCCTGCCAACACATTAACACAACTGAATTTCAGATATGAAAATTCATTAATCTCTGCTAGTGCTTTAATATGGCCAATTATACAATCATCTTTTTTTGCTATTTGGTGGGCATAATTTTCCAATAGTTCTTCTATCAATGTCTGCCATTTTTCCACTGGCAATGGATCTTCTGATTTAAATTTCACCCTAAAAGCAACGGGAATAAAATCTTTTTGATACATTTAAATTACCACCTTCCACTTAATAAAACCTGGTTGAATTCTTTGGTTAATCCATTATTCACATTCATCATTAAAGGTTTAGTCCCAGGCCTATTAACAGAGACCATTTTTCTGGCTTCCTTTATCATTTCCTGAGTTGCCTGATCTATTTTATTAATAATCACAAGTTCTGCGAGATTCAAAGAATCCTTGAATAATTTGTTTAAACTCACCTGGTAAAGATCAACTCTTAAAGGATCAAAAATGAAGATATTGTGAATTTCTTCTTCACTGTAACCACAATTAATAATCGACGGGTACATAAGTGATGGGTCAGCCATGCCTGAAGGTTCAAAGAGAATATAGTCAAGATGATCATATTCTTCTAAAAGATGAATAATGGTTGCTTCCAAAGTTACCTTTAATGTACAGCAAACACACCCTCCAAATAAATCAAGAACATCATAACCCAGTTTACGCATCTGCCGATTATCAATGCCAACGTCTCCGATTTCATTGATAATAATGGCACACTTTTTTTTCTGATTAGCCAACAGTTCAATGGTCTTTAATAACATGGTTGTTTTTCCAGAGCCTAAAAATCCGGTAAATAATAACATTTCAGGACGTCTTTTTATCATAAGCTTTCCACTTTATTAAACATTAAAGTACCCACTTTTCTTCCCTAACAGATCATTAACCACATCAATGGCATCAAAAATATCTTTTCCATAGCCATCTGCCCCAATTTCATCAACAAAATCCTGGGTTACCGGACCTCCCCCAACCACAATATTAAGATTATCCCGCAACCCTTCATTGATGACAGCTTTTATAATGTTTTTAAACTCACCGATGGTCGTTGTCAGAAGTGCAGACATGGCAAGAATATCAGGCTTGTACTGTAGGATGGCCGATATAAAATCGTCGGTGGGAACATCGATTCCCAAATCAATCACTTCATAGCCATCACCCTGAAGACTCATGGAAACCATATTCTTGCCAATGTCATGTAAATCTCCAGCCACGGTTCCAATGACAACCAAACCCTTTTTCTTTGATAAATCGGAATCGATTAACAGCGGCTTTAAAACATACAGACTCGCATGCATTGCCCGTGACGACATTAAAACTTCTGGTATATATATATTCCCAGCCCTAAATTCTTTGCCAATTTTATCCATGGTAGGAATCAATGCCTTCTTAATAATCACTTCTGATTTTATACCCTCGGCCAGGGCTTTTTCTGTTGATTTTTTCACTTGCTCTGCATTGCCGTTTATCAAACCTTCTTGTATTTCTTTGATTGAAACTTCCATAAATTTTCTCCTCTTGAGCTGTTAGCAAATTGCTTTTACAGGTTATGTCTGAATTGTGTTGGCGTCATTCCTTCATTTCGACGAAAGACTTTGGAAAAATAACTGCCATCATTGTAACCGAGGTTCAATGCTATTTCTTCAATTTTATATCGGGGATTGCTAAGCATTTTCTTTGCCTCATCAAGCTTAACTTTTGTTACATAATCCATGACAGTCATATTTTGACTTTCTTTAAAAATACGACTCACATAAAAAGGGCTTAAATAAACCGAATCAGCGATTTCTTCAAGAGTCCGATTATTTTGATAATTTTTTCTTATATAGCCTTTAATACCTTCAATGGTCATTCGGTTCTTTGATTTACTATGGTTTTGAATTTCTTCTAAATAGCGTTCCAGAATAAAGGTGACTACTCGATTTATTTCACTGATGCTATAGCTGTTATTCAACTCCTGCATTAGATTTGCATTCAAACTAATGGATTTTTCAGAATCAACCCCAGCTTCCACTGACGCCCGGGACATAACAACCACCAGTTCGAAAATACGGCCTTTAATGATTGGGAGTTTTTCCCCACTATCAGAAAAAATATCCGCCACCATGACCTTAAATATTTTACGGCATTCATCCAAATCACTTAATTTAATTTTACCGATTAGCGCCTTTTCCTTTTCTAAAAAAAAGTTTAAGCTTTGGCTATTTAGTTTTTCCTCAAGGTTTTTACGGGTTTGAATTTCCTCATTGAGTAAAAATTGTTGTAGTTCCAGTTCTTTTTTCTGATGGATGCTTTCCCATCCTGCCCGAACAATATTGTTGGCAATGAGATATAAAAGTGTGGCGGCACTCTGGACTTTTTCTCCGGAAACGACTTGGAGATTTTTAGCTACCTTAAATAACGCTTTGAAATCATCAGTCAGGCAATGATTCATTTCTTCGAGCTCAATCCAAAAAAATTCTTCTGGTTCCCACATGAGAACCTGTCCGCAGATAATGGTTCCCAGATGGTTTCCATCAATAATAATTGGTGCTGCCCATTCAATTAATCCCGCAGGGCATCTAAAAATATAGGGTTCATCAAAAATAGCTGCCTGTTTCCCTGCTCTGGCATAGGAACCCACACAACGGTGTATCCCCTTTTCCTTTTCCATTTTCCATATCAGCTGACAAAATTTACAATTTTTTTGTGCATCCTTTTTAGCAAAAATCGAATGTCCTTCAACGTCAACAATATTGGCAGTCATACCGGTAACCATTGTAAATGCATCCAATATTTCTTTCATCACTTCTTTGTCAACCAGTTGAAGTAAATATGCCCGGCTTGATAGAACCCCAAAATTATTTTTAGCTGATTTATTTTTCATTTTTTACCCCTGTAAACGTTGTATTGTTAACGTATATCATTCTTCATACTTAGATTATATCATTTATTGGACTATTAACAGGTGTTTTCTTGTCATTATTTGTACTAATTTGTTCTCTGGGTGTTTGAATTTTTTTAAACCAACTCATTACGCTAAGTTATAGTCTGGTTTAGACTGTTTTAATAATTTTTTTTCACAAAAAAAGAGCCGAAGCTCTTTAATGTTTTTTACAAAGCATAAAATTTAAATCGAGACAACTTATTTCATGGCAATTATTTATGTGATTGTTTGCATGATGCAAGAGACCAAGGTCTCGTGACGATTAAAATAATTATTGATAACAACTGCCATGAAATTGAATTCTTACTGTCCTTTTGACACTAACTATTATGCTACTGGACTAAAAGAGCCTTTGTCAGCTCCACATTCCGGACATACCCAATCTTCTGCCAATTCAGAAAAAGCTGTCCCAGGGGGAACACCATTGTCGGTATCTCCTACGGCCGGATCATAAACATAACCACAAATATCACATTCGTACTTTTGCATTTTCTTCCTCCTTTTATATTGTATTTAATCGTATACTTCATTATAACCATTCTCTGAGAGTTTTCAAATTTTTTTATTATTTTAAGATTCACCTTTATTTATATATAATGTAAAAGATTCGCTGCCCCAATAATGCCTGCTTCATTTTTTAATTGGGCCAAAACGATTTCGGGCACAGCAAAATCCGGGTAGGTCAAATATTTCATGGTTGCAGTTCGAATTTTATCAAGGAGAAAATCCCCGGCGTAAGATAGTCCTCCGCCAATGGCGTAAATCTCCGGGTCCACTAAATCACTGATATTGGATATGGCCATGCCTAAATATTTAGCAAGGCGATCAACTGCCTCCAGTGCCAGACTATCCCCGGCCTTTGCCTCATCCATAATTATTTTTGCATCTAAAATTTTCTTATTTGCTAAAGTTGAGCTTAACCCTTGTGTTAATCGCCTATCACAATAACGAACCAGGGCAGTGGCCGATGCAAAAGTTTCCAGACAGCCATTTTTTCCACAACCACAGTTATAAAAATTCTCGCCCATCACCATATGCCCCACTTCGGTTGCAACGCCATGAGCACCGGTAATAATCTTATGACCGAGTATAAGTCCACCGCCTACACCAGTCCCTAGAGTAATCATCATGGCATTGGATTTTTTGAAGATGCTTCCAAAAGAAGCTTCAGCAATACATGCGGCAGTGGCATCATTCACCAGAAGAACTTTCTGGGTTAAACGGACTTCTAAATCTTCTTTTAATGCCACATTTTTCCAATGCAGATTAGGGCTGGATACTATCGTGCCGCAATCCCCTGACAAAATTCCTGGTATTCCAATGCCCACAACTGTTTCATTGGGGGATATTTCTGAAAGTTCATTGATCAATTCAACTAAATCATCCAGTACCGCTTGATAGCCTCGATGGCTTTCTGTCAGTTTAGTCAGTTCTTCTAAAACTTGTCCCTGTGTGTTAACCAAACCACCTTTAATGGCGGTGCCGCCTAAATCAATGCCTATACCCATACTGCCTCCCAATACCATCAAACCTTTTTAAACTATTATAACATCAGTTAACGCTGGTAAAAAAAAATTTTTATATACAACAGGCACTATTATCTCAAATTAAACGTTTTTCTTAACTGCTTACTAACGTCGCTTTTTTTTTAAAATCGAAATCAGTAATCCTCCGCCTAGAATAATGGCTACAAAATAACCGATGGTTCCCAGTGCCGGAATTCCCATGAATTTTGGGTTCATATCCGTAGTGGCGATAAAGCTGGATCCAATGAGCAAAGCGGCCGTGATAATACAGATCACAATTTTATTGACCATTTTATCAATTTCTGCCAAGGGCTCTTCTGAGCCAGTCAATTCTAGATTAACCTTAATCTGGCCTTTATTGGCAAGATTTAAAAAATCGCACAGCTGTCCCGGAATTTCAATGGCCTTATGAGCTGAATTAATAAAATACTGGCCATTTTTTTTGATGTATTTCATTAATTCAAAATCCTCTAATGCCTGCCCAGCCATGTGGTTAGTCATAATGGTGACAATATTAATTTCAGGAGATATTTCAACCATTACCCCTTCCAGGGTAATGATTCCACGGGTGAGCATGCTAACGCCGCTGGGCATTGCAAGATGGTTTTCACTGGCAATCTGCAACATTTTTTCCATGACTGTACCAATATTAATATCACTTAAATCTTGAGTGCCATATTCCTGAAGCATGCTGTCAATGGCTTCATATAACTGAGAATGATTGATTTTCGGACCTTTGTGCACGCTATATCTCAGAATCACTGCCTTAAGTCCTTCTACATCACCTGTTGCTATAGCTTTGATACTCTGCCGAAAAAGATCCATATCGCGTTTAGTGAGCGTCCCCATCATTCCCAAATCAAGCCAGACAATTTTCCCGTTGCGAATAAAAATATTTCCAGGGTGGGGATCGGCCTGGAAAAAGCCATCGTCGATGATCTGTTTGACGTAATTTTCTGCCAGCTTTTTGCCAATTTCTTTAAGATCATATCCCGCCGCAGCCAAGGCATCCTTTTTAATTATTTCAAAGCCTTCAATATTCTCCATGACTAAAACCTTGGAAGTGGTGTATTCATCGTAAATCAATGGGCAGGTGACATAGTGAATGTCACGATTCAGTTCATAAAAATGATGCGCATTTTTAGCCTCGTTGAGAAAATCCATTTCTTCCTGGGCGGTTTTCCATATTTCATTTAAAATCATTTTAAAGTCCAGGACATTTCCCATACCGCTGGCAATATTTAAAATAGTTGTTGCTTTATTCATAAGAGCAATGTCCTGGGCCATTATATTGTAAATCCCTGGACGTTGGACCTTTACAACGACTTTTGATCCATCTTTTAAAACAGCCTCATGAACCTGGGCAATGGAAGCAGAACCCAAAGGCTCCTGATAAAATTCTTTAAATATTTCCGTAACAGGTTGATTATATTCCGCTTCTAAAACACTTACCACAGCTTCATAGGGCATGGGTTTTACCTGAGACCTTAGCTTTTCAAGTTCCTTGCAATAATCAATGGGCAATATATCCTGACGCATGGACATAACCTGTCCGATCTTAACAAAGGTTGGCCCCATGTCTTCGATGATTAATCGCAATTTCTCTGGGGTCAACCCTTTGGTGATCTCCTGTTTTACCAGAATTGAAATTATTTTCTTCAGTCTTTTTCCATTGCCATCTGAAGGCGCTTCGGTTTTAGCATCCTTCTTTAAGCCAAGGTCGCTTAAATTCATTGATCCTCAGATTGTGATGGGTTTTCTTTGTCCGATGTTTCGTTAACTGTTTCATCCATTTCAAGACTTGCAATTTTTTCCTTTAATACCTGAAGCTCCTCTTTGGTCATTTTGTCTAAATCTGCTGCCATGGTTTCAACCGAAGGAGGCGCTGTCGGTTTTCCAACATTGACATTGTCCCTGATGGTTTGTTTGATATTATGCATTAATTCTTCGTTTAAAACTTTGCCCTGCTCCACGGTGAGTTCACCTTTAGCCACCAGCTCATCAATGATAACCTTCGATTTTTCCGCAGTCATAGCCATTGCTCCAACACCAAATAAAAAGATCTTCTTTAAATCTTCACTAAAACTTTCTAACATTTTTCCACCTCTCATGGCATAAATTTTCTGGGTACGTTTAATTTTATTATACCCATTCAACTAAAGGACAATCAATGGAAGCTAATTATTTGTATATTAAGTTTCAAGACGGAATCCTTTATTAATAAGGGCATTTCGTATTTCTTCAATATGTTCATAGTTGCGTGTTTCAAGTTCAATACGCAGGAAACAACCGTTTATATTTGAAGCCTCATTGCTTCGCTCATGGTGAATGGAAATAACATTCCCCCCCAGGTCCGCAATAATTTGTGAAACGCTTTTAAGCTGTCCCGGCTTGTCAATGAGTTCAATATTAAGTGAGCAGGTACGGCCTGATGTTAAGAGGCCGCGTTTAATAATCCGTGATAACATGGTGACATCAATGTTTCCCCCGGAAATCAGACAAATAACCTTTTTTCCCTGAATCGGGACTTTGTCAAACATAGCAGCCGCCACTGCCACTGCCCCGGCCCCTTCAGCAATGAGCTTTTGTTGTTCAATCAGAGTTAAAATGGCCGTGGATATTTCATCTTCAGTTACTGTAACAACCTCATCAACATATTTGCAACACAAATCAAAGGTATTTTTTCCAGGTTCTTTCACCGCAATGCCATCAGCAATGGTAGATACCTCAGGTAATCGCTGGATTTCATTATTAACCAGCGAATTAAACATACTAGGTGCGCCTGAGGCCTGAACGCCATAGATCTTTATTTCAGGTTTTAGGGATTTCATCACATAGGCAATGCCTGAAATCAATCCTCCTCCGCCAACAGGCACAATAACAACGTCCACATCCGGAAGGCTTTCAAGAAGTTCCAGTCCGATGGTACCCTGGCCGGCGATAACATCTTCATCATCAAAGGGATGAATAAATGTATATCCCTTTTCTTTTTGAAGCTCTAATGCTTTTGCATAGGCATCATCATAGTCACCTTCCACTAAACAAACCTCAGCGCCATAAGCCTTGGTGGCTTCCACCTTGGAAATAGGCGCACCATCCGGAAGACATATCAAAGCTTTAATGTGATTGATAGACGCTGCCATGGCAACCCCCTGCGCGTGATTCCCAGCGGAACAGGCAATGACACCTTTTGCTTTTTCAGCTTCACTCAGCTGTGAAATCTTATAGCATGCACCACGGACCTTAAAGGATCCCGTAATTTGCAGATTTTCTGTTTTCAAGTAAATATCGCACCCAGAATGAATTTTAGGGGCCTGAATCAAATCGGTGGGGCGTATGTATTTTTTTAATGTAAATGCTGCGTGATAAATTTTATCGAGTGTTAGCATTGTTATACCTCCTTTGAAACTTATATTATACCGCTCTTCGGACTCTATACAAACAAAAAAAGACCGAAGCCTTTAATTTAAATCCTTATTTTCTTTATTCTGGTTTTGCAACATAAGAAGGATACCATTTTCCAAACCATCCCGTAAATATAAATCCGGGAATTAATAAGATTTGTGGAATAACTGCTGCAAAATCCACCATCGAAGTCGTGGCGATCCAAAGAGCCATTAAGCCTTGAACAAGGAATAAAACAGCCCACGCAACTGTTAGGATTCGGTTTGTTTTTAAAAACAGAATATTTCTTAGTGCGTTTTTCCCATTAAAAAAATGAGTATAATCGGCAGTTAATGGCACTGTTTTAAATGCTGATGCCAGCCAAATGAGGAAAAGCCCCATAAACCCTGAAAAAGCTATGGTGAGACCATCATAGCCAATACTCCAGGGGACTGTGACCAGGGTCAGTAAAGAAAAAAACAACATGGTGGTTTTATCGAAATAAACGAGATCCGATCCTTTTTTTATGGCAAAAAGAACCCCGCTAATGAGTAACGGAACAATGACCCCAAGAAATGGATTGAAATTTGCAATTATGAAACAGGCCATCCATGGAATCATGGTCAGAATAAACCAGTAAGGTGTATTTTTAAAAACCACAGGGATGAGCTTTTTATTTTTTTCAGTGTGAAGGGCTAAACTTCCAAACAGACCATCCACCAAAGCATTGATCAGATTAAAGTTTCCCTCAACCGAATATTTTTTTTCCATTAATGCTTCAGCAGGATCAATTTTCCCCTCTATAATCCGCTCCCAGTTAGTAAAATGTGTGTTAATTCGGGTAGTTTCCTTGGTAAAAGCATTTCTTAAAAGTGTACACTCATTATCCTTAATTACTAGCTGGTATCTTTCCTTAAGGTCATTGAAATCAATTTGTAATACCGCATTGAGACCCGGCCGAACACTGGGATTAAAAGCAGCCCGCATTTGCTTCATAAAATTCCAGGCGATGAGGCCTCCATCTGATTCATCTTCCCGAAGGTCATCGACACCCCAGCTTAAATTGGACATGTCTAAAAAAGCTGGAATATCCACAAAAGGCTTTGCCAGCCCTTCTTTAAGACTGTCTGAAATACTCAATTCGGTGATATATTCACGTCCAGCAACCTTCACCAGTTCTAAATAAGGGCCAGTGAAATTGTCTAACTGAGATAAGCCAAGTAATTCGCCTTCAACACAAAAGATTTTTTCCCATTTTCCCTGGCCAAATAAATTATCAAATTGTTTTTCAACCCCTTCATAATTATTTTTCACTGATGGAAACGCACAGGTACTAATGAGCACATGTTTCTTATTTTCCATTTTCTCAGGATTTCGATAGGGATGTCCAAAAATACCGCCGCCTTCAGGATCAATGAATGGCAAAAAAACTGGCAGTGTTCGTTCCAAAAATTTTTTCATAACGCTGGTGATCCCATAATGATATAGTGGGGTTGCCCAAATAATAATATCCGCCTCAATATACATTTCAAGAAGCGCATTCATATCATCCTCTTTAACACATTTTCCGGGGGTGATTGTCCAACACTCAAATCCTCCGGCGCATGGTTTAATTTCTTTCTCATAAAGGTTAATTGTTTCTATATTAACATCAATAGAAATATCGGAGACCCCTGCGAGAAAACTTTCCACCAGTTTCATGGTCAAGCTTTTATCATTTTTAGGGCTACCATTTAATACTAATATTCTATGCATCTTTCCTCCTTGTTTGTTTTCGCTGCTTCAGCACATTTTCACTATCTGATTATATCAAAGATTGCTCTGGTAGAATACCCCCTAAATTCGAATAGTGTGGATTTAACACTTTTGAGTCATCATCCTTAATAAATAATGTGTCAAGTATCATGTGTCATGTGTCATAATGAACCATGTCCTTGTACCAATGTGATACACTCCTATGAAAATTTCATCTTGGGTCTTTTATCAACGCCTTATTTTAGGGTTTCCTCTGATTTTTTCATTTTGGCATGAATATTGCTTAATATATATTTATCCACGTGTTTGGATAAATATATGGTTCAATTGAACCAAAAGGAGATTATCATGAGTAAACCGAAAGTATCCGTTGTTAAGGTCGAAAAACCTGAAGGTAATGCCCAATTCATGGCTGGAAAATATGTTCGCAATGAAGAGGACGTTAAAAAAATTAAAGCTGCTGTTGCAGAAGCAGTTGAATTAGCTATTGGTTCCCTTGATACCATCATCAATGAAGGCGATACCGTATTAATCAAACCTAATCTTGCATTCCAAGCACCACCCGAAAGTTTTGCAGTGGTTGATCCTCGAACCATTGAAGCAGTCGTTTCTTATATTAAAGGAAATTCTAAAGCTGCGAAGGTTTTCGTTGGTGACAATCCCTCACTAGGTATGCATGTTGGACGCGCAAAACCAGCATTTAAGGACTCTAAAATGGAAGAAGCCGCTTATCTGGGCGGGGCTGACAAAGTCATTTATTTTGATGAAACTGATGTCGTTCCGATAGAAGTACCCGGTGCGAAAGTTTTTAAACATGCAACTGTTTTCAAACCTTTTCTTGATGCTGATGTTATCATTAACCTTCCTAAAATGAAGGTTCATTTAGCCGGAACTGTTACCCTGGGACTCAAAAACTGGAATGGCATCATTCCAAATTGTCATCCTGACGAACAACAACAAGGCGCTCATCGTATTGATTTAGGTCAAAAAATGTCAGATCTTTACAAAATTCGTAAAGCAGATCTTGTCATTGTTGATTCCGTCATTGGTATGGAAGGTCAGGGGCCTCATGCCGGAAGCCCTATTGAAATGAACCTCATCGTTGCTGGAACCGATACCGTTGCTGTTGACTCTGTTGCCTGTTCAATTATGGGTTTCCAACCCATGGAAATCCCTGCCATTCGTTGCGCCGGAACTGAAGGTCTGGGAGAAATCGACCTTGAAAAAATTGAAGTGGTTGGAAATTCCATTGAATCAGTTATGAAACATTTCAAACGTCCAAATGGCGATCCTATTGGCATGTATGACGGTTTAACCTGTGCCATGCAGCAAACATGTCCCGGATGTTTTGTAAATGTCCGTGGTGCCCTTGATTCCTTTGCACTTAGTGGTATTGACATGGAAACTTTCCTTGAAAAATCAGGAGAGGTCGTAGTGCTTTCAGGTGGGGTTCCAGATTTCGAACCTGAATTCTGTATCGACAAAAACATGTTTATTTGTGGCGATTGCTGGGAACTTTTTCCATCTGCTGATAAAGTTCGAGAAGCAGCCGCTCTTGCAAAATCCGTGACCTATTATCCAGGCTGCGCTCCTGTTTACATCTTTGCACAACTCAATGAAGACCTGCAAAAACTGGCAGCCGCTTGTTATACCGGAATTTCTGGCGATCGGATAATCCATTGATTAATCCTGCAAAAACTGGCAGCCGCTTGTTATACTTTCCCATGTCCAAAATAAACCAGTGAATAAATAATCTTTTACAAATTTATATACCAGGGGATTCCTCCCCTGGGTTATAATGTCTGTATATAAGGGTCATGCTACCTTCTTTTCTTGAAGAATATAAGATGTAATCCAATTAAAAAGGAGAGTGTATGCTTTGAAAATCCATACAGACTTTGAAGCAATGAAAAAAACTTGGACTGATTTTGTTAATTCAGGTATTATTGGCAATAATATTCGAAAACCCATTATTGATTCCTGGATCCGATGCCAGGCTGCTGGTCTCGATCCCAGAAATCTGAACCGCACCCCTTCTGTCAGTGAAGAAAATTTTCAGAAACGACAAAAAAAAAATAAAGTACTTTTAGATGTGAGCATTCCCTTTATGGTTGAGTTACAGGAATTTGTGAATAAATCCGGCTTTTCCACAACCCTTGCAGACCCAAACGGCGTGATTCTCGAACTTATTTGCGACCCGTCAATTTTAAAAGAGGCTTTTACTAAAAACTTAGTGCGTGGAAGTATTTGGAATGAAGCCATGGCAGGTACCAATGCCACTGGTTTGTCCCTTGATCTTCTTCAGCCGATACAGGTCATCGGTGCAGAACATTACTATGAATGTTACCATGATCTTACCTGTTCCGCTGCACCGATTTTCGATGAAAACGGAAAAATTATTGGGACATTGGATATGACGGGGCCAAAAGAAATGGCTTATCCTCATACCTTGGGCATGGTGGTAGCTGCGACAAAAGCCATTACCCGGCAGCTCTGTATTGCCGAGTCGAACCGCCAAATTGATTTAACCAACCATTATCTCAGTACCCTCATTGACTCCATGTCTGATGGGGTTGTTGCTGTTGATGTGAAAGGAAAAATTATTGGGATTAATTCTCAAGGAGCGAAAATTCTTAAAACCACCACCTTTGATTCCTATGGGAAAAACATCCTGGATATTATGGATGGGGAAACCATTTTGGATCATAACGGAAATCGCCCGGTTAAATCAGAGGACACTGAAAGATATGTGATCACAAAAAGCAAAAAAATTAATTGCCTTATAAACAGTAAGCTCATTCTTCATGATGATGGCAAAGTCGCAGGTGCCGTTGCCACCCTTAGGGACATGAAAAAAATTGAAGTGAACCCTGAGAAAAATCGCCGCAAAGGAACACGATTTACCTTTGATGATATTATTGGTGAAAGCTCAGATCTCCTCAGATCCTTACATTTATCCCAGATAGCTGCCAAAGGAACTTCAACCGTATTATTGCAAGGCGAAAGTGGCACTGGAAAAGAAATGTTTGCCCAGGCAATCCATAATGCCTATCAGTCGGACAAACCATTTGTTGCCATTAATTGTGCCGGTATACCCGAAACCCTGATTGAAAGTGTGCTTTTTGGCTATGAAGAAGGTTCTTTTACCGGAGCCAGCAAACATGGAAAAATGGGGAAATTTGAATTGGCAAAAGATGGCACCATATTTCTTGATGAAATTGGTGAAATGCCACTAAGTACCCAAACCATTCTTCTTCGGGTACTGCAGGAACGCTATATTCAAAGAATCGGAGGTTCAGCAGATATTCCTGTTGCCGTTCGGATTATTGCTGCAACAAACAAAGATTTGGCTAATGAAGTTAAAAAAGGAAAATTCCGACAAGATCTTTATTACCGACTCAATGTTCTGCAAATCAATATTCCTCCTCTTCGAAATCGAAAAAAAGATATTCCTATACTGGCGGATTTTTTTCTCAAGGAAATCACTGAAAATTGCGGGAAATTTATTGAACCGCTCCGCTCTTCAACCATTGAAATCATGCAAAAATACGAATGGCCCGGAAATGTCCGCCAATTTAAGAATGCCATTGAGCAAGCAGTGAATTTTACTGAAACCAATCGGATTGATGAGTATTTTATTGCTGATTATTTACCTAAGCTCGATGAAGAGTTAACCTTAAATAGGCATGCGGCTCCTCTTATTAATGAATTGAATGTAGACTTAAAGGACCTGGAACTGGTGACCATTAAAAAGGCTTTGGCACTTTTTCCCGAACGAAAAAAAGCCGCTGAATTTCTAGGAATCTCACGCAGCACCCTTTATCGAAAAATGAAACACTATCACCTGGAGGATTAGCCCATGGAAAAAAACCTGAATTGGATTGATTTGGGATTAATTTCTTACGAAGAGGCCTTTAAACTCCAAGTAGAACTCCATCAAAAATGTGTGGACGGTGTCTGGGAGGATACGCTTCTTTTCCAGGAAAACCATCCGATTATCACCCTCGGGCGAAGCAGTCATGAAAAAAACCTTTTGTATTCCAAAGAGGAATTAGGATCTATGGGGATTGGAATTACCTCGGTAAGCCGTGGTGGCGATATTTCCTATCATGGAAATGGTCAGCTCATCATTTCTCCAATCCTCCATTTTGAGCGTTATGTTAAAACTGCTCACCAATATGTCCGCTGTCTTGAAGAGATTGTCATCAATCTTTTAGAAACCTATCATATTCCCGGGAAACGGGTGAAAGGTCGGAGTGGCGTCTGGGTGCAAGACTCAAAAACAGGTGAGGATAAAAAAATATCCGCACTGGGAATTGCTGTATCCCATGGTGTTACCCTGCATGGCCTATCCATTAATGTTAACCCGAACCTGAGCCACTTTTCAACCATTATTCCCTGTGGTATTGAGGATAAAGGTGTGACCTCCATGGAAGCCTATGTTTTAACACCACCTTCCCTGGTTGAAATAAGAAATGCTTTTATCATTGCCTTCAACAGCATGTTTGGAACCCAAACCGTGGAGAGAATGATTGAAATTACCTAAATAAATTAAAATTAAAGGAGAAATTAAAATGAAATATGAAATTATTGTGCCTGAATTTGCTGAAGGTGCTGAAGAAATAAATTTACGTCAATGGATGGTTGCTGTCGGAGATGCTGTAAAAAAAGGGGATAATATTGCCGAAGCTGCGACGGATAAGATTGCTATTTATATTGAATCACCTGAAGATGGTGTAATCACCGCAATTCTAGCCGAAGAAGGCGACCGTGTTCTGGTTGGTCAAATTGTCGGCGAGTTAGAAGGTTAAATCTATGGCAGGCTTGCATCAAGATAAAGTTATTATCATTACCGGTTCCTCCCGGGGCATTGGCTATTCCATTGCCGAAAATCTAAGCAATGAAGGCGCCCATATTGTGATCATCGGTCGTAACCAGGAAACCGCAACTGCGGCTGCTGAAAAATTGCCAACCAAGTCCATTGCTGTCAGGTGTGATATTTCATCAGAAGCGGATGCCATTGCCATGGTAGAAACCGTGATGGCGACCTTTGGAAAAATTGATGTACTCATTAATAATGCTGGCATTTTTCCAGTGAAAACCTTTAGTGCCATGACCCTTGAGGATTGGAAATCGGTGATTGATATTGATCTCACCGGAACTTTCATTGCAACCCATGCCGTTTATAAGGTCATGGAAAAACAAAAAAAAGGTAAGATTATTAATGTAGCTTCCATTGCCGGACGCGTTGGCGGTTATGGGTTTACCCACTATTCCGCTGCCAAAGGTGGTGTGATTGCCTTTACAAAAGCATTGGCCCGAGAAGCGGCCCGCCTAAACATTCAAGTGAATGCCATTGCCCCGGGAGTTATCGAAACCGATATGGCCAAGTCTAACTTCCCTAAATACGCTCTGACCGAGCATACCAAAAACACCCCGGCGGGAAGACTGGGTACCGAAGAAGATCTCTTTGGAGTCATTTCATTTCTTTGTTCCTCTGGCAGTGATTACATCGTCGGACAGACTATTGCCGTTGACGGCGGCTATACCATGATTTAATAATAAACCACAGGAGACTCCCATGAATATTCAAGCGTCATTTATGCAACTGCGTAACAGCGGTGAAACCATAACCTATTTGGAGGCGGACGGTCAGGAACTTACAGAAACCTATGCCGTCCTTTTCGAAAATGCCCTCAACTTTCTTGGTGGCTTGCAGGTACATGGTCTAAAAAAGGGCGACCTGCTTGTGTTCCAGTTAAAAAGCATACGTGCCCAGGTCACTGCTTTCTGGGCAGGGATACTGGGAGGATTGGTCCCTGCTATTCTTCCGATTGCCCAGGATGAAAAATCCAGAGAATATCTTCAGTGTGTTCTTGAAGTTCTGGAATCTCCTCAGATAATCAGTGATTTAGAAGGCATGTCTACCCTATTCGAAAAAAACATTCTGATGTTTAAAGCTTTGAAAGAAGGTCCTCTCGGTGAAATACTTGAAGTAAAGGATAATGATCCCGGCATGATCCAGTTTACTTCCGGAACCTCATCCAACCCAAAAGGGGCTATTCTGACCCAAAAGAACCTCTATGAAGGGGGTATTGCCAGTAGCATTGTCGTTCGTAAAAATACCCAGGAGCGTTATTTAAGCTGGCTTCCCCTATCCCATTGCTTTGGCTTTGTGGGGTATCATTTAGTTCCCATTGTCAACAATTTTCCCCAGTATTTAATGAGTCCTGTCCAATTTGTACAAAACCCTAACCTTTGGCTTGAAAAGCTATCTGATTTTTCTGCCACCATAACCGGTGCCGCTCTCTTTGGCATTGAACATTTACTGAAGACCGGCATCAAAAATAATTATGCCATTGATCTTTCCCGCTTATACATTTGTTTCTGCGGCGGTGAAGATGTCAACCCCAATTCGCTCACAACCTTTGAAATCGGTGCCGAACCCATGGGGTGGATTCCGGATACATTAAAACCGGCCTATGGGCTTAGCGAAACAACCATGGGTGTCGCCTATACTCCCTACGGCTCAAAATTTCGGGTTGATCATTTTCTTGGCAATGGCATTGCCATTGGCGACAAACTATTCTTTTGTTCCCCCGATGATGACACCATCAGCCGCGTGTCGGTGGGAGTTTTAGATGAATGCAATGATGTGGTGATTAAAGATTTAACCGGAAATATTCTGGCGCCTGAGCATCTCGGCCTTATTCATATTCGAGGAACCAATGTAATGAAGGGTTATTATACAAAAAATATAAACGAAATCAATCCAATCGATGAAAATGGTTGGTTTAATACCGGTGATCTTGGATTTTTCAGAAATGACTGGTTAACGGTTTTTGGCCGTTACAAAGATATTATCATTGTCAATGGTGAAAACTATTTAGTTTCTGATTTGGAAAAAACGGGAAAACAAAACCTACCGGAAAAAAGCAATCTTATTCTTATCCAAGGAAAAGATCGCCAAAACCATGAAAATTGTATTATCCTTTTTAGCGATGCCCAAAGCCCTGAAACCCTGATTAGGGGAGGGCAGGCCATATCAAACACCTGGCAAATCCCCATTCACTGGGGGGTTATCATTGACACAATTCCCAAAACCACCTCGGGGAAAATCAACCGCCTCTCCCTAGCGCTTGATTGGGAGCAAGGCAATTTTGAGAACCAGGCCATTTCCCTTACCAGTGCTGCCATCATTGATCTGGACGGAAGCTACAAATTAATGGCCCAGCATTGGGAAAAAGTTCTTAAGATTCCGTTGGCAGACATCGGCTTAACTAGTCATTTTATTTTTGATCTTGGCGGGGATTCCCTGGGACTCATTGATCTTCTCAACCAATTAGAAAAAACCTCAGGTAAACTACTGGATCCTGATATTATTCGCAAGAGACTTACATTAAAAGAAATGACCGATTACTTTCAGACCGTAGAATAGACTGAAGACTTTTGAATCATTGAGCTCTAAAATTCGAATGACACTGAAGTGTTAATGGAGGAAATCATGAATGTCGATCAATTAACAAAATTATTAGAAGATGTAAAAAATAACCAATGTGATGTGCCCGCTGCCCTGGAGCTACTTAAAAACCTTCCCTATGAAGACCTCACCTATGCCAAGGTTGATCACCATCGTGAGCTTAGAAACGGTTATCCTGAGGTCATTTACAGCCCGGGAAAAACCTTGGATCAAATTAAGGGCATCGTTCAAAACATGCTTGACCGCTCTACCGGGAACATTCTGGCATCCCGAGCTGGCCTCGATGTTTATGAAGCCATAAAATCCATTACCCCGGATGCCATTTATTACGAAGAAGCCCGCTCTGTCGTCATAAAGCGTGTGGAATATAAAACCACCGAGGATTATGTTTTAGTGGTTACCGCCGGAACTGCGGACATTCCGGTGGCTGAAGAAGCCGCCATTACTGCCATGGTTATGGGTAATCAGGTGAAACGTCTCTATGATGTCGGGGTTGCCGGGATCCATCGCCTTTTGGGAAATGTCCCCATTATTAATCATGCCAAAGTCATTATTGTGGTTGCCGGCATGGAAGGTGCATTAGCCTCTGTGGTTGGCGGACTAAGCGATAAGCCCATTGTGGCAGTGCCCACCAGCATTGGCTATGGTGCCAATTTTGGTGGTATTTCCGCCCTGCTGGGCATGCTGACCTCCTGTGCCAGTGGTATTGGCGTGGTTAACATTGACAATGGTTTTGGTGCCGCCTGTTTGGCATCAAAGATCAATAAGCTTTAATTCATTCAATACATTAATGTGATGATTCATAAGGGCAATTCAATAGCCCATCGAAGGAGGTTCGTCCAATGAAGGTTTTATATTTTGATTGTTTTTCTGGTATCAGCGGTGATATGGTTTTAGGAGCCTTCATTGACCTGGGTATCGACCCAATTTTTCTGGAATCCGAGCTAAAAAAGCTAAATCTTGTCGGCTTTCACATTGAAGCCGAACAAACAACAAAAAAAGGTATTTCCGGTACCCGATGTCATGTTGTTTTAGAAGAGAATGGCCATCATCACCGGCATTTTGGAGATATCAAACAGATCATCGAAGATTCTACTCTTTCGAATGCCATTAAAAAAACCGCCATTGCTATTTTTAAGCGGGTTGCTGTAGCCGAAGGCAAGGTTCATAACGTCCCCTTCGAACGCGTGCATTTTCATGAGGTTGGTGCTTTGGATTCGATTGTGGACATTGTCGGAGCCGCCATTTGTTTCCATACCCTGCAGCCGGATATGGTTTACGGCTCCAAAATAAATGTTGGCAGCGGCTGGGTGCGCTGCGCCCATGGACTGCTTCCGGTACCAGCCCCGGCAACTGCTGAAATTCTCTGTGCGGCAAACTTTGAAATTTATTCCAAAGCCATTGACGGAGAATCTGCCACCCCGACCGGAGTGGCCATTTTAGCCGAATTGGGTACCTATTCTCCCAATACTCCCAGCTTTATTCCCGAAAAAACCGGGTATGGCTTTGGGGGCAAGGACTTTGGCGTTCTCAATGCCCTGCGCATTATTCAGGGGCGAAAATCTCAGGCCTATGAAATCATGGTGGTCGAAACTAACGTGGATGATATGACCGGGGAAATGGCCGGTTATGTTTTGGAAACTTTATTGGAAAATAAAGCTTTGGACGCTTTTTATACCCCGGTATATATGAAGAAAAACCGACCGGGCATCCATTTGACAGTTTTATGTAATGAATCCGATCTTCCAACCATTGAAGAAATCATCCTTCGGGAAACATCCACCTTGGGACTTCGGAAGTATCCCGTCACCCGCATTTGCATGGATCGCCATTTTAAAAAATTGACTACTCCACTGGGTGACGTGACCATTAAGATTTCGGAATATGGCACCATTCACAGAGAGACCCCAGAGTATGAGGATGTCAGGCGTATTGCCCGGGAAACTGGCAAATCCCTTGGGGAAGTTTTTGAAATGGTGGAAAAGCTCAAATAACTATCACTTGACAAACCCGTCCTGGGGACGATGGTAAATCGTTGTCGGCAGCATGTTCGTACAGGCTTCGCCTGTTCGCCATGCTGCCGACACCTGATTTTGCCATCAATCCCAGGACTTATTTATTTACTTTGTCTACAGCCTAAACAGGGGCAATGAAACCTGTTTTTATATTTTGACTATTATGCAGTGATTAAAGCCTTTTAAAGCTTTTGCATCGGTATATTCATATATTTGCCCGGCTCTGCAATCCAATTGATCTCACCGGATAATTGATCAGTTGAAATTATTTTAAAAGATACCGCACCGCCTTTCTTAAAATCGATGATCTTTTTGCAAATCATGCGGGTCCATTCTGATAGATCAGGCTGATGGCCCACAATGACGATTGTGCTGTCTTCCCCCATTTTTTTCAAGCTACGCTCCAACTCATAAAAGTCACCGGTTTCAATAAAGTCATAAACTTCTATGTCATCAATTTTACAAAGTTCCTGAATAATTTCTGCCGTCTCCAAAGCCCGGGTTATGCCGCTGGACCATAGGAATACGTTTTTTCTGTCTCCAAGATACTCAGTAAGATAAGGAATATCCTGCTTCAATTGAATCGTCCCTTTTGGCACCAGTTTTCGCTCATGGTCAATACTAACTAGTCTTCTATCCTGGGCTTTCCCATGTCTTACAAGCAACAACTCCATCATTTTAACATTCTCCTTTTTATTTTCTTATATTAAATCACATGGCTGCAAAATCAGTGTAGTTTTTAAATTACTCTCACTTTTAATGAACATTTCCTAATAAGCAACACTCATTCCTCGAGAAATAAATGCAACCGTTCCTTTTACCTTAGGACAAATCGGGTATAATAATGATATACAACATATTATACCCCCATCGAGGCATTACAAAACACGGTTGAACCATTCATAAAGGTTTCAATATAAATGATACAACATAGCCATTACCCAGATAATAACGATATTTTGAAAATGAGAGGTGTTAGAATGTTAAGTCAAATTGAAAATATTCTTCGTGAAAATTCCCTTTGTGTTTTATGTACCGTCGGAGGTGGAAATCCACATTGCTCTTTGATGACCTATATTATTAGCGATGATATGAGTGTCGTTTATATGATATCCGACCATGACTCCAAGAAATTCAAAAACTTGTTGAGTAACCCAAATGTAAGTATCCTGGTTGATACCCGTCAAGATCACCGTAATCCCATAGCGAAACAGATCAAATCAGTTACGTTCGAAGGCATCCATCAGCCTTTAGAACAAGAAGAAATCAAAGCGATAAAGACTCATTTAGCCCAGGATCATTTGGAATTAAACAAAATACTTAATAGTCCTAACTGTACTGTATTCGGCATAAAATTGAAAACCTTTTTACTTTTAGATGGTCCAGTAGATTCTTACCAGGGGAATTTGTAAATTTCCCTGGTAAGAATAAAAACAGGCATTTAGAAAATAAAGTAGTTTTAAAATCATTAAAATTGGTATATAATAAAAGAATATTACTTATTTCAAGGAGGTTTATTATGAGAACTATTATGGGGATCCAAGTGGGCAATCGAGAAGCTGAGGCTTTAAAAGTTCAAGAATTGTTAACAAAACATGGCTGCAATATTAAAACCCGTCTTGGTTTGCATGAATCATCAGATGTAGAATGCAGCACAAGCGGGCTGATACTATTAGAATTCTTACCAAATAAGGATGCTGAGATCTTGGTTTTACAAAATGAATTGGCTAAACTTGATTCTGTGGTTGTTAAACAAATGGTATTTTAACTTTAAATCAAAAAAGCTACTCGGCTGAGTAGCTTTTTTTTGATGTTAAACGACGTGTTTATACTTCAACGATCTCATATTCTATATTGCCCATGCCTATTTTCACAGCATGTTCAACGCAGACTTCCCAGTTGGTATCCGGGTGGGTAATCGTGAATCGATCCTTATCCTCTGGATCCTGAACATGGTTATGTTCAATCTGATCTTCCAGGTAGCTACCCTTAATAATTGGGGCTTTATTACAGGCATCAGCACAGGCAACATCCAGTGCTACCGGATCGCAGGATGCAAAAATACCAACATCCTGAATGATGGGCATATCATTTTCCACATGACAATCACAGTATGGGGAAACATCGATGACAAAGCTCACATGAAACTGTGGTCGCCCATTAATGGTGGCTTTGGCATATTCGGCTATTTTTTTATTGAGGATATCATTGCTTTGGTCAAAAGGCACTGCTATGGCATCAAAGGAACAAATACCCATACAGCGGCCGCAGCCAACGCATTTATTATGATCAATACTGGCCTTCCCATCTTCATCACTGTATGAAATTGCACTAAAAGCACAGATTTTAGAACACATTTTACAACTTCGGCATTTTGCTGCTTTGATAAAAGGTTTGCTTGCGGAGTGCATTTCCACCTTACCACGGCGGGAGCCGGATCCCATGCCAATATTTTTAAGGGTTCCGCCAAAACCGGTGGCTTCATGGCCTTTAAAATGGGTCATGGAAATAAATACATCCGCATCCATGATGGCACGGCCGATTTTTGCTTCGGTAACATAATCGCCACCATCCAAAGGGACTTCCAGATCATCGGTGCCCTTTAAACCATCGGCAATGATCACATGACAACCGGTGACAAAGGGATTATAACCATTTTCATAGGCGGCATCCATGTGCTCCAGGGCATCTTTCCGTCGTCCCACATACAGGGTGTTACAATCGGTTAAGAAAGGCTTTCCCCCTTGGCTTTTAACGATATCAACAATGACTTTTGAAAAATTCGGTCGCAAATATGCAAGATTTCCCGGCTCTCCCAAATGGATTTTTATGGCTGCAAATTTATTGTCTAAATCAATATCACCTAGACCCGCTGCTAACACCAGTTTTTTCAGCTTTTGCAAAATATTGTTGGACCCTGTGGTTCTTAGTGTTGTGAAAAACACTTTCGATTTCTCATTCATTTAATTTCCTCCTTTTTTAATAATTTATTAATAGTGAAAATAGTTTTTATTTATATTATTCTGGTTACGATTTCGAAAAAGAGCTCACCTTATAATTCTATTGCGACATTAGAAAGTCATTTTTTCATTTCTAAAATCCTCAATCATATTGTAAGTTAAACCAATGGTCGAACTTCCCTCGGGTATTTCTCCACGAGCAAACCAGGTGGCTTCCGCCAACTCTTCTTCATCAATTTTCACTTCGGGACTGCCATCTAAATCGGCGTAAAAACCAACCAACAGCGAACCCGAAAAGGCCCATGGTTGATTCATATAATAACGAATGTTCTTTACTTTTAAACCAACCTCTTCCATCACTTCTCGTTTCACAGTTTCCTCAAGGGTTTCGCCAATTTCCGTAAACCCGGCAATTAAAGCGTATTTTTTATATAAACCGCGGGAATACTTGGTCAACAAAATCTCATCCCCATTGGTAATTCCGACAATGATTGCCGGGGATATTTTAGGGTGTTCCGTCCTGTGGCAATCCTCACAAACCACTGCTCTTTCAAGCCTATGATGAATCATCGGCTTGGCACACTTGCCACAGTACCGGTGATCATTATACCAGTGGTAAAGATGATGGGCGGTAATCCCGGCAAAAGCCATCCAATTCGGTTCTAATTCTCTAAATATCTGGATGTCTTTCTTAACCATTGTTTCAGTTTCATTCAAATGAATATCCATTCCCAGGAAAAAGTTCATGGTATCGATGGAAAATAAATAAATAAGTGATTCATCCACATTTTCCCTCAATTCACAGATTTCTTTGTAATTGGGAAAACACTCCTGGTTTTTTTTCTGCTTCATGTAAATTTTAGAATCGTCAAAAATAAGTATAAAATCACTATCACCGGGCTGTTTTTCAATATATTGATTATTGAATTCATAGGGTAAAATATCTTGTATCATCGGGACCCTTTCAGAATATCTTGCATAGATTTATGCCACATTTCTATTTATCTGATAAAATTTGTTGGTGTCATTTTTTCTTTCACTGGTTTTTCCAAATTCGCCTTGTCGAGACTGTTAATCATCCAGGCCATATTTTTTCCCAGTGTTCTCATGGTCTGCAAACCTTCTAAATCCCATTTTACATCATCCGGCTTTAACCCATGTACAGAATTCCAGTATTGGGACGAAACAATTGGCATTTGAGTGATTGCAAAATACTTATTTAGTCGATCAAATGCGGCGCTGGCTCCCCCGCGCCGGCAACTTACAACCGCAGCGGCCGGTTTATTATTCAGTCTTCCGTTATCTGCAAAAAAAACACGATCAAGAAGCGCACACAGGGAACCATTGGGACCTCCAAAATATACAGGTGATCCAATGACAATGCCATCTGCCTTTTGCATAAGTTCCAATAGTTCATTGCAAACATCGTCTTCAAAAACGCATTTCTTTAATTCACTGCATTTGCCACATGCAATACAACCACGAACAGGTTTAACACCTATATGGTATATTTGTGTTTCAATGCCATTCTTTACTAATGAACCTGCCACTTCTGATAAGGCTGTATAGACGCATCCTTCTTTGTGTGGACTTCCGTTGACTAATAATACTTTTTTCATTTGGTTCTCCTTTCAGCTAATTGTTAAATCAGCCCTTTGATACTATGATTATATTACTTAAAGTTGGCTCTAAGTCAATCGATATTTGAAATATTTTTTATAAACACTCTTGACTTAGAGCTAACTCTATTTTATATTATAACGATGATGATAATCAATTTATAATTATAATATTTGGAGAGGGTAAAAAAATGACCTATACCATTGCACAAGCTGCTGCTAAAGCAAATCTCACAACCCATACACTGCGTTATTACGACAAGGAGGGCTTACTTCCCTTTATTGAACGTTCCAATTCTGGAAACAGAATCTTTAAGGATGGTGATTTTGAAAGTCTCGCCCTTATTAATTGTCTGAAAAATACAGGTATGTCCATTAAAGATATAAAAACCTATATGGACTGGTGCAAGGAAGGTGATGCAAGCCTGAATAAACGATTGGATGTTTTTATCAAACAAAAAGAAGCCATTTCAGCAAAAATGAAAGAGCTGGAAAATCATATGAATACCATTAATTATAAGATTCAATATTACGAAACTGCTATTGAAGCCGGAACCGAAGCCATTCATAAAGGCGCCTGTCCCTGTCATAAATAACTGGTTGCATTTTTTCCGGTTCATTAATTTTATACCACTATATCTGATATTCTAAACACTTTTCTTCTGAAAAATTGTCCCAAAGCCTGGGATCATGTTATAATTACACTGGTATATTACAAAATTAAGCATACAAATAAATATTCACCATTATGATGATGGATTTAAATGGACTGCCTGGTGCTTTTAATTAGACAACCATAGGAGGATTGAATGATTCGAATTTCAAATATTAAACTGGGAATCAATAAAGTGGTGGATCGTGATGCAGAAAGACAAGCGTTACAAAATGCAATCCTTTCTAAAATTCAAACAAACAATAAAGAATTAATCGATTTTAAAATATTTAAGAAATCCATCGATGCGAGAAAAAAGGATGCCATTGTTTACGTCTACACCATTGATGCAAATGTACAACATGAAAATAATATGCTGAAAAGACATGGCAAAAATGGTATCACCCTAACACCGAATTTATCCTATCGCGATGTCCGGCCAGGAACTGAGCATTTGATGGAAAGACCGGTGATCATTGGCATGGGACCTGCCGGCCTTTTTGCCGGCTTAATTCTGGCTAAGAATGGTTATGCACCGATTGTTCTTGAACGCGGGGATGATGTGGATACACGAGCTTCTAAAATCGGCGCATTCTGGAAGACTGGAGCACTTGATACGAAAAGCAATATGCAGTTTGGAGAAGGTGGTGCAGGTACCTTTTCTGATGGAAAACTAACCACCCTAATCAATGACAATCGATGCCGCTCCATATTAGAAGCGTTTATTGAAGCCGGTGCACCAGAAGAAATCCTGTATTTGAGCAAACCCCATATCGGAACCGATCTTCTGAGAGAAACGGTAAAAAATATTAGAAAAAAGATTATCTCCTATGGTGGAGAAGTTAGATTCCAAGCGGAAGTAACCGATTTTATAATCGAAAATGGAAATCTTTCTGCCCTTGTCATCAATGATCAGGAAGAAATTCCCTGTAACGTTGCGTTGCTGGGAATCGGTCATAGTGCCAGAAATACCTATGAAGTATTGCACCTTCGAGGAATTGGAATGACTCAAAAACCATTTTCAATTGGTGTGAGAATTGAACATCCACAGAAAATCATTGATCAGGCACAATACGGTGTTTCGGCAGGACATTCTGGACTGGGAGCAGGAGATTACAAACTTTCCTATCATGCCCAAAATGGACGATCAGCCTATACCTTTTGTATGTGTCCTGGCGGCTATGTGGTTGCCGCAGCTTCAGAGGAAAAAGGGGTTGTAACCAATGGGATGAGCGAACATAAACGAAATGGTGAAAATGCCAATGCCGCCTTACTTGTGGGAGTTCAACCTTTTGATTTCGGCAGTGAACATCCTCTGGCCGGTGTGGAATTTCAAAGAAAGTGGGAGCGGCTCGCATATCAGTTAGGAGGCGAAAATTACAATGCCCCAGTGCAACTGGTCGGCGATTTTCTTGCCGATCAACCGAGCACCACATGGGGCAGTGTGAAACCTACCTATAAACCTGGTCTTACTTTTGCTCCCCTTAAAGAGTGTTTGCCTGATTACGTCATTGAAACGATGAAAGAAGCCATTGGGCATTTTGATACCAAAATTAAAGGCTTTGCTATGCCGGATAGCATTATGACCGGTGTGGAAACCCGAAGTTCTTCTCCTGTCAGAATCAATCGAAATGAAAATAATGTGTCAAATATTATTGGCCTTTATCCTATGGGAGAAGGAGCCGGCTACGCAGGCGGTATCATGTCATCGGCAGTGGATGGCGTGAAAACAGCAGAAAAAGTGATGCAACAGTATGCTCCTTTCAAATAATATTTTTCAAATTTTCGTTTCTCATTGAAAAACGACAATTATGTCAAAGTAATATTTTGAAGTGATTTCACTCCAGCGCATTTCTTAACCAAATATTTATCGAACCCATTGGCAGCCAATTCAGCAACACTTTCCAATGTACCCGGTTCTTCAAAAAGATGGGTAGCGCCAGGAATAATATCAATTTTTTTAATTGCATTTATCTGACTAAAGGCCTTTTTGTTTAATTCTATGACTACCTCATCATTCCCACCAACAATAAGGAGGGTTGGCAACATTATTCTTTTAAGATAAGGCCATGCGAAGTCTGGTCGCCCTCCTCTGGAAACAATGGCACTGATCTGATCTCCCAATGTTGTCGCTGTTTGTATTGTTGTTGCCGCTCCTGTACTAGCACCGAAATATCCTATTGATATTTTTGATTTCCTCTTGTTCTTGTATCCATTTTGTTGTGGCAAACATTCGTTGAGCCAGCAAATCAATATTAAAACGCATTTCATAATCTTTGTCTTCCCCAACTGTCAGCAAATCCAATAACAAAGTCCCAAGGCCATGACTTCTCAGTACCTTTGCAACATAATTGTTCCGGGGACTGTGTCTGCTGCTGCCGCAGCCATGGGCAAACACTACCAATCCTGTTCCTCCTTCAGGGATTTCCAAAGAACCAATCATCTTTACTTGTCCATCCGGGATATCTACAATCCTTTCTAGCTTTTCTCTTCTATTCATGTTATAAACCTTCCTCGTTTTCAAAATATTTTGACATCTATTACCTTCGTATTTTCATCTTTCCCACTGTTAAGAATTAATTCAAAATTCTTTCCATGACCTGTTCGTATGCTTAACTTTTACCCCTTAAAATTTAATTAATCACCCTATTCAAGAGAAAGCCAACATATTTTCCAGCCATTTTGTTTCATGATCTGCATACCTTTTCTCCCATATAGATTGTCCAATTCTAACTGCATGCATTTAGAACAGTAATAAAGATAAATGACTAGGATAAAGTATTCGGTAGATTAATAAATTACATCTGCAATTTGTTAAGATTTCATTAATTAATTTAATAAAAATCCATTATTTACAATATCTTGCTGTATTCCTTGTTCTAATCCTCAAAATATGGTATCTTTAATACAATAAACACTTAAGGAGAAATGCCATGTACGAAAAGGGTATCCAGACTCGAAATCACCTTTATCAAACCGCAAAACAACTTTTCTATACCAAGGGCTATGAAAAAACAAAAATAAAAGATATTGTTGAAACAGCTGATACACCCATTGGTCTTTTTACCTATTACTTTAAAACGAAGGACAAAATTGTAAATGAAATATATTGGGAGTATTATAAACAAATCGATACCTGTCTTAATGAATTAAAAATAGATGGACTTGAAAATTCCATCCTTCGTCATGCAGCATTGAGCTGGATTTATTTTGACCTGATACTCAATAACGACAATAATCGTCGTTTTTACTATGAGATCTTAAAAAAAGCATCAAATTATCGAATCGCCGGTGACTTTATTCGCAACACTTACCGTGGTTACATTAAAGATTATCATCTCGTAATCAGTGAAAAAGAATTTGATAATTTACTCTTCATCGATTTTGGCGGACGTCGAGAATACTTTCTGAATTATTTTGAAAAACCTCTCGATGATTCTGTGGACACAATGGTGTTTTTATTAAACGGCATTCTTCCACGTATGTTGGGCATCGATCAGCATGGTGTCACCACCCTTCTTTATAAGGGGATTCAAATCGCTAAAACCATTGACTGCAACCATCTTCATTTTCTCTGCGAATGATTTGTTTGAAATAATAGCAAAAGAGGGTGTAACAAACCAGTAAAGAAACTGGTTTGTTACACCCTCTTTTATTCAAAACACCGCCTCGGCTGACATTTTAAATAACTTCTTATTCAACTTTCAATTTTTTTGCTGCAATGTCGTTGTCCATGTCCTTCATTTTTCTTGAGAGAATCACAAAGACGATCATCCCAAATATCATTATTATTGCAGGGAATAGACAAAAACCGTTTTTAATGCCCTGAATCAATTCTGGTGTCGGTGTCATGTCGGCAATGTAGCCAGCGGATGCCAGTACTGTTGTTATGATGACGCTTTTAATGAAGTTACCTACTTTGATTGGAGTCGTCAAGAGTGCCATAATGAAACCTCGAGCGTTTTTCCCAGTTCGCCATTCTCCATAATCAACACAGGACGAATACATGGCCACAACAAGGGAATCCGGCAGGCCGTAACCAATAAAGGATACGAGCATCACTATTTTAAATGCTATTGGAGACAATGGAAATAACCAGGTAATTAACAGGCCCGCAATAAAAAAGCACAATGCCCCCACATAAGCCATATGAGGTCCAAATTTCTTTGCAACAGTAGTAGCCAGTGTTGCTGAAATCAGAATAACAACGGTCAGACCTGTCATAAAAATCGCCATTCCCGGGAGGTCATTAAGCACATATTTAAAATAGTAGAATGACAAACCCAAGACGACAAACTTTCCTACATATCTACCGAGATCGATTAAAAGCAAACCGATTAATGGTGGATTCTGAAGCAATTGTTTCAGTATTTCATGAATAGGCATACCTTCCGTTTTTTGGGATTCGAGCATCGTTCCTCGAAAAGCATATTCTTTTGTTAGGAAAAAAAATGTCCAATAACACAACACCATAATCAAGGCAACCATGATAACAACCGTAAGGTAACCACGTGACGGATCGTTGAATGCTATGCTAGCCGCCTGAATGGCTTTAACTCCGACATATGCGAATGTAAGCGAACCAAGAGCATTAAAAACGCCTCTGTTGGCAGACATTTTAACTCGGTCTTCAACATTATCCGTCAGCGCACTGTTCATAGCTATATGGGCCGAATAAAAAACATCGAACACCAAATGGCCGATGACAAAGCCGATACATGCAGTAATGGCATTTACCACAGGGCTTCCTATTTTCAAAAACTGGATGACATAAAGCATTGCTGCTATCGGTGGACCAATCAACAACCAGGAGCGGAATTTTCCCCATTTCAGATTGCTTTTCTGAAGGATAATTCCAGCGACTGGAACCCAAATCAGATCAAAGATACTGGTGATCATGAGTACTGACCCTGCCAATGCAACCGGCATCTTAACAGCATCTGTCAAGAACGCAGAAAAAAACATAAGTTCTACATATATAAAAATCTGAAACCCAAACGAAGGCAAACCATAGAGATAGATAACGCTTTTTTTTAATTTTTCTGCCATTTTTGATTCCTTTCCAATTAATTTGATTGTTTTTATAAATAACATCGAATTTAAATTAAGAAGACGATAATTTGTAATACATGGAAAAATATTGCAGTAATTAATAATTCAATGTAATCGTTTTCTTTTAACGGCTAAAATGATCTCCTCTTCGCTCATGGATGCTATCATTGCATTAAAATTCAAACTCGATATCTAACGAAACCGTCCGAAAACTGCTGGAATTATTTCCAGCTACTGTAAATTTACAGAATCACAATAATTCCAGCTGTTTTTTGAGGACGAACCCGCGACGATGTCTTTCCGATTGGAAAGACATTTGTCACTTAAACGGTATAATTTAAAACATTTCCTTACTCATTCTGTCAATTTCTTCATCGGTTGCTTCGTAAACACCTGGGAATGAGCTGACATTTAGTCCCTGGCTGGCACCGGGAATGAAATATAATTTACCACATCTTTTGCAGGCTGTTTCGACCTTTTCAGCAATGTTTTCTTTTGTCCAGCCTGGGAAGTCAATAACGCCACTGTCGATGTCGCCCATAAAGGTGATTTTTCCGCCATATTCTTTAATCAATTCCGGAACATGGTTGGTTGTCATAACCCCCTGCCAGATATCGATTCCCATTTCAATCATAGAAGGAACCAGATTGGCGGCATAGCTGTCACTATGATGAATAATCAGTTCGACACCGTTATCTTTGTAATAGCCATATATTTTCTTATAGGCTGGTTCAAAGAATTCTTTGAACATGGCCGGAGAAATGAAGGAGTTAATCTGACTGCCCCAGTCATCATGATGAAAAACTGCATCAGGATGAAGATGATCAATAAATTCTTTGGCCAGCTTCAGTTCGAATTCAACAATGTAATCAATGAGTTCATGCATGGCTTCCGGTTCTTCATAATAGGCCATCAATGCTTCTTCCATACTCATGAGGTAATGGGTCATTTCGAAAAGACCAGGGGCAACAAAAACAGTAACGTACTGGTCATTGCGATCAACAGCAGCAGCTGATGCTATAGCTGGAGCCCAAGATTCCTCTGAACATTCAACGGAAGGGGCTTTAACGACGTCCCGCCATTTTGTAATGTCTTTGATGACAATATGTTCCTCATCATGCACAGGGAAGGCACCTAATTGACCTTCCGGCCATCTAACGGTAACTCCCCATTCATTGACGATTTCCCCACCGATTGGAGGCTTAACCCGCGTAATTGGAGTATTCATGATCATTGAGAATGCTTCGTATTGTTTTACAAATCGATCCGGATTTCCACCATTCATCACTTCCAACAGGTTCTGTTTTTTTGTCAACATTTTAATTTCTCCTTTTTTAATGAACATTATATTTCTGTCGAACATTGCTTATCTTTAGCAGACTAAATATTCCTTCTCGCTATGTGTCGATGTCTTAAATTCCTAAGCGGTTGCTAATTCTTTGGCTTTTACAGCAGCGGTTCCGGCGTCAGGAGCAAATCCATCAGCACCGATTTCTGTTGCGTATTCCGGTGTCACCGGTGCCCCGCCAACAATAACCTTGAAGCCACTTAGTCCACTGGCTTTGATGGTCGCAACTGCTTCTCGCATGGCTGGCATGGTTGATGTCAGCAGACCGGAACAGGCAACTAATTTAACATTTTTGTTGTCTTTAATCGCCTGGACAAAGGTTTCTGCCGGTACGTCAACGCCAAGGTCAACGATATCAAATCCGGCACTTTCAATCATTAGTGAGACCAGGTTTTTCCCGATGTCATGTAAGTCACCGGCAACGGTACCAATCACACAGGTCCCCAATTTGGAAGAACCATCTCCGGCAAGATGTGGTTTAAGCACATCCACACCTTTTGACATGGCTTTAGCGGCGATGAGCATTTCTGGGACGAAAATATCGCCTTTTGAAAATTTTTCACCAACAACACCCATGGAATCAACCATTGCATCCAGAATATCCTGTGCAGAGTTCCCTGCGTCAAGTGCTTCCTGTACCAGACCCGGAACGAGTTTGGATTTTCCTGCTTCTACATTCGCTTTTACTTCTTCAATTTTTGACATGTTTTTTCCTCCCAGTAATTAAATATTGTCGGTAATTAAGAAATTCATAAATACAACCATGGATTGCTATAATGTCAGTTTTCATAAACAATTTCACAACCTTGGCGAACAGTGGATCCCATTGTTCAACCAATGGTTGAACAATTGCTTCATGTAAACAGACAGGGTTGCAATAGTACTTTTGCAATTACCTAATTAAATTTTATTCATACTTCTAATTATGATGCTAGTATTTTTATTTGATAATTCTTTTTTCCGCAACTCTTTCAGCAAGTTCAACATTCATTTCTTCCATTCTTTTTGGAGTTAATGTGTACATTTTTGCCATTAACAACAGGCCGATGATCATGATAATGGCTGGATAAAGGGCGAATCCATTTTTAATGCCCTGAATCAATTCTGGTGTAACAGCCATATCAGCGACATAGTTTACAGAACCAAGAACTGCTGCAATGATGACAGATCGGACAAAAACAGATATTTTGATAGGGAAACTGATCAGAGACATAATGAAACCTCGGGCATTTTTGCCGGTTTTCCATTCGCCAAAGTCAACTGTTGCTGAGTACATGGCAACACCCAATGAATCTGGTAAGCCGTAACCGATATAGGCAATAAACATAACAATTTTGAAAACATTTGCCTGAAGTGGTAAAAACCATACCATGAGCAAGCCGACAACTAATAAGCTCAGGGAAATTATGTACGCTCTTTTTTCACCAATACGCTTAGCAACAGGTGCCGCAATCATGGCTGCAAAGAAACTCACAATCGTTAATCCCGTCATGAATAATGCCAGTCCCGGTAAATCATTGATGACGTATTTAAAGTAATAAAATGCCATTCCAAAAATAACGAATCGACCTAGGTATCTTCCCAATTCTACTAACATCAGTCCTAATAACGGTGGGTTGACAACAATTTGTTTGAACATCTCACCAACAGACATTTTTTTAGCAGGTTTTCCGGCTTGTACCTCACAACCGTTTTGTGCATAGTCCTTTATCATAATAAAATAAATCAGATTACATGCGATCATGATAACGCCGGTGATAGCTGCCATAATAGTATAGCCTAAAACCGGATTACCGACACCGACACCAATTGTTGTAATGGACATAACCCCAAAGTAAGAAAATACGAGTGCACCAAGTGCATTGAACATTCCTCTGTTGCTGGCCATGGAAATTCGTTCTTCACGGACAGTGGTCAGAGCGTTGTTTAAGGAAATATGAGCGGCATAAAATGTATTCCACACCAAATGACTTACGGCAAAACCAATAAAAATGACGATTGCACTAATTATTGGTGAACTGCCGATTTGAGCAAACTGAAATACATAAAACAATGCAGCAACAGGGGGGCCTACTAATAGCCATGAGCGGTATTTACCCCATCTCATATTGCTTTTTTCTAAAATAACTCCGGCGGTCGGAACCCACAAAATATCAAGAATACTGGTGGCAAGTAATAAGACACTTACAATTGCTAAAGGTAATTTTGCAAAATCGGTTAGAAATGCCGCGAAAAAGAAGACTTCGATGTTTACGAGTGTTTGAAATCCAAATGATGGTAATCCATAAAGATTGATGACAGATTTTTTCAATGGTTTGTTCATAATTTTTCTCCTCTGTTTTTTTTGAATTTAATATGACAATAATGATTCCTTGTAATAACCGTTTGCACTAGTCATAAAAAACGGCCAACTCATGTTCCTTGAGCTATTCTCAAAGATTTTATTCAATATCCCTGTCATTACTGATTTATTTTGCAGCATAATTTTCGTTTATATTGCAATCCGACCCTTTCTCCTTTCTGATTAAATCAATCCGGATCGGTGATCACTAAAGAGATTTTGATTATTCAAAATTCGCTTTTAATTAATTTATTTTCAATTATTAGTAATTTTTATTGTAATTACTAGTGTTTTTATAACATGATTGTATTCGTATTCATTCTAAATGTCAACCGATTTTTTAGTATATTTTGTTGATTTAACTATTTTGTAATTGATGTAATCGTTATACCTCACTATTAATCTTGTATTTTCAGCATTTTTCATATATTTTACGTATTTTGTTTTTCGCAAATTTTTATCAAACGCTACTATATATTGTAATAAATATATATTTTACTATATTTATGAACTTTGATTAGTTCATATCTGCTCACAAAAAAGGCACCATCAAAATGGTGCTCTAGACTATGACAAAAACTTGTTTCTGCTTCCAATCCTTTATCTTACCTTTTTCATCAAATATTTTTATATCAATAGGATAAAGCTTTTTGTATTCACGGTACTTCTGCATTTACAGCTTTTTTATTTTATTTTAACCGGTGCTTTTTCAGTATGTAGTGCATTTGCTTAAAACTTCAACATATTTTTACTCTTGACGTTGATTTTAAATCTTATTATGATTAAACTAAAACTGAAGTAGAGGTATGCAAATGAGCTCAGAAGTCGTAAAGAAAACCAAAGAAATGATTAATCAATTGAAGAATATGTCATATGAGGAGTTTTATAAAGGAATGGAGTTGTATAAATCTTCAACGCTCAGTGATTCTCGCCAATCCTATGATTCTGTTGTTTTTGAGTCCAATGGCAAAAAAAGCACGATCGACTATGAGGCACTTCTTGAATATGCCGATCAGGCAAAAATCATTGCTGGCATCCTGAAAATTATTGACGTCTTTGAAGATCTGGAATGGATATACGATACTCAGATCAAGACAATGATTAAACTCTATGCAAAGGAGTTTGATAATGACCTTATTGAGTCAGATTGTAATGATATGGGAGATAACCCGCCCAACTGGGACAACAGTCTGGTGCATTAAACCACGCAAAAGCCATCTATAAGAATCTTATAAATGGCTTCGTTATGCGGTTTATCGTGTGCCCTAGGCGTACCCTGCCGTATGCGCGACATTAATCAAGGTAAAAGATCGATTTTCTCGTTATACTAATTTGGAAATGCAGAATTAGTTGTAACACCATGAATAACGAGACTTCTTAAAATCACCTGAAGATTGACATTTTTATCACCTTTGTGAAAGTAAAGCTGATTATTTGATCCCAATTCGAATTCTAAGCCAGCCGGTAGGGTAGCATCTTCCAGATATATTGGAAATACCGGTTTTTTACTTTTAATGGCTCTGAAAACTTCTTTTTTTACCCACTCTGACTGAACAGATTCTTTCGATACGAAAAACATAAGCACTTTGCAGCCATCAATGGAGTTAGCTATGACAGTCGTGAATTCCAGGGCACCATCAATACTTCCCTGATCAAAAAATACATTGTCTCGAGAAATACCATTAACATACAGCCATTTCAAAATGTTCTCCACTTCGTTTGTGTCTTTACGGGAGTAACTGATGAAAAGATCATATTTTCTATCTTTCATATATATATTGTTTTCTTTTACTTCTTTTGTTTTCTTATCACCAATATAATTGCTATCCGATAACCTTGGTTTAATCATATTTACGTCATTTGTGGACAACCCTAAAGTCTGTTTTCTTTTCTTGCGTAAAAACAGCAACAGTACCAAAGCACCTGCTGCAACAATAACAACGGCTGCTCCTGCCACAATCAACAGCACTGATGTGCCATTAACAGATTTTATCAGCGCTGGGGGACTATCCGCTGATGTTGTTTTGTACCCATTCCAGGGATCTGTAAAGCCCGATTTTCCATTGATGTAATGCACCATAAAATTGGCAGCTGCACTATCGAACACACCAACTCCCATCTGAGGTGCATTGCCTAAAAATGACGCCGTCTCTAATTTCCCACAACTATCAAAGGCTAAATCACCAATACTGGTCACGCTGTTTGGGATGGTCACACTGGTCAGAGCAGTGCACTCACTGAACGCACTTCCTCCGATACTAGTCACGCTTTCCGGGATCGTCACGCTGGTCAGACTGCTGCACTCACTGAACGCTGCAAAACCCATGCTGGTCACGCTGTTTGGGATGGTCACACTGGTCAGGCCGGTGCACTTCAGGAACGCGGTATCCCCAATGCTCGTCACACTGTCTGGGATCGTCACGCTTGTGAGACCACTGCTCAGACAGAACGCATTATAGCCGATACTCGTTACCGGATAACCACCCAGGGTACTGGGAATGGTGAGATCACCACCTGTACCAGCATAATAGGTAATGGTGGCGTTCCCATTGCTGATGTCGAAGTCATAATCCCCTTCCGTTTCCGCTGAAACAGGGAATGCTCCTAATAACAACATTACCAACACCATGATGATCACAACTGGTACTGCTATCCTCTGATTACTTTCCACTTTCATCTTTTCTCCTTTCCAGCGTTCGGATCAGTTGGTTTTCCAACCACAATATTCCCTCGCTGTGGAACGCCTCAACCTTATCTTTAACAACAATGGTGCGTTTATTAATCGTTGTCCTGTAAATAAAAATCGGTTACTTCAACAGCGCTTATTCCTCATGGGTTTTTACCTAAGAAATCTTGTATATTTCAAAACCGGCATTGGCCAGCAGTTTCGGGATATTTCTTACTTCTGACCGATCGAGTTCTTTAATGGGTTCTTCAAGAAGATCATAGGTTACCAGATATGGACTGATTTTATTTGCTATATCCTTTACAGGACCCAATCGCCAGCCAGCTGCAAGTCTTTCACTCACCCATCTCACATGCTCTTCTTTTGCCATTCGTTCAATTTCATCAAAAGTAAATTCATGGAGATGCGGTTCTCCTGTTACAGGTCTGAAGCCATATCCCGATTTCTGAAGCTTTTGAGAAATATCCTCTGCCCCGGCTCGACAGGATTTCTTCAAGCTTTCCGGAAGCTCATCGTAGGGAACCATGGCAGGATCATCCTTTTCAGCGGTATCCTTTTTCATCTTTAAATATTCTTCATGACTGCACCTTGCAATTTTCTCTTTTGCAGCACTCAGCAGAACGTCCTTAATGACAAACCGCAAAAACATATCGCTGTCAACATGAAGTGACAACTGTTCCTTCACCGGCAAATAGGCCGGCTCCCAACAATCTTTGCCATTGAGCATGCTCATATCGATGATCGCCTCCATGGAGCGCACCCCATGTTTATATTTGGTTATATGAAGAAGCGCACTTAAAACCCCGGGATCAATGTTGGCAACCCCTGCTGTGTCAAAAATCTGACTGGCCTTCCTTTCAAGAAGGGCTCTGAGCAGCATGGCGCGCCGGAGGATAAAAATGGCATCATGGTCATCCACTGCATTCGGCCCCATGATATTTGCAAATCCTCTCAAACGGCTGATGAAATCCGGACCTTTGGCATTGATAAAATCATGCATCCAGGCCTCCTTCTCCTCTTCCCTGACGGAATCGCCGCAGAAAGCCTGGAAGGTACTGCTTGTTCCTCCTGCGAATATGAAAATCGCCTTCCCTATGGGGTGCATGGTTTCACCTTCCTTGAATTCCCCATCCTGCATAGGTGCCAGGAAGCACTTCAGCCAGCCAAGCCTTTCATGGTAAGCCGAATCGAATTCATCGAAAAAGACAAGCGGTATCTTACCCTTCAGAACACTATCCCGGACCTTATGAAATGCGCCGGCAAACTCATCTTCCGATATAAACTGGGAAATATTGAACTCCAGTTTTACCACCAGTTCCGGTGCAATGCTTTTTGCTATTTCCGTAACGCCAAAGGATTTACCCGAGCCGGGTGAACCGAAAACAGCAATCGAAAGAGGACGTGATGAATTGGAACTTTTCAGATATTCTTTCATGAGATTGCTGATGCTCCTGAAACTTTCAATCTCTGTCCGGTCAATGGTGCAAAGCTTGCCAAAACGCCCGGAAGGCACCCTGCTTCGTATGACATCCTGGCCTTTGATGACAATTTCTTCGGCAATCCTGTCGATGGAAAACTCATTGATGTTTTTAACCATGCACCAGTAATCGGGATCCGGCGCATCCGAAGCAGTAGTCTCAGGAATGTCCACCTCGGCCAGCCTGTCATCCGCTTCCTGACCGGAGGCTGCAATGGTCTTGAAGTCATATCCAGGCTTGCCGAAGTCGCCTTTAAAGCCATTAACAAGAAGTCTTCTGGCGGCGGTTATGCCTTTACGAGCACCGCATTTTACCGATTTATAAATTTCTGTGCCATTTCTCAGGCCATCTGCGATTGACCCAGCCATCGCTGCGGTAAATGCTGCGTATTTTCCCTGCATTCTTCCTGCATACCTGCTTTTATAACCATCTTCCATTTCTACCGGATCATAAACAAGCGAGGCTTCCATCGTTCCTGCACTATTCCTGAAACAAACTGCGCCATCAATGCCAAAGAGCACCACCAGGTTTGCACATTTTAAAAGAGGCACCAGCTTATGGTTGTAAGTCAATTGCCATTTGAGATCCATGGCCGTTCTCTCCCATGAAAGGCATCGGCTGATATTGATTCCATAATCTCTCAGGGCATTGGCATTAATGATGACCACTGCTTTTTCATGGTGATGTTCAGCGATGTATTCCCAACTTTTCCATGAGGCAGGCGACGTACTCATCCTGTAGATGACAATCGGCTTCTTATCCGGTGTTGTCAGCGCAATCGGCCATTTACTGCGGTCTTGTAAAAACCCTTTCCCTTGATCAAAGAGGATGACCATTTCTGCATTTTCATCATCCTGGGCCATTCCCAATTGCATTACCTTACCTGAATCAGGTAATTCAAGGCCCCTGAAGTTTTTTATCCTATAGACCTTTTCTTTTGAACCAGGGGTTGAAGGAAATAGATCAACATCCATATGAGAATTCAGCAATTTCTCTGACATATTCACCTCATTATCCGGTTCTTTCTGGGAAAGGACCTCTATATCAGCCTTCTCCCTGAGAAAATCAGCCAGCAGCAGCGCACCGCCATCAACCTTTCCACTGCCTATAGAAACTAGCGTACCGGTTTCCCAGTGTATGTCCTCCTTTTTTACTTTTACCGGCCATGTCAGTGTATCTCTCGAAACATCTCCCGCTACTGCAATTCTAATTTTTTTATCACTCATACTCACTCCCATCCTTTCTGATCAATGAAACCATATTTCATCTATTAACTTCAACAGTTAAAGGTGTTTTGCAATGTATCTCATTTCTGACTGACTTAATTTCTGATAAACTTGGATTATTATATATTTTTTCATTTATTTTTCAAATAATAATATTGTTGTTTATATTTTTATATATACCCTAAATTTAACGTTTCATACATCAAGTTTAAAATAAATAAAAACGCCCTGTAAAAAAAACAGAAACGTTTTTAATTATTTTATTACCTCACTGATCGTACCTGAACTATATAAGTGGAGTTAAAGATTTTGTATATTTTATCGATATTTCTTGTGAAACTAAAATAAGAAAGGATGACTCAAAATGAGAGCATCACTGGAAGAATTAATACACATTAAAAAAGCGATGGACTCGGAAAAGAATGCGAGAGTTTTCAAGAGATATCAGGCACTCTATCTTTATCTATCCGGCAAGACATGTTAATAAACAGCTGCAATCGTCAATATAAGCAAAAATACTGTCTCAAAATATTCTTTTGGATAATAGCTACATGTTGGCTGCCTTCACTTAGTTTCTGTTGTAGGTGATACCTCATAATATTTAGGACGTTGTTTACATTTATTGCAGATCATCTGCTTACATCTTTCATTTCGGAATTCTCCGTGCATATGCCCTTCTCTGGCAGTATATTTTCCCCCGCAATTTGTGCACCTGAAACTAATAATTGAGCCCACAATATCTTGATAATCGTCGTGGTTAGAATCTGTAGGACTTCCACTAAGGGTTTCCCCCTCCCAAGCCGCTGATTCTTCTTTTTCCAACTCTTGCTTTGAAAGTTTTACAATTAATCCATTGCATTTCACATATGTCCCATCACAAGATTCATTACAACAATAAATTGGTGGTACAACAATTCTTTCACCACAACCCCGGCAAGTGAATGGTCCCGCTAAGTCACTGAGGTTTATTAGTATTGGTCTATCACAAGACTGACAATTAAACCCGACAGTACCGGTGAAACCATATCTTTTAAGTCTAATCTTATCTTTCTGTATCATTTCGTCCCTTTCTAAACCCCATGTTGAACCAAACTTCTATCAGAAAATTCTCAACTATATATTCCGTACTACCATGCATACACTCGACCTCTTTAAATGAATCATATCCGGGTAGACTATCAAACAGCTATTCCTATTATTAGGTCAACTTGCCTTCTTCACGAAGTACAACCAAATACTAGGAATAGCTGTCATATAATCTAATTGAAACAATTTAACTTTTACCATTCTTTAAATTGTTTTTGCATTTCGCAATTACCTTTTTAATAAGAGACAACATCTCTACCAATCTGATTGATATTTATATTCTTGTAACTGATTATCGTTCTCTTTGAGTTCCGCCTCTAATACCTCAACTGTGTAGTCCAGGCTCTGAAAATACCGGTTATCGTATTCAGTACTGCCAAATAAAAAACCCTCTTGCGTCGGCAATAGTTTCGGTGCTGTGTCCGGCTCTTTTAGTACTTGTTTACACCTCTCCAGCAATTCTCTCAATTGTTCAGTACTTACATAGTACGGTCTGCAATCGTCCTCTCCCGCTTGTACATTATTGACAAACCATTGATGTATGGCGTTAGCTTTTCGCCAAACAGCTATTTCTTCGGTTATATATTTTACTCTGTGAACTTGTATCTGACTTGTTATGCCAGTTATTCTTAATTTATTACCAGAACTTCCGACGTAAGTATCTTTACTTAAATCCATATCCAAACTCATTTTTATTCTCCTTCGGTGCCAGAGTTAAGGTGTCGCTGGCTTAGGTTTTGTGATTTTATTTTATTGTAACGTTAATGTGTTGATTGTCAATTAATGGTTCTTACTATGTACCATTTATGATAATGTCCTAGTGGCGTGATATCATAAAGTTCAGTCCCACACCACAAGAAAAAGAGCCGAAACGTCTCTAATATGAGATTTACAAGAAATTCATTCGTTTTCTCAATACAATGAATTGAATTAAATTTATATAAATTTTGTTTTTGCGGTTTTCGCATTTGTCGCTTCTTTATATTTTTTTTTGCTTTTTTGCAATCATATCTTTATGTAAATTGAATCCTGTACACTAATATTTAAAAAACTTTACTCTGAAATAGTTGTATAGCATGAATTCATGTTAATCCAACCGCTCAGCAAAGAAGATTTCCAGTAGCGACAGATATAAATAAACAACCCATAAATGGGTTCCGGAACTATTGGAACTTCTATTTGGTTCCTATTGATTATTTGTTTCCCAATCTTTTCCTAAAACTTTTTCAATAAATATCCTTGAAATGGTTGGATCAAACTTTGTGCCTGAACATCTTTTTATTTCATTAATGGCTTCTTCTTCACTTAATGCATTGTGAAATGGCCAATCACTGGTCATTTCATCAAAAGCATCTGCAATGTTAATAATCCTTGCCTGCAATAGTATTTCTTCGCCTTTTAGACCTTTCGGATAGCCTTCCCCGTTCCACTGTTCGTGATGTTGTAGAATCTGATTGGCTATTTCCGATAATTCATTCACTGAGCTTAATATATGATACCCTATTTCTGGGTGTTTCTTAATTTCATTCCATTCATCCGGAGTTAACTCTTGAGGGTTGTTTAAAATTTTATCATTAATTCCTATTTTTCCGATATCATGCATAAGACCTGCTGTTCTGATCTGAATGACAGCATCTTTATCAAAATTCATTTTGGCTGCAATCAATTCGCAAATTTCACTCACCCTTTTTGAATGCAAATGCTCCTTATTACTTTTTTCATAGAGGGTGATCATGATGAGTTCAATTGTCTTTCCTCTGAGGCTGGGACTTTCACAAAGTTTGTTTCGATACATATGATCTTCCGCTTTTTCAAATACCTCTTGAATTTTTTCTTTCTCTTTTTCTTTTGTTGCATATCCAAAGGCAATGGAAATATCAACCCCCTTTACTTTCTCTTCTAAGGACAACGTTTTCATGCGATTAATAATTTCCTCAGTTTCACTTCCATTGGTTTTAGGTAAAATAATAACAAACTCATCCCCTCCATGCCTGGCAATGATGTCATCAGATCGGCATCCTTTTTTCATTACTTCTGCCGCTTTTTTAATGAGCTCATCACCCACGGTATGTCCAAAAGAATCGTTAATGAGTTTCAACCCATTAACATCACCCATGATCAAAGATAAAGGCAGGTTTCTTTTTGTATCAATTCTTTTTAATTCTTCTACGTAAAATCTCCGATTATAGATTCCAGTGAGTTGGTCGTAAAAACTTAAATGAAGGATTTTTTCTTTCTCTTCGTTCTGAAAAGCGAGCTCTTTATTGGCTATGATTAATTCAGCGGCCCGTTTTTCCTTCTCTTCGTTTTGAAAGGCGAGTTCTTTATTGGCTATGACTAGCTCCGCCGCCCTGTCCGCTTTCTCTTCTTTTTGAAAGGTGAGTTCTTTATTGGCTATGACTAACTCCGCAACCCTTTTTTTGACTAAAAGTTCAAGATTATTCTTTAAATAGGTGAGTTCATCCTTTGCTTTCTGAGTGGCTGCAATATCTCTAGCAGCTGCGAACACCCCAATTACTTTACCCTCATCATCTCTATATACCGATGCATTATATAAAACAGGAGTCGTACGCCCGCTAATATGCTTAAGTGAAAGCTCATAATCGAATACCACACCCTCGCTGAATGCCTTTTAATATCCAGCCTGTGCTTTACCAGGCTCAGTGAAATAAGCTGAAAAGTCAGTCCCAATCAGCCTTTCTCTGGGAAGCCCAGTGGCATTTTCTGTGGCTGTATTCACATCGGTAATGATCCCGTCGGGTCCGATGGTTACAAGGGGGTCCAGGCTCGCTTCGATCAAATCGCGATTGTATTTCAAAGCCTTACTCATAGCCAAACTTGCCGCTTCCGCTTGCTCTTTAGCACTGATTAACTCTGCTACTTGTTTGTCTTTCTCTTCGTTTTCGTGAATTATTGTTTCCTGTGTTGCTTTTGAATGTTCTCCAATTAACGGGTCGTAAATTTCATTATCCATAAGTCATTGCTCTCCATCTATTTTTTGTTTCATTAAGCTTTTTTATATTTTAAATGGCCCTTTTAAAGCTCTGATGATGGAATATTCCAACCGCTCTTTTCCGTTGTTTTTGGGATTCATACTTTCACCTTCATTCACAGGGGAACTCGCTAATAATTGCCCAAAATATACCAATTTGTTTTAAAATATCTAATAATTAAATAAAATCAAGGTGTTTGCACCAAGGTTATACCCCTATACTAAGTCCCTTTCCTATTGAGATACCATTTTTTCTAGTTATCCCAACCATAAGCACCTTTTAATTCAACAAAGGTAACATAACCAAGGTGTTCCTCGGTTATATTCCCAAATTCATCTTTGACGATCAAAAGCAAGTCTTGCCGCCCGGTGATACCCACTGGCAAAACCATTTTTCCATTTAGGGCAAGTTGATTTAATAGTGATTCAGGAATCTTTCTGGAAGCCGCCGTTACAATAATCCTGTCATAGGGCGAATGCTCAACCCAACCTTCACAGCCATCTTCTATTTTGTAAAAAATATTGTGATATCCTAGACTTCCCAGCCTTTCTTTTGCTCGGATTCCAAGCTCTTCGATTCTTTCAACAGTATAAACAGTATCCGAAAATTCAGAAATAAAGGCAGTTTGATAACCGGTTCCGGTTCCGATTTCCAGAACCCGGTGTGTTTTCTCAAGATCAAGGAAATTAGTCATACTGTAAACAAGGGATGGTTGGGATATTGTCTGACCACATTCTATGGGAAGGGCATTGTCGCAATTTGCATAAGCTTGACTTGATTCATTGTCTATGAATAACGCTCGGTTAAGATTCAAGTAAAATTTGTAAAGTTCAGCATTCTTTTTCACAACACAAAACCTCCTTTCAATTTCTTTCTTTGTTTAATGTTTTACCCGTTTTAGTGAAATATTATCAAAATATCATCCCTTCATTCGTGTTTTTTCATAATATCATTGTACTCTGTTTGATCCGGATGGTTTTCCATGACACCATTGAGCTCAGGGAGTACAGCGTTTTATCGATACGTATACCGGTTTCATCAAAGTGGGCATGGGGCAGGTCACAAACGGTCCGGCGAATTCTTTCCACCGTTTCGGTTAGTTTTCACCGCAACTTTTGACCATGGAAAAAATCGTACCGGTACTGATTGGTATATTAAAGACAGCACTCAGGAGATAATGGGTACGGTTAATTCCCATCATGCCCACTGTATTGAGTGCGATAACAAGTGTTTCCAGGTGATCACCATATTGCATTGTCCCAGTAATATTTCCAGGAAATGATCCAGTCAGAATTATATTATTTCTGCAGGGACATGCATAGGATAAAATCTAGTGGACAATGACTTTTGTCTCCAACTGAATATCAACTTCATATCTGATTTGGGAAATGCTGCATACTTGGCACTGTTTGAAATGTTGACAGGGTTCTTTTAACCGGTCTATTTAGCACGTCCACTTAATCATCAGCTGACACTTTGGAAAACCCAACAAAAATAATGAAAATCCATTTTTTCAAAATACTAATATTTTTCAACAATTCAATTTTCTCTTTCAGATATCTGTTTTTCTTTTCAATTTTTCTAAATTTTACCGTTTTTCATTATTTACATGAATTTTACTTAATCATTATATGTTATTAACACTTTTGGTTCAAAATATAAATTGACGCAAATAAATAAAACAAGGAGGAAACATGAGATTATCTAAAATATCTTTCGGCATCTTTATTTCAATCATTCTCATTTCATGCCAAATCATTAGCTCAAGCACAGGTGTATTAGCAGCAAGTACCGCAATACCTGTTGCAGATTCAGCTGCTCCATTAGGTACAGTTACTAAAGTAATGGTAACCTTTAATGGTGATACAACCACAGCAAAAGGATTTACCTGGTATACTTCAACATCATCAATTAATAGTGATTTGCAAGTAGTTGAAAAAAAATCACACTCAGCTGATTTTACAAAAGGCAAGAGTTTTACCGGAACAAGTGCGATTCCAAGTAATGATACAGCCACTGCTCCGCCATCTGATACAACAACTGCAAAAGCAGAATTCTTACATAAAGCAGATGCCACTGGGTTAAAACCAAATACAACCTACTATTACCGGGTTGGAGATGCTTCATTAGACCTTTGGAGCGATACAAGTACATTCCAAACAGCACCAAAAAAGGGTGGATTTACATTTATAGATCTAACAGATCCACAAGCTAAGTCTCTTGAGGAAGCACAACTGGCAGTTTCAACATTTAAAACAGCTCTTGCTACTGTTCCAAATTCAAAATTCATCTCAGTTAACGGTGACCTGGTTGATGACGGAACCGTAGAATATGAATGGGATTGGCTGTTTAATAATATAGGACAATCTTTCCTTAACACAACTATTGCTCCTGTAGCCGGGAATCATGAAGAAGAAAATAGTTCTTTTATTGATCATTTAAATATTGATGCCGCACCAGGCTCTGATACAACTACCGGAGCTTATTATTCCTATGACTACTCCAATGCACACTTTGTGATGCTTAATAATAATGATACTGCTAATTCTGTGAATGATCTTTCCCAGGCTCAAATTGACTGGATGAAAGATGATATTGAAAAAGCTCGTGCTAATGGTTCAAAATGGATTATTGTTAATATGCACAAAGGACCTTACACTACATCCAATCATGCTACTGACGAGGATATAAATGGCTTAAATGGTTCTAGAAATACGATTGCTCCTATGATGGCAACACTTGGAATAGATTTAGTTCTTCAAGGTCATGACCATATCTATGCCCGTTCTATGCCAATAAATGCAGATAATACAGCAGCACCAGAAAATTTAATTACTGAAAAATTCAAGGGACAAAATATCAAATACCAGGTAAATCCTAATGGCAGTATCTACTTGATTCCTGGAACAGCTGGACCAAAAGTTTATTATAAAAACGCAAAAACCTCACTGCTTCCTTCTAATTATTATGGTCTCTTTGATGTCGCAGATGAAAACCATGCTGCAATTTACGGCCCCGATCCAACTGACCCAACTAGACCAGTACGCAGCCAAATACAAAGCTTCGAAAGCATCACAATTGATGGCGACAAGCTTTCTGTTATTTCATACGAAATAGACCAAAACATTAAAGATGAAAAGGGCGTTGCACAACCATACATTATTGATACGTTTGGGATTTTAAAAACCGAAGGCAAGGTTAAATGTAATGATAATTTTTAGAGCAAATAATATTTATACTTGTATATTTCAGCCAAAAAAGGGTTGTCTCAAAATGATTGAAAAATTATTTGAAGAGACAATCCCTTATTCAAATTTATTTTATTTATATACTATTTTTTCACTAACCTACCCAACAAGCTCATTAAGTTATCCCTGATGTGCACAAATTGTGTATGGTGACATTAATGCTTCTCCTTTATTATAAGTTCAAATGTTAATATATCTTTTATTTTACAGAATTTAGCCTTAGAAATAGCAAAACAGACTGGTGGTACTATAAGAGAATTAATTCCTGATAAGAATTATTCCTTTGACTATAATACTGCCGTTAAAGAAGTAAGAAATCAAATTTCTCGAGGATTTTGTCCTAAGCTACTATCTGGGAATGAGCCACTAGAAGATTATCAAACAATATTTATAGGTACACCTAACTGGTTTAAAACATTAGCCCCACCAGTTGTGAGTTTCCTTAAACAAAATAATTTTACAGGAAAAACAGTAATCCCCTTTTGTACACATGGAGGCGGTGGATTTTGCCAAATTGAAAATGATATAGCCAAAGAGTGCTCAAAATCCATAATTCTACCTGGTATTGCTGTAAACGGTACTGTTGCATCGGAAGAGGTCACAAATTGGCTTGAGACAATTGGATACGAATTATATTAAATTCTAATTTATCAAGATGATGACTAAATCAACATAATTTTTAATTAAAGTACGTCGCATTATTCTTATATTGTAGTGCGACTGAAAGCCACGTGCTGGAATCAATATCCAGCATGTGGCCGGTTTTTACACGTATGTCGGCTGTACCCGTCTTTGAAAACATGCCATTTCAAAGAATGATATTTCGTACGTTTGGGAAAGCGCAGGCCCATTAATGTAACGTATTTACATTAATGGGCCTGCGCTTATTTCTTATATTGAATCTGCATTTTCAAAGGCTTTTATTTATGTTCCTCAAAAGTCGCTTTCTCAGTTACAATTTTATAATATTTCTTTGACATCACTTACAGCCGTTATTTTAGAGGATATTTTATCAGATTCTAGGTTGAATGATTTAACTGCAACACTGGATCGTTTATGAATACCGCTAACATAATAATAGACAACTAATATTAATAACCAAAGGGGTCCAACAATAACTGCTATTCGAGTATCTGGGCTAAAGCACATCACTACTACCAGGAATATTAGAAATGCAATACTAATATAATTAGTAAAAGGATATCCTCTCATTGGAAATTTTAATTTTTTAATTTGTTCAGGTGTAAGAGATTTTCTGAATTTCATTTGTGCGATTAAAATCATACCCCATGAAAAAACACCTGCAAAGGTTGCAATACTTGTAACATAAGCAAATACTTTCGCTGGAACAACAAAATTAAGAAAAACGCCAATAAGCATGAAACCTGCAGAAATTAAAATTGCAGTGCTGGGAACATGTGTTTTACCAAGCTTTCCAAACATTTTTGGTGCTGAACCTTGAAGCGAAAGGTTATAAAGCATACGACCTGTCGTAAAAATACCACTGTTACATGATGATAGTGCAGCAGTTAATACAACAAAATTTATAATGCCTGCTGCTGCACCAATTCCAAGTTTACTAAAGGTTGCAACAAATGGACTACCAGTCGTTCCAATTGTTGCCCATGGGTAAAGTGCCATGATGACAAACATTGCACCTACATAGAATATCAGTATTCTAATTAAAACCTTATTAATAGCTGATGGTATTACTTTATCTGGATTTTTAGCTTCACCGGCGGTAACACCGATAAGCTCAACTCCGATAAAAGCAAATGCAACCATTACCATAGCCATAATTGGACCTTTAATTCCATTGGGGAAGAAGCCGCCATTATTCCATATGTTTGAAATGCCAATAGGGATGCCTCCATTACCCCATCCAGTAGTAATCATAACCATACCTAAAATGATCATAACAATAATTGTGACAACTTTTATAAGTGCGAACCAAAATTCAAATTCACCAAAAGCCTTTACTGCAATTAAGTTTACTAATGACAAAAGAGCAACCGCAGCAAGAGCTGAGATCCATTGTGGAATACTTGGAAACCAAAAATTAACATAAATACCTACCGCAGTAACCTCTGCCATACAAGTTACAATCCACATAAACCAATAAGTCCATCCTGTTAAATATCCAGCAAGAGGTCCAATAAATTCACTGGCATAGGCACTAAATGATCCTGCAACTGGATTTTCAACTGCCATTTCTCCAAGCGCACGCATAATACAGAATAGAAAAACTCCGGCAATGGCATAACATATTAAAATTGCAGGACCCGCTGTCTTAATTGCGACTGCTGATCCTAAAAATAGACCAACACCAATTGCTCCACCAATTGCCATCATTTGAATATGTCTTTCTTCTAGACCACGATGAAGATCTTCATCTAATGCATTATCTTTTTTACTCATTTTTTATTTCCCCCATTTAAATTTTTTTCTTTGGTGCATATAATGAACCCATGGATTCGGACAAGTTTTTAAAATCCAAGTGAAGCTGCTATCAAAAAAGGCAGTTAAATCTGCCCGAAAGCAAGCGGTTCAAATAGATACCTGTTCCCATTAACGACACTAGCATAACGGGTTCTCAAACAAAATTATTGACAGCTGCAATTACTTCTGAAAAATTCAATTTGCCTCCTAAAATTTCAAAATGTTAGCATCATTATACAATATTATTTAATTGATACAAACGTTTTCATAATATAACATAACTATTTAAGTATATACAATGATATTGCATAAATAGTTAAGTAAATATAAGGATGATGTTCCCTATCGCCTAACTTATTTAGGTGATAACCCCTTTTAGCCTGTATCTATACCTTTAATGAAGTACAATAGTGTCCCCTACGTCAAGATAATTTTTTTCAGGAGCAGCCTCTATCCTTCAGAAATTCTTACAGGACAATAATACAAGCGAAGCTCAACCGTTAAGCCATGATGAGAAACTCCGCATACATAGAAAAAATTTAATATTACTGCGATAAAAGACATTTCTAAAGGCGAGACTTTAAAAATTGAACCCAATAACACGACAATGAACAATTCTGTAAAACAAATGAACTAAGCAGATAATTCCCAAAACCTGTCCTCAGGTTCCTCTGGCGTTCCCTGACAAGTTAAATAAGTTAAGCGGCTGGCACCGTATCTTTATGCATGATTAAATATTTTTACCGCATCATTGTATATGCTTAAATAGTTATGTATTATTATGAAAACGTTTGTATCAATTAAATAATATTGTATAATGATGTTAATAATTTTAATAGAAAGGAGATATTGATGGATTCAATCGATATTCGAATACTTAAGCTATTGCAGAAAAATGCCAGGATTACCGTATCAGAAACTGCTAATATGGTGAGTTTATCTGTTCCAGCGACGAGTGAACGTTTAAAAAAATTAGATTCTTCCGGAATTATTCAACAACGCACAATTATTCTGAATCCCAAGATGCTAAATAAAAATCTTGTTGCCTATATGTTTATTTCTCTTAAACATCCCAATTATATTGAAGGTTTCGTGGCATTGGTAAAGAAAGAACAAGAACTAATTGAATGTAATTACCTGGCCGGAGACTATGATTATTTGATTAAAATTATTACTGAAAACACACAAAGTCTGGAAAAAATTCTCAACCGCATTAAAGCAGTGCCAGGTGCACAAAAGACAAAAACGATTGTAACTTTATCCCCTATTAAAAATACTTACTCCATTTCACCATATGGAGAGATGGAATGAGTGTCAAGCATTCTTTCAGAAAATAAAATAAAAAACAGGAGGTTTTCTATCATGATTGTAGGTATCCCAAAGGAAATTAAAAATAATGAGTCACGAGTATCCGTAACACCAGCCGGTGTGCATGCGTTAATATTAGCTGGTCATCGCGTTCTTGTCGAAGCTGGTGCAGGCATTGAAAGTGGCAT
>Ga0209125_1000275_pt1 | contig 76676 bp, 64 predicted proteins | sample BarGraIncub1131A_FD_184503 | JGI IMG/M metagenome (GOLD analysis project Ga0209125, IMG submission 184503) | Arctic peat soil microbial communities from Barrow, Alaska - Barrow Graham LP Incubations 11-31A (SPAdes) (version 2) | ecosystem: Environmental > Terrestrial > Soil > Wetlands > Peat...
AAGGGGATATCTCTGAGAATGCAGAGTATGATGCCTCCAAGGATGCTCAAGGTATGCTCGAAGCCAAGATTGCGGTTTTGCAGGATCAGATAGCCACCGCCCGAATCATTGATCAATCCAAGATAGATACGGACGTTGTTCAGATCATGAATAAAGTGACTATCAGGAATATCAAAAATAATGCTGTCATGGCATATACAATTGTCTCCGATCACGAATCGGATTTGAAAGCGGCCAAGATCAGCGTCAGCACGCCCATTGCCAAGGGTCTTCTTGGTAAGAAAATTGGCGATATAGTGGATATTCAAGTTCCTTCCGGGATTATTCCATTCGAAATCATTAACATCGAACTGGGCCAGTGAACTTTCGGTTGATGCTCCAGTGGATTTGCAATCCGCTGGTAAACTTTCCAGTTGACGCTCCGGTGGATTTGCAATCCGCTGGTAAACTTTCACCAACGGATTGCAAATCCGTTGGTGCTGTGTGGCTGCAAAAAAAAATGTAACGAATAACGAATAATTGTAAATTATGCCTTCCATCTTTTCCAAAATAGCCTCCGGCGAGATTCCCTCCTACAAAGTAGCCGAGGACGAAAATTATCTTGCCTTCCTCGATATTTTTCCACTAGCCAAAGGTCACGTCCTGGTCATCCCAAAGAAAGAAGTCGATTATCTTTTTGATCTGGATGAGGCGACTTACACCGGACTGATGTCGTTTGCCCGAAAGGTAGCTTTGGCAATTGGCAAAGCGATCCCCTGCAAAAGGGTAGGGGTGGCAGTTCTCGGACTGGAAGTGCCTCATGCACACATACATCTGGTGCCTTTAAACAGTGAAAGCGACATCAATTTCTCCAAACCCAAACTGCAATTTACCGCTGAAGAATTCAAACTAATAGCCGAAAATATTTCAAAAGCATTCGTCTAATGCACACATCCAGTAGGATTCTGGCTGAACGGTCTCATCTCTCATCTCTCATCTCACCTACCAGGATTCTTCTTCACGAACTCTTCCCAGTTTTTGGCTCCTTGGAGGAAGCCCCACTACCGGTGATCGCCTGTTTGATGCGCAGGGGTGCGCATTCGAAAGTTAGCAAACATGCCGAAACACAAACCGCAAAATAAAAGTTCCCGAATTGAGAATTATTTTATTATCTTTGTATTCAGATTATATTTAAATGGAAAGAATATTTGCAAAGAGTACTTTGAGAGAATATTGGGAAAGGCATCCTGATTCTGAGCAGTATTTAAAAACCTGGTATGATACCGCGATGAATACGGAATGGAAATCACCGAATGAAGTCAAACAGACATATGGAAATGCAAGTATTCTAAAGGACAGTCGGATTGTCTTTAACATAAAAGGCAATTCATATAGATTGGTGGCGAAATTTAACTTTGAGAAACAATGGATTTTTATCCGATTCATTGGAACTCATGAAGAATATAATAGGATTGATGTAAATACAATTTAAAAAACAAAACATAAACAAATGAATATAAAACCGATAAAAACAAAAGAAGATTACCAAATATCATTAAAAAGACTAGAGGTAATATTTGATGCACTTGTTGGAACAGTAGAAAGTGATGAGGCTGATGTTCTTGGATTAATGATTGACGAGTATGAGAAAAGACATTATCCAATAGAATCTCCGGACCCAATTGAAGCAATTAAGATTAGGATGGAAGAGATGCAATTAAAGCAGATTGATCTCATTGACGCAATTGGAGGTAAAAGCAGGGTCTCTGAGATTCTTAATCGCAAGCGAAAATTAACAGTTGAAATGATTCGAAAATTGACTCCAAGATTGAACCTTTCAGCAGGTTTATTGATTAACGATTATCAATTAACGAGATAATATCTAAGCACGTTTGCTAAGGCTATGGAGCAAAAGCAGCTTATCTCATATCTCATCTCACTCTCCCCGGATTCTTCTTCACAAATTCTTCCCAATTCTTCGACCCTTTAAGTGAAACCGGATTTTTCATCTGGAGGTAGTGGCACACAGCAGCCGCCAGACCGTCGGTGGCATCCAGGTCGGAAGGCATGATGGTCATGCCGAACATCTGTTTGAGAAAGTAGGCAACCTGTTCCTTGGAGGAAGCCCCACTACCGGTGATCGCCGCTCTCCTTCACACAAAAACATTATTCACGTTCTATTGTCCTATCTCACAGAGGAATTCAGGAGCAAAGTCAGCTCCATTCTCCCATTCAATAGTGAATGGATTCAAAGTAAATTTCTTGAAGTAAGATTTATCTTTTAAGGGTTGAAAAACAGGTTTATCCAAATAATTTTCGAGATTAACCGTTTTTACTTTCCCATCGTTAAATGAAATCTTTATTTTGAAGTCATTCAAGTGTTTTGCTGATGTAATCCAAATTAAGTCCAAACGTATAATCTTTTTTTTTATTTTTTTACCGTAAATTTATGGTACAGGAAATTCGCAAATCTCTAAGGTCACAAAATGTGACCTTAGAAACTGGAAGGGGGAAATACAGTAAATTTCTATCTTATGCTTTTACAGAACAAGGAGTTGCCATGTTATCCAGCGTGTTGAAAAGCATTCTAAAATAAGGTTAATTGACCGTTCTCAGCTCCCCCTCGGCTTCGCTCGGGGACCGGCGCAACTCTCAGTTCTCAACTCTCAACTCTTACTTCACTCTCCCTGGATTCTTCTTCACAAATTCTTCCCAATTCTTCGGCCCTTTAAGTGAGGCCGGATTTTTCATCTGAAGGTAGTGGCATACGGCAGCCGCCAGGCCATCGGTGGCGTCCAGGTCGGAAGGCATGATGGTCATGCCGAACATCTGTTTGAGAAAATAGGCGACCTGTTCTTTGGAGGAAGCCCCACTACCGGTGATGGCCTGTTTGATGCGAAGTGGAGCGTACTCGAAAATGGGAACTCCGCGGTAGAGCGAGGCAGCCATAGCAACACCCTGAGCCCTGCCCAGTTTTAGCATCGATTGAATATTCTTCCCAAAAAACGGAGCCTCCAGGGCGGTTTCGTCCGGCTTGTACTCGTCTACCAGATAAAGTGTGCGGCTAAAGATATGGCTGAGTTTCTCGTAATGGCCCGTAAAACCTGAAGTTTTCACCACTCCAATGGCCACAATATTGACTTTGGCGTCCTCCACCCTGATGACGCCGTACCCCATGATATTCGTTCCGGGATCGATACCCAAAATCGTTTTACTGATGCCCAAATCTTTTTTGATCAAATATAACCTATTTTGCAGCGATTCAGTGAGAACATATTTGTGACCATATAGAAATCCGCCACCGACAATTTAATCAGAGATATTTGGAATTTGACAAAAACATGTTATCTTTGGAGATAACATTTAGCATATGCCCAGACAAATAATATTTCACGGAGACTATTTCACCGACTTTTATAAAGAGCTGGATATAAAGGTTAAACAGAAAGTCCAGTATGTACTCGAATTAATAAAACAGGTAGACAGAGTCCCGGAAAAATTCTTGTCTCCTATGACAGGATATGATGGACTTTTTGAAATAAGAATTGAATACCAATCAATGAGATTGAAAAGGCAATGAGGATAAAGAAAGAGTATTTTGAATCTAAAAAATTAAAGACATGACTGAATATAAAGGAATAAAGACATTTGATGAACTCATTGAAAAAGAGCACGGCAAAATTGGTCCTGATAGTCGTAATGAATATGAAGAAGGTGCTCAAATGTTCATCGTAAGCGAGATGCTTAAGGAGGCAAGAAAAACCGCGAATATGACTCAAGAACAACTTGCTGTAAAAGCAGGAACCAAAAAAAGCTATATTTCAAAAATTGAAAACGCTAAAGGCAATATTCAATTATCGACATTGATACGGATTTTCGAGAAAGGTCTAGACAAAAGGGTCGGATTGACATTCTTGTGACCAATTACGCACCATACTAAAGTATAATATAATCACTGATACCCATATAATTGGCGAATCTGAATTATTAACGCTAAGAGGAAAACAGCCGATCTTTGTTAATGCAATTTCAAATGGGATACATGCATGATTGAGGATATTGACAGAGATTATGATGCCTTTGTAAATTTTGACAATGTTGAAGTCGAAATTATGCTAAGCGAAATGTCTTGCTTTATTGGAGAAATAGAACGATTAATATTATAATCCAACCCACGCCAGCCCCTAACATGCTGTCATAAAACATTGGGGTTTAAGTGGTTAGTCGAGTGTTTTGCTGATGTTACCCAAATTAAGTCCATGATTATTAGTCTAACGGTTCAATGTTTTTTTAATTCCCATTTTCCACATTTCCACATTTCCACATTTCCCAATTTTCATTTCACCCTACCAGGATTCTTCTTCACGAACTCCTCCCAGTTTTTGGCACCCTTTTCGGAAACCGGATTTTTCATCTGGAGGTAGTGGCACACGGCTGCCGCCAGACCGTCGGTGGCATCCAGTGCCATGGCTACACCCAAAAGTAGTTCGTATTGGAAAGTCATCGGTCATTTTAGGTGACAACTTGAATAGCTTGCTTGATTTTTTTATCTTTGAGTTTCCATCTGAAAAAATAACAAATAAAATATAGTATCATGGTTATTTCTATAGATAAAGCGGAGTATATTGGAGAATATAAAATTAAATTATCATTCTCTGATGGAGTTGAGAGATTAATAGATTTTTTTATTTTTTTAAAAAATGCTAAAAACCCAATGACAAAGAAATATCTTGATAAACAATTGTTTAAAAAATATTCAATTGAGTATGGAGATATAATCTGGAATGATTACGAAATGTGTTTTCCAATTTGGGATTTGCATGAAGGGACAATATAAAATGCCCGCTAATATAGCTTTAAACCGGTAAACGCTTTCAGAGGTTACCCTTTCATTTTATCAGGATCTTGTCTGGAATCAAAAATATCGGTGATATAAATATACTCCCCTACCACTTTGTAAATTATCTTGCAGTGACCTTCAACAGCAAGGTATCTGCCTTATCTAAAATTCGATCCCGGATTTCAATCAATTTTTCAAGAGAGACCTTTTGGGCAATAAACGCTAATGTTTCCTCCAGGCTAACAAGTGACTGTTCTGTATAGACAAGCTTTATTGCCTAATGGCGTTGTTTGTTCTCATCTCAATTTCAGTCCGGGAAAATATTTTTCCTGATTTAATGTCATTTTCCGATTTTTGGGCTCTGTTGATGAGTTTTGTTTTTAAAACCTCCTCTTTACGAAGCATTTCAAAAAACTCATTGATCAAGCTTTCATCTGCCTGATGCAAGCGACTGTGGATGAAATCCCTTTTTTCGATTAAACTCATAATTTTCACTCTTTTAACTTTAGCAAATTTAAAGATTGAACTTCTGACTGCCGACTTCCAACACATATTTTAAACGAACTGTACCTGACTTATCTCGGCAGCAAAGTCATGCAGTGATTTTTCGATTTTTACTATTGTTTTTCGACTTGGTTTACGCAGTCCGGTTACATAGTGGCTTAACTGTCCCTGATTAACGCCCGTTAATCGCTCCAATCCTGCTAATGATAATACCTTAGAATAATGCTCTAAAAATGAAGCAACATCAAATTTGTATTCAAATTCAACATTTTGTAGCTCATATGGTATTTGTTTCCCTGATTCCTCAAAATATTGAATAACCTCTTTTACCGAATTTTCAAAATCAACTTTAGCCTCAGTAACGGTATTCCCTTCACCTGCAATCGTGCTTTCTAAGTCTGGTGTAAAAATTCCATAGGTACCATCTTCCCCTTTTTCTATTAATGCCGTAGTTTTCATAGTACCAACCTCGCTGAGTCGCTTTTTTCCTTAACTCTGACCATTTCATTTTCGCATAAAAATATTAATATTCGTACCAATATTCTCTTCTTAATCAAAATTATTTTGAAAGACAGTCTCATCTCTCATCGTCTCCTCGTCTTTCTGAGTCTCCCAGTCCCCCAGTCCGTCACTTAACCCTACCGGGATTCTTCTTCACGAACTCCTCCCAGTTTTTGGCGCCCTTTAAGTGAGGCCGGATTCTTCATCTGGAGATAGTGGCACACGGCTGCCGCCAGACCGTCGGTGGCATCCAGGTCGGAAGGCATGATGGTCATGCCGAACATCTGTTTGAGAAAATAGGCGACTTGTTCCTTGGAGGAAGCCCCACTACCGGTGATCGCCTGTTTGATGCGCAGTGGCGCGTATTCGAAAATAGGAACTCCGCGGTAGAGCGAAGCAGCCATGGCAACACCCTGAGCCCGGCCCAGTTTTAGCATCGATTGAATATTTTTCCCAAAAAACGGAGCTTCCAGGGCGGTTTCGTCCGGCTTGTACTCGTCAACCAGATAAAGTGTGCGGCTGAAAATGTGGCTAAGCTTCTCGTAATGGCCGGTAAAACCCGAAGTTTTTACCACTCCAATGGCCACAATATTGACTTTGGCGTCCTCCACCCTGATGACGCCATATCCCATAATATTCGTTCCGGGATCAATCCCCAAAATCGTTTTACTGATGCCCAATTCTTTTTTGATCAAATATAGCCGAAAATAGATTGAACTGAAATAACAATTTTTAGCTGTTTGGCATGCCGGTTAATGATGAATTTGGCATTTCTACTGAGCTCCGATGGGTTTCAAACTGGTTATCAATAATCGAAAAGAACTTTTCATATATTCGGTACATGAAAGTACTCCGGTACTTTCAAAAAAATGACTAACTTTGCTGTACTTCAATCGATTAAATTTAACATAAAAGGTTGTTTTCTTTAATAAAGTTGCTCTTTAACTGTTATAGTTCTTAGAAGTTGTCTTTTTTAATAATCGGGGGGGTAACATTTTGACATAGATTTGTATTAAGTATATTGGTGCAGGATCAGTAAATAATAGCATTTGCGATTTATTTTTAACTTGCATACAAAATATATAAGAACGGGTATTATATGGTTTTGATTGAAAAATTGAAGAGATCCATCTTTGAAGTTTTATCTGCAGGTAGGCTTCTCGGAATCTTTATTTTGCTTTCGTCGGTCAATATTTCGGAGGGAGCCGTATTGAATATCAGTTCCGTTCTCTTAAATGATGCGCCTAAGACTTATAATGCTTCGAGCAGTGGTAATGCTAATTCTTTGGATGCAATAATTGCTATACCTGATGCTGCAATTACATCGGTAACGGGTACTTCCCCTTTGTGCGTAGGAGCAGCGGTAAATTATAATGCCAACGGAAAAGTCCTTGCTGGAGGGATAGGGGCATGGAGCAGCAGCAATGAGGCTGTAGCCACGGTTGATCCCACCGCCGGATTAGTGACAGCAGTTGCAGCAGGGACTTGTAATATCATTTATACTATTACAGGTGGAGTTGGAGGAACAGTTAGTGAACAACAGGCTTTAATAGTTGTCGCTGCTCCAACTGTCATAACGCCAGGAACTGCTTCTACTTGCAGCGGAGTAAGTACGAATATTAATTTAACAGCCAGTTTATCGAGCACGTACACTTGGACAGTGGGAACTATCACCGGTGGGATTACCGGAGCAAGTGCAGGTTCCGGCTCCTCTATTAACCAGGTATTGACCAACCCGAGTAATTCAGCATCCGGAACAGTAATTTATAATGTTACTGCGACCTCTACATTCGGTTCCTGTGTTGGTTCTTCCTATGCGATTACTGTAACAGTTAATCCTGCTCCTATAGTTACTAATTCTCCTACCGCAAGTACTTGTAGTGGGTCAGGACCTGGTATAGCCTTAACATCGAGTGTTGCCAGCGATTTTGCTTGGACCATAGGTGCAATAACCGGAGGCATTACCGGAGCAAGTCCGGGTGCGGGAAATACGATCAATCAGACGCTGACAAATCCAAGTAATACATCAACAGGGACTGTCGCTTATATAGTTACACCAACGGCAACAACTGGCTCATGTGCGGGGACCCCATTTACGATTACAGTGACTGTTTATCCCAAGCCAGTTGTAACCAATTCTGCAACAGCGGTTACTTGTAGCGGAACAAGCCCGAATATTGCTTTGACCTCAAGTGTTCCCAGTAGTTTTATATGGACAGTTGGAACGAATGTCGGATCCATTGCGGGAGCCAGTAACAGTTCGGGACCAACCATCAATCAAACTTTAACCAATCCAAGTAATACAGCAGCAGGAACGGTCGAATATATAGTTACCCCAACCTCAACAGCAGGATCATGTGTTGGTACTCCGTATACCATAACAGTGACGGTCAATCCTGCGCCTGTTATGACTGCCGATAACACAGCTGCTAGTTGCAGTGGAATGAATACGAATATTAATTTGACTGCTAGTATAGCGAGCACATATACCTGGACAGTGGGAACTATCACCGGTGGGATTACTGGAGCAAGTGCGGGTTCCGGATCAGCCATCATCCAAACACTTACCAATCCAAGCAGTTCGGCTTCTGGAACGGTAATCTATAATGTTACACCAACTGCTACATCTGGATCTTGTGTTGGCCCTTCTTATCCAATTACTGTCACTGTAAATCCTGCTCCAATAGTAACCAATTCTTCTGCAACGACCATTTGTAACGGAACGAGTGCGAATATTGCTTTGACATCGAGCATTGCAAGTGCTTTTGCCTGGACAGTTGGAGCAATTACCGGAAATATTACAGGAGCTTCTGCTGGCTCTGGAGCGACTATCAATCAAACTCTGACGAATCCAAGTAATAGTTTGGCTGGAACTGTAGAATATATAGTTGCCCCAACTGCAACAACAGGGACATGTGCAGGTACTCCTCTTACTATTATAGTGACAGTCAAACCAGCACCTGTTGTAACATCAGCCAACTCCGTCGCAATTTGTAGCGGAACGTCTCCAAATATTGGATTAACTGCTTCTATACCGAGTGGCTTTATTTGGACGATCGGGACGATTTCAGGCAGTATCACTGGATCCAGTGCAGGTTACGGTGCAACTATTAATCAGGTACTAAGCAATGCAAGTAATACATCGGCTGGTTCGGTTCAATATAATGTTACACCAACTTCTACAACCGGTACTTGTGTTGGTGCAACTTATACCATAACAGTAACGGTCCACCCTTCTCCTGCTATAACAACTAGCAATACTGCTGCTATATGCAGCGGATTGGCACCGGTAATCAACCTGACAGCCTCAACCGCAAGCAGTTTTACCTGGACGGTAGGAACCATAACCGGTGCAGTTACAGGCGCAAGTTCCGGATCGGGCGGAAGCATTAACCAAACGCTGACTAATTCCAATAATCCGGCAGCAGGAACAGTTGTCTACAATGTAACTGCAACCTCAAATTCCGGCACTTGTTTGAGTGCTAATTATCCGATTACTGTAACGGTTAATCCAACACCGATAGTGACCAACTCTCCGACCGCAAATACTTGTAGTGGAACGGGTCCTAATATTGTACTTGCATCTACTGCGCCAAGTTCTTATGCATGGACAATTGGGACAATTACCGGTGGAATCTCAGGAGCATCAGCAAGTTCCGGGGCTACCATCAATCAAACATTGACTAATCCAAGCAATGCAACGGCAGGAACTGTAGAATACATAGTTACTCCCACTGCTTCATCTGGTGGATGTGTAGGTGCAACTTATACCATCACGGTGACGGTTTACCCACTTCCTGAGGTTACGACACCAAATACCGCGAGTATTTGCAATGGAACGGGACCCAATATTGCTTTGACAGCTACTGCTCCGAGCAATTATTCCTGGACAATAGGTGCAGTTTCAGGCAGTATCACTGGGGCCTCTTCTGGTTCAGGGAGTGCCATCAATCAAATCCTGACAAATCCAAGTCATGATGCATCAGGATCAGTCCAATATATTGTTACACCAAGTACCATAATCGGTGCATGTGCAGGTCCTTCGTATACTATTACAGTTACTGTTGATCCATCTCCAGTATTAACCTCTCCAAGTTCTTACGTCATTTGTAGTGGAACAGCACCAAATATTACCTTAAATGCATCTACTCCAAGTACATATACATGGATTGTTGGTCTAATTACAGGTGGAATTACAGGAACCAGTACGGGATCCGGACCAACTATCAACCAAACATTGACAAATCCGAGCAATTCATCGGCAGGGACAGTAGAGTATCTTGTTACGCCAACGGAAAGTGTTGGGGGTTTATCTTGTGCCACCTTTTCTGTCATTGTCACGGTCAATCCAAAACCAGCAGTTACCAATTTTTCGACTGCCAATATTTGTAACGGCACAAGTACGAATATTGCATTGACCTCATCGGTTCCCAGCAATTTTAGTTGGACGATAGGCACAAACATTGGAACCATCGCAGGTCAAAATACCGGCGCTGGGGTAACGATCAATGATATATTAACCAATCCGAGCGATGCGACGGTCGGATCTGTTACCTATCTGGTCACACCAATTTCAACAACAGATTTATGTACCGGTTCAGCTTATCCAATTACAGTATCAGTCAACCCGGGACCAGGTGTTACCACTCCAAACACAGCAACAACCTGTAGCGGAGTAGCTCCCAATATTTCTTTGACAGCTTCTGCCCCAGGTACTTTTGCATGGACGATCGGTGCTATTACGGGCAGTATAACTGGAGCTACGCCTGGTTCTGGCACAACGATCAATCAAGTATTGACTAATCCAAGCGGCATAACTTCAGGAACTGTCGAATATATCGTAACTCCGACTGCAACAACCGGTTCTTGTATAGGCACACCCACTACAATCACAGTGACTGTCAATCCTACTCCTATAGTCACTACAGCAAATACCGCGACAATTTGCAGTGGTGCAACTACAAATATTTCATTAACTTCGAGTACGCCATCGGGTTTTGTCTGGACTGTAGGTGCTATTTCCGGGGGCATTACAGGTGCAACAGCCGGTTCCGGGACATCAATAAGTCAAACCTTGACCAATCTGAGTAATTCTATCATGGGGACGGTAGCGTATATTGTAACTCCAACAGCAACAACAGGATCCTGTGCCGGGTCACCTTATACAATCACGGTAACTGTAAATCCTAAACCGGCTCTTACAAATTCTCCAATTACTATTTGTAGCGGATCAAATACCAATCTGGTTTTAGGAGCCACAATTCCAAGTACCTATTCCTGGACCTTGGGACCAATAACAGGAGGTGTAACCAATGCATTAGCAGGTTCAGGACCTGCAATTAATCAAATACTGACCTATCCTGACAACGCCTCTTCAGGTACAGTACCATACATCATTACACCCACTTCTGCTGCGGGTGGCTGTCCAGGTTCTCCTGTGACAATTGTGGTAACTGTTAATTCTGTCCCAGACGTGATTACTGCGAATACAAAAACAATTTGTAGTGGTACAAGCACTGATATTGCACTGACAGCTTCTGCCGCAAGTACCTTTACCTGGTCTATTGGCACAATTACAGGAGGAATTACTGGTGCAAGTGCAGGGAATGGTACATCCATTGGTCAGGTGCTGACCAATCCGAGTGGTTCAACTTCAGGAACGGTACAATATTTAGTTACACCTACTGCAACAGCTGGATTCTGTGCCGGTTTACCTTACACTATCACGGTAACTGTTAATCCTGTACCTGTTGTAATGACAGGCAGTACTTTAACTATCTGCAGCGGTGGAAGTACAAATATTATACTGACTTCGTCCTCGGCTAGTACGTATACATGGACCATAGGAACAATTGCAGGGGGAATTACCGGTGCAACTGCCGGTGCTGGAGGAACCATCAGTCAAACTCTGACTAATCCGAGTAATACAACTGCAGGAACCGTTCAATACATTGTTACTCCTACCTCAACAGGTGCAACCTGTACTGGAGTTCCATATACAATTACGGTAACAGTTAATCCGACTCCAATTATCACAACATCACCTGTTTCTACGATTTGTAACCTAACAAGTCCGAACATAGTTTTAGCTGCCTCTACCCCGAGTACTTTTGCATGGACGATTGCATCTGTGACCGGAGGAATTACCGGAGCAAGTGCCAGTTCAGGTTCAACTATTAATCAGATTTTAACAAATACGAGTAACTCAACCGCAGGTACAGTTGTATACAGCGTTACACCCACATCCATATCAAGTTCGTGTCCAGGGACTCCTTTTGCCCTTACTGTAACGGTCAATCCGGCTCCCTCGGTAACAACACCTTTAACTGCCACTATTTGTAGCGGAAATTCCCCAAATATTTCATTAAGTGCTACCGTCTCCAGTACTTTTGCCTGGACTATTGGAAACATCACAGGTGGAATCACCGGTGCTGCTGCTGGTTCTGGTTTAATAGTAAATCAGGTTTTGACTAACCCGAATGCTACTGCAGGAACAGTTGAGTATATTGTTACACCAACATCAACAACAGGTAATTGCGTTGGAGCGTCATCAACAATATTAGTGACTGTCAATCCCTCTTCCGTTGTAACAAATCTAAATACATCGACTATATGTAGTGGCTCAAGTCCTAATATAACATTGACAAGTTCAATAACAAGCACATACTCCTGGGTAGTGGGAACTATTACCGGAAGCATAACAGGAGCAAGTGGCGGAACTGGTGGAACTATCAATCAAACGCTGACCAATCCAAGCAATACAACAGCCGGCACAGTTGAATACATTGTGACTCCTACCTCTTCATCTGGATCCTGTTCTGGTGCTCCATATACAATTACCATAGCAGTAAATCCCAAGCCAATTGTCACAAATTCTACATCTGCCAGTACTTGTAGTGGTTTTGGGCCAAATATTGCATTAACATCCTCATTCCCAAGTAGTTTTGCCTGGACAATTGGTGCAATAACAGGAGGCATTACCGGAGCAAGCGCAAGTTCAGGGACATCAATTAATCAGGTATTGACTAATACCAGCAATACCGACCCGGGTACAGTAGTTTATATTGTTACTCCGACATCAACTTCTGGATCCTGTGCTGGTACTCCTTACACAATCACTGTCACAGTAAATCCTTCTGCAACAATTTCGACATCAGCCACCGCAACTATCTGTAGTGGAAACACTACAAATATTTCCTTGGCAGCTTCCTTACCAAGTAATTTTGCATGGACCATCGGCGCAAATGTTGGTGGCATCACTGGTGCAAGTGCAGGATCGGGAGCCACAATCAGCCAGTTATTAACAAATCCTAATAATACTGTAGGATCAGTTGAATATATTGTAACCCCTACTTCCACAACTGGATCCTGTGCGGGTGTACCCTATACCATTACAGTCACAGTCAATCCGGCAGCTATGGTATTGACACCAGCTACCAAAACGATCTGTAGTGGATCGAGTCCGAATATCGGTTTAACAGCATCAGTTCCGAGTTCTTTTACCTGGAATATTGGTACAATAACCGGAAATATAACAGGTGCGAGTGCAGGCATAGGTGCAACCATCAATCAGGTGTTAGCCAATCCAAGCAATGTATCGTCCGGCACCGTTGAATATATAGTTACTCCAACAGCAACAACCGGATCATGTGCCGGGACTCCTTATTCGATTGTAGTTAATGTCAATCCTAAGCCGATAGTAACCAATCCTCTTACGGCAATTACATGCAGTGGAACAAGCCCGGTTATTACGCTTACATCTAGTGTTCCGAGCACTTTTGCCTGGACAGTGGGTGCTATTACCGGCACTATTAGCGGCGGTAGTGATGACTCCGGTCCAACGATTAACCAGGTGCTGACCAATCCAAGCGACGCAACTACCGGGACTGTTGCTTACATTGTCACAGCTACGTCCATAGGTGGATCTTGTGTAGGTACTCCACAGACCGTTATGGTTACTGTCAATCCAGTTCCTACTATAACGACTGCAACAACGGCTACAATATGCAGTGGAACAAGCCCAAATATTATTTTGGCGGCTACTGCACACAGTAGTTTTACATGGACGATAGGTACGATTTCTGGCAGCATTACGGGAGCAAGTGCTGGTTTTGGAGCAACCATTAACCAGATACTAACCAATCCTAGCACGACATCCCAAGGTACGGTAGAATATCTTGTTACCCCAACATCCATCACTGGATCTTGTACTGGTCCTACTAAGATTATTATTGTTAGTGTAAATCCGGCACCTGCTGTTACAAATTCTGCCACAAAAACAATTTGCAATGGTACCAGTACAAACATTGCCTTGTCAGGTTCTGTTCCAAGTACTTATGTTTGGACTCTTGGTCAGATCACTGGAGGCATCACTGGAGCGAGTGCAGGTTCTGGTGGAACGATCAATCAAACACTAACCAATCCCAGCAATTTATCAGCAGGAACTGTAGAATATATAGTTACTCCAACAGCAACAACAGGTTCATGTGTAGGTGCTTTCTATTCGATTGTTGTAACGGTTAATCCCAATCCGATAGTAACCACTGCTCCGACAGCTATTACGTGTAGTAGTACAAGCCCGAATATTGCTTTAACTGCAAGCATCCCGAGTAGTTTTACTTGGACTATAGGTACAATTACTGGAGGCTTAACAGGTGCTAGTACTTCATCCGGTAATAGTATTAATCAGACCCTGACCAATCCAAGCAGTACAGTTGCAGGAACAGTCCAATATATTGTAACGCCTACATCCACCTCCGCCTCTTGTGTTGGCTCACCTTATACAATCACGGTCACGGTAAATCCTGCGCCAATTGTAACAAATTCCAATTCAGTCACGATCTGTAGTGGTACAAGTCCTAATATAGGTTTATCTGCATCCATCCCTAGTAGTTTTACCTGGACCCTTGGAACAATAACTGGTGGCATATCAGGAGCGATTCCAGGTAGCGGGGCAACAATTAATCAGACACTAACCAATCCAAGCAGTAATACAGCAGGATCAGTGGAATATGTTATTACGCCAATAGCTGTATCGGGTAACTGTACAGGTGCACCCTATACAATTACAGTCACTGTCAATCCGGCACCAATCATAACAACATCGAATACAGCTACCATCTGCAGTGGATCGAGTCCGAATATCAGTTTGGTATCATCGATCCCGGGTACTTTCACTTGGACGGTAGGTACTATTACGGGAGGCATAACAGGAGCAAGCGTGGGTTCTGGGGCAACTATTGATCAAACACTGACCAACCCCGGCAACTTAACGGCGGGAACTGTAGAATATATTGTAATACCAAAAGCGACAACCGGATCATGTCCTGGAACTCCCTATTCGATTGTCGTAACAGTTAATCCCAATCCTATTGTAACCACTGCTCCGACAGCTATTACATGCAGCGGCATGAGCCCTAATATTGCTTTAACAGCAAGCATCCCGAGTAGTTTTACCTGGACTATAGGTCCCATAACAGGAGGCATTACTGGAGCAAGTGCTACTTCCGGTACCATTATCAATCAGACACTTACTAATCCAAGTAATACAATTGCCGGAACCGTGCAATATATCGTAACTCCAACATCAACTGATGCGTCCTGTGAAGGTGCGCCGTATACAATTACTGTCACAGTCAATCCGGCGCCAGTTGTAACAACACCGAATACAACCACAATCTGCAGTGGATCGAGTCCGAATGTCGGTTTAGCGGCATCTGTACAAAGTTCATTTACTTGGACAATAGGTTCGGTTACAGGAGGGATAACAGGAGCTAGCGCAGGCAACGGAGCAACTATCAATCAAACCCTGATCAATCCAAGCAGTACTACTGCGGGATCTGTGGTGTATATAGTTACACCAACGGCCGTATCGGGAAACTGTGCAGGTGCACCCTATACAATTACAGTCACTGTCAATCCGGCACCTGTTATAACTACACCGAACACAGCTGCAATTTGCAGTGAATCGAGTCCGAATATCAGTTTGACCTCTTCAGTTTCGGGATCTTTCACATGGACAGTAGGGGTGATTACCGGAGGCATAACAGGTGCAAACGCTGGCACGGGGTCAACCATAAATCAAGTTTTGACCAATCCGGGGCATGCGGCTGCGGGAACTGTTGAATATATAGTGACTAGTACGGCTTCAATAGGATCATGTCAAAGTCTTCCTTATTCAATTGTTGTGACAGTCAATCCAATCCCGGTCATGGTCACTTCTAATTCTGTTTCTGTTTGTAGTGGTTCAAGTTCAAATATTAGCCTTACGGCTTCAACCCCAAGTACTTTTAGCTGGACAGTTGGAGCGATTACTGGTGGAATAACCGGAGCTAGTGCTGGTTCAGGTTCTATAATTAATCAGAATCTTATTAATCCGAGTGATGTTACAGCGGGTACAATCACTTATTTGATTGTTCCAACAGCTACAATTGGCTCTTGTCCTGGCTCTCCATATTCAATATTGGTGACTGTTAATCCTACTACCTATCTTACGAGTGCTGCTTCAGTAACTGTATGCAGTGATTCTCCTGTAAATTATATCCCTGCGGCAAGTGCCACCGGAACTACTTTTCAGTGGAGCAGGGTATTTACAACAGGTATTAGTAATGGCGCTGCCACTGGTGCCGGGAATATTAATGAGACACTTACCAATACAACAACAGCCCCGGTCAATGTTACCTATGTGTATAGTTTAGCTTTCGGTAGTTGTACTTCAACTGAAAATGTTGTGGTTACAGTCAATCCAAAACCTATATTGGCTTCGGCCTTAACTCCAGCAGCTATATGCAATCATTCAATTTTTAGCTATACACCTTCCAGCCAATCTTCCGGAGCTGTTTATGCGTGGGCCAGACCTTGGATAAACGGTATAAGTCAAGCTCCAACGGATGGAACTGGTGCCATAAATGAAACATTAGATAATACAACTGTTTTACCAATAACGGTTACCTATGTATATATTATTACAGCCAATGGATGTAGCAATACACAGAATGTAACAGTTGAAGTTGGGCCTTCGCCGGATCTGAACAGTAGTTTGACTCCTCCGGCAATCTGCAGCAATTCAGCTTTTAATTATACGCCAACAAGTTTAACTCCCGGGACTCTCTTTTCCTGGACAAGAGCTTCAATCGCAGGAATTCTTAATGCGGCAGCATCTGGAGATGGCAATCCAAATGAGATTCTTTATAATTCAACTACTGCCCCTATCGATGTTACTTACAAATACACTTTGTCTGTTGGAGGCTGTGCGAACCCAACTACATCCAATGTAGTTGTAACCGTCAATCCGGCACCATCACTCAGTAGCACTCTTACTCCGGGCGCTATCTGTAGTGAATCAGTGTTTGCATATACACCAACCAGTGCAACTGCGAATGCCAGTTTTAGCTGGACCAGAGCAAAAGTTACGGGAATTACGCAATCAGCAAATAGCGGAACAGGAAGTGTAAGTGAATATCTTACTAACACAACGGCTTTACCGATTGATGTTACGTATATTTATACCACGGAATTCAACGGTTGTAGCAACATGCAGAATGTCGTGGTAACGGTTAATCCGATCCCGGTACTGAGCAGTAGTCTCTCAATTCCACCGCTTTGTACAGGTTCTACCCTCAATTATGTAGCCACAAGTAACACTCCTGGGACTACTTTTGCGTGGTCAAGAGATGTCTTGGGAATTACAGATTCAGGGACAGGTAATGTCAGCGAAGTTTTGACCAATACGTCAGCTGCACCTATTGAAGTAATTTACAACTATACACTTTTGGCCAACGGATGTTCAAATTCTATTCCATATTCTGTCTCAGTGTATGTCTATCCAACACCGGAAACTCCAGTTGTTACTCCTCCAGGTCCTATACACTTTTGTGAAGGAAGCAGTACAACCCTAACCTCGACTTTGGGATATGCTTATAAATGGTCAAATGGTGCCACAACCCGAACATTAGAGGTAACTATGGCCGGCAGTTATCAAGTTGTTGTAAAAAATGAAGCCGGTTGTCCCAGTGCAGAATCTAATGCCGTTGCGGTATCAGTAGATCCTGCTCCTCAGCCACCAACCAGCGGAGGAGATATCACACAGTGCATTATAACTCCAACCCAGACATTGACTGCAACAGCAACAAAACCTCCTGGCACGTCATTAATCTGGTACGACAGTTCCATCAATGGAAATATTGTAACTACACCAACTTTAAGTTCTCTTGGAAATGTTACATATTTTGCCGAATCAAAAAATGATGTAACAAGCTGTGTGAGTTTGAGCAGAACTCCAGTAAAACTATCAATTATTGCGCATCCTGATAAGCCGGTTGTTTCAAATTCTGTCATTGAGGTTTGTGAAGCAAATCAGCCACAAACACTTACAGCTACTGCCTCAGCACCTGCACCATATACTATAAAATGGTACCTTTCACAAGCGGGAGGTTCACCTGTTACAAATCCAATCTTAAATTCTGTTGGAGAAATAACTTATTATGGAGAAACTGACAATGGGACCTGTACAAGCTTGGAAAGGACAGCGCTTACCCTGAGAATCGATCCGGCTCCTGCTGCTCCGGTGTTCAGTGAAGCCGAGAAAATGAAGTGTTACGATGGATTATCCATATCTGTATCTGTTGTGGCAAATGTTGCCTGGTTTGAGACCTCTCAAGGCGGAGAAGCGCTCGGTACACTTCCAAGCTTAACCCAGCCCGAAATTAAAACATTCTATGCAGAAACTAGCAGTATCACAGGTTTGTTCTGTCGAAGTCTGACGCGTACAGCTTATAAACTTACCATCCTCACTACACCATCCGATCCAATCAGTGGTGGGGATCAGAGGATTTGTGCCGGAGCTTCGATTCCAACACTTACTGCTACGGCAACTTCCCCGGATGGTTTACCAGTCAAATTCTACAGGAATTCTACTGGAGGTACGGAAATCAATCCGCCGACCCTTAATGCCATTGTAATTGGAGGAATAGACTATTGGGCTGAGGCAGATAACGGACTTTGTCAAAGCAAGAACCGGACAAAAGTTCATTTGCAGATCGATCCTGCACCTGCAGCACCTGTTAGCAAAGCTCCATTGACTCTTTGTGCCAATGATCCGCTCATGGTAAATGGCGATTTTAACTCCAGAATTACTCCTCCTCCAGGTAATTATATTGTGGAATGGTTCAATGGTCTGAATGATCCAAATCCTTTGGACGATGTTCCAACATTTGGGGAACTGAATACTGGCCCTACGACTTTCTATGCCGGTTTCAAAGATCTTACTACAGGTTGTCAGAGTCAGGTGAGAACTGCTGTTACAGTTACTATTAACCCAATTCCTGATGATCCGACTGGTATCGATATCACTGAATGTTTGGCAAAACCAACCCAGGTATTGACTGCAAAAGTTGATGCCCCTGCTGCAGGTGTTACCACAATATGGTACAATGCAGCTACTCTTGGCAGTGTGGTATCATCTCCAACTTGGAACACAATTGGTGGACCAAAATCTTATTGGGCACAGGCAAAATTGGGAACCTGTTTCAGCCAGAATCGAAAAGAGATTAAGCTGACCATCCAGAATGCACCTGCAGCTCCTGTATACAAAGGGGATCTAAATGTTTGTGAATTAATACCATTTGTGCCTGCAGATGCAAAACATGCCATCGACAGCATCTCTGGAACCACCATCAAATGGTTTGATTTACCAACAAGTGGCTTCGAGATTTCTCCTTACCTTGATCAGGTTGCTACCAAGGTTGTCTATGCAGAGGCAAGAAGTTCGAACAATTGTCCAAGCGTGACCAGAACAAAGGTCACAATGAAGATGACAGCGGCTCCTCTTGCTCCGGTTAGCAAAGGAGACATCGTGCAATGTGTTGAAACCCCCACTCAAACTTTGAATGCCAATACTGCCATTACCCCGGTTGCTGGCCTGAAGTTGATTTGGCGTGATAGATCGGGTACATTAATTGCAAATCCAATCTTGGACAAAGTTGATACTGTTACCTATTTTGCAACTTATCAGGAGCGGTCCCTTCTACTTTGCGAAAGTGCCCGTACACCAGTTAAACTAGCCATCAGTGCTCCGCCGATCGCGAAAGCTTTTGCCAATAGTCCGGTCGGCCTAGGCCAGACTATTCATCTGAACGGAAATCCAAAAGTTACGGGGTATACCTATCTATGGACAGCTCCAAATGGCAAGACCTATACGCCGACCAACGGAAATGTGGACATATCCAATGCCATTGGTTCAGATGGTGGCTTGTACAAACTGACGGTGACAAACACAATTCCAAATTGTTCCTCAACAGATTCCGTAAAGGTTGTTGTCATGGCGGCTTCAGCCGGTGCCCAGAAGGTTTGTATGGGAGGTACTTTGGTGTTAATTGGTCAGCCTGACGGCATGAGTTCTTACTCCTGGACAGGGCCGGACGGATTTTCTTCTTCGTTGCAAAACCAGCCCATCGACAATGTATCTGCTGTCAATGAGGGAATATATACTTTGACAGTCACCGACAGCAAAGGAATTCAATCAACAAGCACGGTCAACGTGACCATCACTCCGCTTCCGCCAGTATTTGCAAAATCAAATTCTCCGGTATGTCAGACAGGATCCCTGCAATTGGAAGGGGGTCCGGATGGGATGTATTCTTATTCATGGATCGGACCTAACTATAAATCGACAGACCAGAAGCCAGTTCCGATTAATTCGCCCAGCCGCGGAGATTATGTACTGACTGTTGTGGATATTGCAGTAAATGGTTGTGCTGCATCAGATACCGTGAAGGTGGAAATTTGGAAGCCCGATTTTTCATACGATCCACTTTGTTCGGGGGCTACGCTGCATTTAAGGGGTGAACCCAACGGAATGAAGGCTTATAAGTGGACGTATCCTGATGGAACTAATTCCTATCTACAATTCTCGACAGTTAGTAATGTCACAGCATCAGGAACATACTCTCTTGAAGTCACCGACCAACTTGGCTGTACCACGAAAGTAACCCATGAAATTACTTTGAACAATCCGCCCAAGCCTATAATTACTGCGACTCCAAATCCGGCATGCGAGGGTGGAAGCGTTATTCTGACAAGCAGTACTACAGGTGCATTCCAGTATGCATGGACAGGGCCTGACGGTTACTCATCCGATCAGAATCCAATTGATATACCGAATTTAAAAGCGATCAACGCTGGATACTATGCCCTCAAGTTAACCAATGCCGAACAATGTACAAGTACTGACTCGGTAAAGCTGGATGTTATTGCAGTGAAAATTAATGGCACTTATGGTCCTTATGGTCCTTATTGTCCGAAAGACAGCAAAGTCAATCTGAATGTAAGTCCTCCTGGAGTTGTTTTGCATGGGGATGGTATTGATGGCAACAGTACATCAGGCTATACTTTTAATCCTGCGGAGGCGAAAATTGGAAATAATCCAATTAGCTATATCTATGAAGGTTTATGCTTAATCACTGGTTCTAAGGATTTTCTTGTAGTTGACAATCCTAAAGTTGTTACGACCACAGTTCCATTAGCGACTTGTGGTGGGAAAGATGGAGATCTGACGCGGCTCACAGTTACTGCAGGTTCAACACCTGGACTGACTTATACCTATTGGACTGACGCGATGGCAACTATGCAAGTTCCTAATCCAAAGGCCGTTGGAATAGGTACATATTATATCAAAGGTGCAACCTCGAGTGGTAGATGTTCGGACATTAAAGTCGTAGAAGTGATTTCACCTCCCGATTTATTGAAGGCTGTACTAACTGCTTCCAGAGATTTGAAATGTGCCGGGGATACTACGGGAAAAATTTTCGCAACAGTCACCAAGGGTACGTCACCATATAGCTATGATTGGGGACCTCAACTGCTGGTTCAGAAAACCGATACTGCCAGAAACCTGCCTGCGGGATTATACACGGTAGTTATCACTGATGCTAACGGGTGTGCCGGGTCCTTTAACAGTGAAATCAAGGAACCTCCTCCGATCAAATTAGGTTTTAGTGTTAAAGCGGTTCAGTGTATGAGTGATGCCAATGGTAGTGCAAGGGTGGATACAATCAACGGCAGTACAGATGTTGCCATTCTGAATAGCTACAAATACAGGTGGTTGACCAATCCGGTACAAACAACCAGGGAGGCCTTGAGACTGAATTCTTCTCTGTTGACTACACCTCCAACGTGGTATAAAATTACTGTTACTGATCCAAATAGTTGCAGCAGGAAGGACAGCGTCTTCATCAGTGTAAACGATACCATGAGGCCTTCAATAACTTGTCCAAAAGACATCAATATGACAGTTGCATACTTGAAAACTTCCGACTTTGATCCAAACAAATATATTGTCGATCTTGGTAAACCTTTATTCTGGGATAACTGTACTGTCATCGATACGATGGTGCTCAATGATGCGCCGCTTAAATTCAGGACTGGAGAGACCCTGGTCAAGTGGACCGTCACAGATCAAATGGGATTGATCAATTCTTGTATCCAAAAGGTGTACGTAAAAGAAATACCAGCTATTCCGCAAATGATCTCGCCCAATGGAGACGGATTGAACGACAAATTTATCATTGAGGGATTGACGGCCAGGGAATACTTCAAAAGTCAGCTGCTAATCTTCACCAGGTCCGGACAATTGGTCTTCCAGAACGATTATTACGAGGATCCTGCGAATGCATGGGATGGAAAGTATACAGAATCAACCTTCTCGAAGAACCAGCTTGTCGCTCCAGGGGTCTATTATTATATCCTAAAACTGGGCGGAACGAGCAGTCAGTCGCTGAGAGGATACGTTTACGTCTATTATTAATATTATCAGTATTGAAACCAAATAATAAAATATTGGAAAGCGTATGCCGGGTATTTATTGGAATCCTTTTTCTGGGATTTCATGTGAATGCCTTTTCGCAGCAGGATCCTGTCTTCAATCAGTACATGAACAACCTGCTGACGATACAACCCGCCTACGCTGGAATGTCGGGGTATTTAAATGTAACTGCCATGTCCAGAATTCAGTGGGTCGGGTGGTCCGACGGAGCGCCCGTCACGAACACACTCACCATTCAAGGTCCTTTCAGAAAATACAACGTCGGACTCGGCTTTTCAATCCTTAACGACCGAGCCGGACCGGTAAGACAGACGGGATTCTATGCGGACTACTCCTTCCGCATCCTCCTAGCTGGAGACCAATATTTGTCATTTGGAGTGAAGGGTGGTTTTAATAATTATCAGTCCATTATTACAGGATTGGATGTCCTTGATCCCAATGATCCTGTTCAAGCTTCTGATGTCAACAAGAAATTTATGCCCAACTTTGGCATGGGTGTAATGTGGCATGCAGACAATTTCTTTTTGGGCGCATCGGTCCCAAAGATCTTTCAGAATAAGATCAACTCCGACAGCGGTGCTGAGATTTATAAGGAAGAGGTAAATTTTTATGCCATGGGAGGTGTTGTGCTTGATGTCGCGGACAATGTCAAGTTTAAGCCAACTATCCTGGCCCGGATGAGTAAAAGCTCGCCGACTATCGTGGACTTTTCAGCAAACGGTCTGTTTTTTGACCGGGTATGGGTCGGCGCTACTTATCGTCTAAAAAATTCTTATGGTCTTATATTTCAGGTATTTGTGAATGGGGAGTTGAAGGTTGGATATGCTTATGACCTAACTACTTTTGCTCCATCACAATACAATGCGGGAACACACGAATTCATGCTGAGTTACGATTTTCCATACAAGAAGAGAAGATATTGCCGTTTCACACCCAGATATTTTTAATCGGAAACTTCGGACATGAAATATCAGAGGACAGGTAAACCTGGAAACATTGCATTCATCAGTACAGCAATATTTTTATTGCTGTTTTTTGCATGGAACTGCAAGAAGGGTAATCTCAAGGAAGTTCCGTTGTTAAAGACTCTTCCTGTTACCGTAACCCCTGCTATCGGTTCAATCCCTGCTGTCATTAAGACTGGTGGAGAAATTACATCTGAAGGCAGTGGCGCGGTATCCATACGTGGCGTTTGCTGGAGCATGATTCCAAATCCAACAGTCCTGAATAGCGACAGTATCACAACAGACGGAAAAGGAATCGGTCTGTTTTCCAGCACCATTGCTGGGTTAAAACCAGGCACCACCTATTTTATCAAAGCATACGCGAAAAATAATGCGGGCACCGGTTATGGCAACGAACTGACTGTTCCCATGGATCCTGTTGTTCCTACTGTGACTACGAGCAATATCAACGTTGTTTCTGATACTATTGCGATTTCCGGCGGAGAAGTTCTAAGTGACGGAGGTTCACCGGTTACCGAACGTGGAATTTGTTGGAATACGGTTAAAAATCCTACCCGTAGTTCGAATTCTGTTGACTCCTTCTCCACAAATGGCATTGGAATTGGCAAATTTACCAGTACAATGACTTTATCCAGACAAGATTACAATGCGACTTTCTATTTTAGGGCTTATGCAAGTAACAGTGTCGGAATCGCCTACGGAAGTGAATTTTCCTTTTCTCCAGCGAAATTACTTGTAATGGACAGTTATAGTAATTTCTACCACTTCGCCAAGATTGGAACACAGGTTTGGATGGTCGAAAATTTAAAAACCACCTTATTTAATGACGGCTCAGCTATTTCTTATGTCGAGGATTCCACTCCCTGGAATAGCAGAAACACCCCAGGATATTGCTGGTACGACAGTGATGAAACGACTTATAAAAATATCTATGGGGCTTTGTACAATTGGTATGCTGTCAGCCGCGGAAATTTGTGCCCGACCGGATGGCATGTTCCTTCCGACAGTGAATGGACTACCCTATCGAATTACCTGGGAGGAGCCACGCTATCGGGAGGTAAACTGAAGGAGACAGGAGTCCGTCACTGGAAGATTCCGAATGCCGGAGCAACCAATGAGACGGGCTTTACCGCGCTTCCCGGTGGTTACCGTACAAATACCGGTTTGTTCGAAAACCTTGGAAACTACGGACAGTGGTGGAGTTCTACCGCTGGTACCGCAAATGTTTCTTATTATCGTTATCTTTACTACGGCAATAGCTCTATGATTAGTAGCTTTGTCAATCAGAAATATGGTCTGTCTGTCAGATGCCTTAAGAATTAACAATTCTAAATTTAACGCTATGAAACAACTCCGTGATTTTTGTTTAGTAATGCTAATTGCACTCCTACTCTTTCCTGCAAGTCTTTTTGCACAACAAGACGCAATTAAGAAAAAGCCAACTTTTTGGTTTGGACCTAAAGTTGGTTTAGATTTGTCTACCCCGACAATCGATAAAAATTCCATCGAAACGCAATTTAAATCTAACGCTCAATTCGGTGTATTCTTTCAGTTTGGACGGATTCTATACCTGCAACCTGAGTTTTATTATGCCATGCACAATGAAACAAGTACTTTGGATGCCGGTAGCGCCGTAACTTCCAACGTAAAAACTGCAAAAATTCCCGTCCTATTGGGATTAAGACTGATCAACCTTGGTATTGTGAGTGCGCATGTGATGGCAGGACCGCAAGGAACTTTTTTCCTGTCTGAGACTAATCCTTTGACCGGAGGGGTTAAACGTCAAAGCAGCGCGTACAATTTTCAATTAGGTGCAGGGGCAGATATCCTTGGCTTTATTACTGTGGATCTCCGCTATTCCTTTGATCTGGATAATTCGCTGGGAGCTAAAATTCAGGGACTGGATCTGAAATCTGGCGTAAACGCTACAGTCGGCCTGAAATTCAGATAAACTAAATCAATTTTATAACAAACAGACTGTTTACACCTAGTGTTGTGTTAAGTGCCTAATAGAGGAACGTCATTCCGAACTTGATTCGGAATCCCCTGATAAAGGAGGGGATGCTGAATTAAATTCAGCATGACGCATGACGCTGGATGTTTAAAGCTTAACACAACACAAGTTACTTCTAATGCCTTTGGCCAAACTCCTTAAAACGGCAGTTTTGTCAGTTCGACATTCCCGCCGGAAAGAATTATGCCAACTTTTTGTCCGGCGAATTTTTCCCTGTTCTCCATGATAACCGCCAGTGGAACGGCGCTGGAGGGTTCGATAATAATCTTCATCCGCTCCCAGATCATTCGCATGGCTGCGATGATGGATTCTTCCGGAGCGGTCAGGATCTCGTCTACATTTTTTTGAATGATAGCAAAGGTCAGCTCTCCGAGGGAAGTAAGCAAACCATCGGCAATGGTTTTGGGCTGAACGGAAGGATGTATGAAACCATCCCGGAAGGATCTGAATGCATCATCAGCTCCCTTAGGTTCTGCCGCAATGACCTTACTGCCAGGACTCAAAGCCTTCGTTGAGAGAGCGGTTCCCGACAGGAGACCTCCTCCTCCAACCGGACACATCACGATATCAAGACTTTTAACCTCATCCAGAAGTTCGAGTGCAGCCGTTCCCTGACCGCAAATCACCTTGAAATTGTTGTACGGATGGACAACAGTAAGTCCCAGCCGGTCGACCAGAAGCTGAAGGGTTTCTTCCCGTGCCTGAAGCGTAGGTTCGCAATAAGTAATATGAGCGCCGTAACCCGCTACCGCGATTTTCTTGATCTCCGGAGCGGAGGATGGCATGACAATATGTGCCTGAATGCCTCGCATCCGTGCAGCCAATGCCAGGGCGGCAGCATGATTTCCGGAAGAATGAGTGCCGACACCGGAGGCAGCCTCTGCATCGCTTAGAGAGAAAACGGCGTTGGTAGCACCACGGAATTTGAAGGCGCCAACTTTCTGGAAGTTCTCACATTTAAAGAAGAGTTCACATCCCATCAGGGCATTGATGCTCTTGCTCGTCAGCACAGGTGTCTGGTGGATGTATGGCTTGATCAGTTCATGTGCTGTGCGGATGTCTTCAAAAGTTGGGAGTACCATAAATTAAGGTGATTGATAGTTACTTTTTAATTGTTTTCTCTTCCATCATTTTCTTCCTGTATTCCTTCAGGATCTCTTTCAGGCGTTTCTCAACCTCATAAGTTGTCGCGCTAAACGAGAGGTTGCTGTAAGCATTGAAGTAAACCATGAAATTATCCAGTTCGTCACCCTTCAAGCCGGTCACCCGTGCCGCGATCTCCTTGTTATAGACCAGCGAAAACAGCTGCCATTGCCGTTCTGTCCGGATGGCCGCAAGGGTATTGCGTTTCTCTTTTTCGTCTTTGTTGAATTTGTAATACAGGAAGGAGGTAGGATGAAAAACTGCCGTCAGCAGCTTGGGTTTGGTAGCAAACTCTCCCCGTAGCTCACTGGGGATATTGTTCATCTTGGCATGATCGAGGAGGCCTGACATGTTTACTTTATTCTTCTCCCCGGTAATTTCCACTCCATTAAGCTCATATCGGACCGGCGCCATGGTCACCACGGCATTCTCCTTGACCATTTCGCTAACCGGAACTTTCTTATCAATATATCCTAACGATCTGAATGTCAGTGTATCAGTCGGATCCGCCTGCACAGAGAATCTGCCTTCCTTGTCGGTCATGGTGCCTCCCCGGACCCGTTGGTTGATAACATTGACATAGGGAACAGGCAGTCCGGTCAGGTCATCCAGAACCTGAGCAGAAATCTTAATCATGTCTTCGGGAAAGTATACTTGCGTGAAACCGCTCAAAGACAATCCACCAACCAGAATAAGCAGTAAAGAAATTGATTTAAATCTCATCTCATCTATATGCTATCCCTCGTTTGCAACGAGGGATCATAATTACTTTTCAATGGCCTCCTCGTTGCAAACGAGGAGGAGCAGTTTAGCCCATTAGCCCATTATCTTCAACCGCTCCATTGCCTCAATCACATTCGCCCTTTCAGCAAAGGCAGAGAACCGGAAATAGCCTTCGCCGGATGGCCCGAATCCCGAACCAGGCGTCCCGACCAAATTGGCCTCGTTTAGCAACAGATCAAAAAACTCCCATGAAGTTAATCCTTTTTTCGTTTTTACCCAAACATAAGGGGCATTAACACCTCCAAAAACGGTATAACCCATCTCCTTCAGGCTTTTCAGCATGATGCGCGCATTTTCGAGATAGTAGTCGATCACCGCCTTCACCTCTTTGGCGCCCTCTTCGGAATAAATCGCTGCCGCAGCCTTTTGAACAGGATAGGAGACTCCGTTAAATTTTGTCGTTTGACGCCTCATCCATAATGGTTTGACTTTATGCGCCTTACCCGATTCGTCATAAGCTACCAGCTCTTCCGGGATGACCGTGAAGGCACACCGGGTTCCGGTAAAACCGGCTGTCTTCGAGAAACTTCTGAACTCGATGGCCACATTTTTCGCCCCTTCGATTTCAAATATTGAATGTGGTATAGAAGGGTCGGTGATAAAGGCCTCATAAGCAGCGTCATACAATATAATACATTGATTCTTTAGGGCATAATCCACCCATTTTTTCAGGACCTCCTTCGATGCGACGGTCCCGGTAGGGTTATTGGGAAAGCAAAGGAAAATGAGATCCGGACGTTCCGATGGCAGTTCTGGTAAAAATCCATTCGCTTCATTACAAGGCATATAGATGATTCCGTCGAAATAACCGTTGGATTGGCAGACTCCTGTCTTTCCCGACATCACGGTAGTGTCGGCATAAACAGGGTAAACCGGATCGCCGATGGCAATCTTATTTCCGGTGCCAAAAATCTCCTGGATATTGCCGGTATCGCATTTCGAACCATCCGAGACAAATATTTCATCTGCAGTGATTTGCACGCCGCGAGATTGGTAATCATGCACGGCAATGGCCTCCCGGAGGAAATCATAGCCCTGCTCCGGACCATATCCCTTAAAAGTCGCCAGCGAAGCCATCTCATCAACCCCTTCATGAAATGCCTTGATCACAGCGGGAGTAAGCGGCTGGGTAACGTCCCCGATGCCCATTCTGATGATTTCCTTACCAGGATTCGCCTGCGCAAACTCCCTGACACGCCGCCCAATTTCCGGGAACAAATATCCTGCCTTAAGCTTCAGGTAATTTTCGTTGATTTTTGCCATTCTTTTATATTCTGCGCCAAAGATACGAAATAAAATTTTGGGTACTTTTACCGCAAACCTCACAAATAGCAGCCATGGAAACGAATTTTTTTGTCAAATCGCACGGATTGGGAAACGAATATATTGTACTGGATCAATTTGCCATAGATTTCGAACTGACCAAAGAACGGATTATTCAATTGTGCAACATCCACGTCGGCATCGGTTCGGACGGTATCTTACTTAAAATCCCTACCGGGAAAGCCGACTTCGGACTAAGAATCTTCAATCCTGACGGTTCGGAGGCCGAGAAAAGTGGCAACGGACTTCGGATCTTCGCCAAGTACCTCTTTGACTATGGATTTACAAATCAACTTCAGTATACCATTGAGACTTTGGGTGGCGTGGTGGCCGTGCACATTCTGGAGCTAAGGGATGGCAAGGCCTTTATGATTCGGGTAGATATGGGCATGGCTAATTTCACTGCGGTGGAAATTCCGGTAAACTTTCCCAAAGAGGAGTGTTTCAATGAGCCGCTAATGATTGATGGCAGAGAATATCGCATCCATTGCGTTACGATGGGAAACCCCCATTGTGTAGTAGTAAAAGATCAGCTGGATGAAACTGAAATCAAAAAAATAGGCACACTAATTGAAAATCATCCCATGTTTCCAAACCGGATCAATGTACAGTTTGTGAAAGTTATTTCCCGAGATGAGGTGGAGGCACTGATCTGGGAGAGGGGTGCCGGCTTTACGCAGGCGTCCGGTAGCTCTTCGAGTGCCATTGCAGCTGTATTGGTCAAAAAAGAGCTTGTCAACCGGACTATTTCAGTCCGGATGCCTGGTGGTACCCTGAAAATTGAAGTAGATGAGTCGTGGAATATCCGTCTGACCGGGGAGGTCAGGGAAATCGCTAACGGCATTCTTAGTCGGGAACTCTTCTGGTAAACAATTGCACCTCTCTGCGATTTTTTGTAAATTTGCCGTTTCAATTTTTTCAACAATGACTGAGAAGACAATGCCATTTTCGAAGGAGGAATTAGCAAAGATTGCAGAAAAATTTCCTACTCCATTTCATATTTACGACGAAAAGGGAATGCGCGAGTATGCCCGCAAATTCGTCAAAGCATTCTCCTGGAACCCGGGTTTCAAGGAATATTATGCCATTAAATCCGCTCCCAATCCCTTTCTGATGAAGATCTTACGCCAGGAAGGCTTCGGCATCGACTGCAGTTCCATGGCCGAGCTCGAACTGGCCGAAAAGGTTGGATTGCGTGGTGAAGAGATCATGTTTACTTCCAATGACACGCCCGCCTACGAATACAAGAAGGCAATCGAACTCGGGGCCATCATCAACCTCGACGATTTTGCCCACATCAGCTACCTCGAAGAGAAAGTCGGTCTGCCTGAGCTGGTCTGTTTCCGCTACAACCCGGGAGCGCTCAAGGAGGGAAATGCCATTATCGGTCATCCTGAGGAGGCCAAATATGGCTTCACCCGCGAGCAGCTTTTCGAAGGATACAAGATTCTGCGCGACAAGGGAATCAAAAGATTTGGCATCCACACGATGGTGGCATCCAACGAACTGAATCCTGATTATTTCGTCGAGACAGCCCATATCCTTTTTGAATTGATCGTAGAACTGCATCAGACCCTTGGTATCCGTTTCGAATTTGCGAATCTGGGTGGGGGAATCGGTATTCCATACGAGCCTGATCAGCAAGCGGTTGACCTCGATAAAATGTCCAACGGTATCCGGGAAAGTTACAGCAAGTTCATTGTAGCCAACGGCCTCGAGCCGTTGAAAATCTTTTTCGAATCAGGAAGAGCCATCACCGGACCCTTCGGATTCCTGGTTTCCAGGGTACTGCATATCAAGAATACCTACAAAAAATACGCCGGTCTGGATGCCAGCATGGCCAATCTGATGCGCCCGGCCCTGTACGGTTCCTATCACCATATCACGGTTTTGGGTAACGAGGAGAATCCGTCCAAATTCATGTACGATGTAACCGGTTCATTGTGTGAGAACAACGATAAATTCGCCATCAACCGGGTGCTTCCAAAGATGATGCCCGGTGATCTGGTGGTCATCCACGATACGGGTGCGCACGGTCATGCCATGGGTTTTAATTACAACGGAAAATTGCGGTCTGCCGAGTTACTTCTCAGGGAAAACGGTGAGGTGGTAGAGATCCGTAGGGCGGAGACGCTGGACGACTACTTTGCTACTCTGAATTTCAATGACCTACCAGGATTCCATGTTTTGTGTTAAGCTTTACATATACTGCGTCATGCTGAACACCGCTATCCCTCGTTTGAAACGAGGGATGACAGCTATAATCGGGGGATTCCGAATCAAGTTCGGAATGACGTTCCGTCAATTGTCACTTAACACAACACTAGTATAAAAGTTAACACCTAAAATATTATCGTATGAGAGTCTGCGGATTTAGTTTTGTAAAGAACGGAGTTCTGTACGATTATCCTGTCGTAGAGGCGATTACTTCTATTCTTCCGGTATGTGATCATTTTATTGTGGCCGTGGGTGACTGCAATGACGGAACAAGGGAGTTAATTGAATCCATCGGTTCTGACAAGATTCAGATCATCGATACCGTCTGGGATCCTACCCTGAAAGAGAGGGGTCGGGTACTTGCTTCCGAGACGAATAAGGCCTTTGACGCGATCCCGGAAGGGTATGACTGGTGTTTTTACATTCAGGGGGATGAGGTGATTCATGAGAAATACCTGCCGGTCATCCGTAAAGCCATGGAGGATAACCTGCCGGACAAGGAAATTCATGGACTGATCTTTCACTACCTGCATTTTTACGGGACTTTCGATTACGTGGCGGATTCACGCCGTTGGTATCGGAGTGAGATCCGGATCGTCCGCAACAACAAAGGAATTCGCTCCTGGAATGATGCCCAGGGTTTTCGTTGGAAGGATGCCCGCAAACTCAACGGAAAATTTGTCGATGCCACGGTTTATCATTATGGTTGGGTTCGTCCGCCGAAAAAAATGATGGAAAAGCTCGAAGGGAGCAAGAATTACTGGTCGGCCGACTCCAAGCACATCAAAACTATCAACCAAAGTGCTGCTGAATATGATTATGCGCAATCCATCGATAGTCTCGAGCGTTTCAGGGATACCCATCCTGCCGTCATGCAGAAGAGGCTGGAGCAGCTGAACTGGCATCCGGAATTATCCGAAAAAAAGAAGAAACTGACGGGGAAATATTTTTTTCTGTATTGGTTTGAGAAGTTTTTCAATTATAGGCCGTTCGAAAATAAGCATTTCATAGAGGTGTAACCTTTCACCAATTGATGCTCCAGCGGATTTGCAATCCGCTGGAGCGGTGTCCGGTTTAATTTAGCCATCCCTCGTTTGCAACGAGGGATTTATACCGTGATGATCCCTCGTTGCAAACGAGGGATAGCGGCTTGCAAACGAGGGATAGCGGCATAGCAGCGGCATAGCAACTTATAACTACCGGATGATTTGTATCTGCCCGCTGGGGCCCAGCTTAATAATTGCAGACGGTTTCGATTTAGCAGTTTCCTCCTGCCGATACTGAACCACATAATCCACTGCCGACAAAATCCCCTCCTCAATTTCATCAAAATTTTGCGGCGCCGGCTTTCCTGATAAGTTGGCAGAAGTTGAAACGACAGGACGGCGAAATTGCTGAATCAGATGCTCCGTAAAAGTCTCGGTGGTAATTCTGATGCCAATGGACCCATCTTCAGCAACCAGATTCGGAGCCAGATTTTTTGCCCCCGGATAGATGATTGTTAATGGCTTATCAGTCACCTCGATCAGTTGCCAGGCAATTTCCGGAACCTCTTTTAGGTAAGCGCTGAGCATATTTGGATTCTCCATCAGCACCAGCATGCTCTTTGAATCTTCCCTTTGTTTGATCGTAAAAATCCTCTTCACGGCATCGGAATTGGTCGCGTCGCAACCTAAACCCCAGACCGTATCTGTCGGATAGAGGATCACACCGCCATTCCGCAACACCTGCAATGCATTTTTCAGATCTTCCTTCTCAAACATATTAATTTCCTTACTCCAGATTCAACTCAATTATTTCCGTTTTCCTCCTCCAGGTACAAATCAACGAGCCCCTCCGGACAATCCAGGTGCAGTTCCCGTTTCTCTTCGTCGAATTTTGTGATAAAATCGTCCGACAGCGGAACCAGAATCTCACGATTACCATGAAGAATCGTCAGCACGACATTTCCGGAAAAATCATCTACCCGGATGATTTTTCCTAAAGGCCCCTTTTCGAGATCAAAAACCAGGTAACCGATCAGTTCGTTCAGTTCTCCTTCAATCGGTTGTTCCATCTGAGCCTCGTTAGGAAGAAATATCTTGCAACCGCAAAAGGGTCGCACCTTGTCAGCAGTGTCAAGATCGTCAAAAGTTAGTGAAACGGATGTCGGTGTACGGAAATTAATCCCGTCCTCCGTAACGAAAAAGGGGACCAGTCCCCCGTCAATTTCCACCATCAAAAACTCTGATTCCTCCAAAACCTCCTCAAAGCCCTCTGCTACATCAAGAACCATCTCGCCTTTCAGTCCGTGCGGTTTGATGATGGTACCTATCGGGAAGAAATCCTGTTTGTCGATTGAAGTCATGGCCGGTTCGTAATTTTGCACACAAAAGTAGCAATAAAAAAAGCGATGGAAGGACTCCATCGCTTTAAATCTTATTCCGGACCAAGCCGGACCAAATGTTGTTTATTCTTTGGTTGTAACCTCAGCAGCCTGAACCTCAGGAGCAGCTTCGACTTCAGGAGTAGCTTCAACCTTTGGAGCAACTTCTTCAGCAACAACCACCTCTTCGGCAACTGCTGGTTTTTCAACAATAGCCACCTCTTCAATAACTGCTGGTTTTTCAACAATTGCTACTTCTTCAACAACTGCAACCTCTTCGGCAACTACTTCTTTAGCAGGAGCCAATTTGGCAGCTGCAGCGGCAACATTACGTTTGGCGATCTCTGCCATACGGGCCTCGTTAACTTTTACTTCGGCATTCAACCTTGCTTTTTTGTCTTCCACTTGCGAGCTTGAAAGTTTTACTTTGGATGCTTCGACTTTGGCAGCTTTCTGATTCATCCAAGCTTCGAATTTTGTTTCAGCTTCCGCTTCAGTAAAGGCTCCTTTTTTGGCTCCTTCAAGAAGGTGTTTTTTCATCATTACCCCTTCGCGGGAAAGGATAGAGCGGGTAGTATCTGTAGGCTGAGCACCCTTCAAAAGCCATGAAATAGCTTTATCAAAGTCAAGATCGATGGTAGCAGGATTAGTGTTTGGATTATAAGAACCGATCCTTTCAATAAACCTGCCATCTCGTGGCGCCCTGCTGTTTGCTACCACAATGTGATAGTAGGCATGTTGTTTGCGGCCATGCCTGGCCAAACGAATCTTTACTGACATACAGTGTAACTCTTAAATGTTAATTAATAAAAACGAGGGGCAAAGGTACAATATTTCTTTTAAATAATAAAATAAGGCATCCGATGGTGCCTTATTTTATTATTTTTAAACCAGCCCGGTGATGCATTGCCGTGCCTGCTTTGTTTGCTTATAGTCAATCTTTTCTGCTCATGATTCCATTTACCCACCTGCATGTTCACAGTCAATATTCGATTCTGGACGGCGCCGCCAGTGTTTCGGGCTTAATCACAAAGGCAAAAAATGACGGGATGACCGCCCTGGCCCTTACCGATCATGGTAATATGTTTGGAATCAAGGAATTTCACGAAACCTGCAAAAAAATTGGCGTCAAACCGATACTTGGCGTCGAAACGTACGTAGCCTCCCGGGGAATCCAGTTTAAAGACAAGAATGAAAAGGAGGACCGCTCTGGCGATCACTTGATCCTGCTGGCCAAGAACTTGAAAGGTTACAGAAACCTGCTGAAACTCGTGACCCTGGCCAACACGGAGGGGATGTATTATAAACCACGGATCGATAAAGTACTCTTAGAGAAATTTGGCGAAGGACTGATCGCCTCCACCGCTTGCCTCGGTGGAGAGATCCCTCAGCTGATCATGAAAGGAGACCTGTCGGGCGCTAACGAGGCAATCAAATGGTACAAATCCATTTTCGGTGAGGATTTTTACCTGGAAGTTATGCGTCATCCGGCCAAAGATCCGAAGCTGCGCAGCGAAGTATATGACAAACAGGTCAGTGTAAACACGGAGCTGGTAAAACTGGCCATACAACATGAAGTCAAATTAATCGCCACCAACGATACTCATTTTGTCAACGAGGAGGATGCCGATGCGCATGATCTGCTGATCTGTCTGAATACAGGCAAAGACCTCGATGATCCTACCCGCATGAGGTATACCAAGGAGGAGTGGCTGAAGAGTACGGCTGAAATGAACCAATTATTTGAAGATATACCTGAAGCTCTGACGAATACTCAAGAGATCGTCGATAAGGTAGAGTTCTATGAACTAAATGCAAAACCCATCATGCCGGCCTTCCCGATTCCCGAAAGTTTCGGAACAGAGACAGAATACCGCGAAATATTTACGGCGGAACAGTTACAAGAGGAATTTGGAGAGGATTTTACGCGGATAGGGGGCTATGAAAGTACCCTCAGAGTGAAATTTGAAGCCGATTACCTCCAGTCGCTCGTCGAGAAGGGGGCCATCCGCAGGTATGGAGAAAATATTGATCCTGAAATCAAGGAGCGGATCAGCTTCGAGTTGCACGTGATCAAGACCATGGGATTTCCTGGTTACTTTCTTATTGTTCAGGACTTTATCAATGCCGCCCGGCAGATGGGAGTCATCGTCGGTCCGGGCCGGGGATCGGCCGCAGGTTCTGTTGTCGCCTATGCAACAGGGATTACCAATGTAGATCCCCTCAAATATGAATTGCTGTTCGAAAGATTCCTTAATCCCGATCGTATTTCGATGCCTGATATCGATATCGACTTCGATGATGACGGCCGCCAGCTGGTCCTCGACTGGGTCAAGGAAAAGTATGGCCGCGACCGGGTGGCTCATATCTGCACCTTCGGGACGATGGCTGCCAAGATGGCGATTCGGGATGTGGGCAGGGTACTCAGATTACCCCTGTCGGAGACGGATCGCATTGCAAAACTGGTGCCGGAAACGCCGAAGATCACGTTGAAAGAGGCCTACGCCAATACCCCGCTGCTGGAAAGAGAGAGAAATTCTGTCAATCCCCTGGTGGTCCGGATGTTGAAATTTGCCGGTACACTGGAAGGCTGTGTCAGACAATTCGGGGTGCATGCCTGTGGGGTAATCATTGGCCGGGATCCGCTGGATATGCACATTCCACTGATGCCCACCAAAGACGAAGATCTCCTCACTACCCAGTATGACGGCCATTTTGTGGAATCCATCGGATTGATGAAGATGGACTTCCTCGGACTAAAAACCTTGTCAATCATCAAGGAATGTCTCGAGAATATTCGGTTATCGAAGAAGATAGAACTGGACATTGACCAGATTCCAATGGATGACGCCAAGACTTTAGATCTGTTCAGTGCGGGAGAGACAACGGCTATTTTCCAGTTTGAATCTGCCGGCATGAAGAAATGGTTAAGACAGCTGCAATCGAACTGTTTTGAGGATCTTGTTGCCATGAATGCGCTCTACCGTCCCGGTCCGATGGAGTATATCCCCTTATACATCAACCGCAAACATGGTCGCGAAGAGGTTATTTACGATCATCCCATGATGGAGACCTATCTCAAAGATACTTACGGGATTACAGTTTACCAGGAGCAGGTGATGCTTCAGGCGAGGGCGCTGGCCGATTTTACCAGGGGTGAATCGGACTCTCTCCGGAAGGCCATGGGTAAAAAGGACCGCAAGATGATGGATGAATTGAAAGTTCTCTTCAAGGAAGGTTGTAAGAAGAATACCACCTTCGTGGAAGGTTGTAAAGAGCTGGGAAGGGCACCCGATTCGCTGATCGAAAAGATTTGGAAGGACTGGGAATCTTTTGCCTCCTACGCTTTTAACAAATCCCACTCCGTCTGCTATGCCCTCATCGCTTATCAGACTGGATACCTGAAAGCCCACTATCCATCCGAATTTATGGCGGCCGTTTTGAGTTGTAATCTTTCCAATTCGGATAAGATTTCGCTCTTTATGGACGAGTGCAATCACATGGATATGAAGGTTATGGGACCAGACGTCAATGAATCAAGGGCTTCATTCTTCGTCAATAAAAGCGGTGCGTTACGGTTTGGTTTGACGGCTATCAAAGGGGTAGGAGCCGGTGCGGTGGCGGATATCCTGAAGGAACGCGACCAGAACGGAGAGTTCAGGAGCATCTACGATCTGGTGGAACGCGTGAACCTGCAGTCGGTGAACAAGAAAAACCTGGAGGCCTTAGCCATGGCCGGAGGCTTCGATAGTTTTCAAACGATGAACCGGGCGCAGTTTTTTGCCGATATGGGCGATGGGACAACCTTCATTGAGGCGCTCCTCAAATATGGAAACAAGATCCAGAGCGAAAAATCCGGTTCGATGGCTAATCTTTTCGGCGATGTTCAACCCATTTCCATCAAGCTTCCTGCTGTGCCTAATGTGCCGGAATGGCCTGGTATTGTGGTCCTTGAAAAGGAGAAAAACCTTATTGGTATCTATCTCTCTGCACATCCTCTGGACGATTACAAAGTGGAAATCAACAGTTATTGCACCAAAGGTGTTACCCTTTCTGATCTGAACGCTGATCTGGCATCCTTCAAAAACAGGGAGCTGACGCTTTTTGGGATCGTTACGGATGCCCAGGAGGCAATATCAAAAAACGGTAAGAATTTTGCCAGTATGGTATTGACCGATTACAACGGATCACTCAAGTTCATGATGTTCGGCAATGATTACGTCTCCTACAGCAAATTTTGCAGGAAAGGGCTGTTCCTGCTTGTCCGGGGAAGAGTTACCGAGCGATGGAACGGAGGCACCGAAATGGAATTTAAACCGACAAAAATGGAGCTGCTGGATGAGCTGGCGCCTAAGGCAGAAAATCTCACTCTCGAAATACCAATTGATAAAGTCGAGGAAGGGACTCTCCGGGAACTGGAAGAGATACTCTCTGGTAATCAGGGAAAAACGACCCTGAGGTTCAATTTTGTGGATCCGGAAAATGATATTCGTGTGCGGATGTTCTCCAGAACGAAAGGAGTTACGCTCTCTCCGCAGCTTAAAAGCTATCTACAAAAACACAGCTTTATCAATTTTAGTATAAATTAAATTTGTAATTTTATACCTTTGTGACCGCTAAACAATATTCAATTTTAAAAAATATATCATGACCATTGAAGTTACTGACACAAATTTTGAGGAGATTGTCCTTCAATCGGACAAGCCGGTATTGGTTGATTTTTGGGCAGAATGGTGCGGTCCATGCCGGATGATTAGTCCGCTGGTAAGCGAACTTTCCGATGATTATAAAGATCGTGCAGTGATTACCAAGATGGATGTTGATTCCAATCCTGTGACTTCGGCCAGATTTGGAATCCGTAACATTCCTACAATATTATTCTTTAAAGGTGGTGATATCGCCGACAAGCAGGTAGGAGCCGTTCCAAAGACCATTCTCGCTGCAAAAATTGATGCACTCCTTTAGTATTATTTCATCAGCAAATTACTCTTTTCAGAAGGAGTAATTTGCTGATTAGCAGTATTATCTAGATTTTTATCAGGATTTTTGACTAATACTGTTTTAGTTTCCTTCGGTTCCACAGTATACCTCGGCAGCGTCTCGATATAATTACTGCTGATTAGAATAAACACCAGTAAAAGCGTTAAATCCATTAGTACTTCCAAGGCTTTTCTCATTTTTCAATTTTTTTTACATTTTGAAGAAACTTAGAGAGCTGGCTGTTGCTTCAGCCCTAACTAAGTTCTTCGGTGTCAGGTCGTAGCGTCGATCAAACGACAATGGTCTGGTAAAGCAGAAAAATTAAATAGTCCAAATAGCATATTTCAAGGCTTTCCATTACAATATTAATTCATTTTGACCAGCATTCGATCATGTTTGATCATAAGGTATTTTAAAACGAACGAATGGTTGTTATTTTGAGTGAACGGAATCAATTTAGTTGAGTTCCCCTGATTTGCCGTAGACGAAAGGTGCTATAATCGTAACTATTACGCCAGGATTCTCAGATCCAGGAGAATTCTCTGTGAAAGATACGGCCGTCTTTACTTTGTATTTCTGACTCAAAAGATTCAGTCTTTTCAAGGTAATATTCATTCCAAGTTGCAGGTGATGATCACTTCTGGTGCTGAATTTTAATGCATTCTTAATGCCGATCCCAGTATCGGAGACTTTTATTTCCAGTGATTTTTCATTAATCATTTTGATTTTGATATTAATGACTCCTTGTCCTTCGAGGTTCGCAATACCATGCCAGACAGCATTTTCCACAAAAGGTTGAATAATCATGGACGGAATTAACACGTCATCCGTCTCGATAGATTCATCCATCACAATAGTGTAATCAAATTTTTCATTCGTTCTGAGACGCTCAAGTTCGAGATAGTTCTTCAAACGATCGACCTCCTCATCCAGATTGATCAATGGAGTATTCAGTGCATTAAAGTTTTGCCTGATTAACCGTGCAAATTTTGAAAGATAAATACCGGCCTCATAAGGTTTATTGTGCAGGAGATAGTTTTGAATCGATCCCAGGGTGTTGAAGATGAAATGCGGATTCATCATGGCCTGAAGGGATTTCTGCTCAGACAATAATAGCTGGTGTTCTAGTTCCCTTCGTCTCAACTCAATATTTTTCTGTCTTAAAATCAACAGGAAGGCTAATCCTGTAAGTAGGCCGATAGAAAAAATAATAAATAAAGGATTTTGCCATTGGGGTGCTTTCACCGAGATCTTGAATTCGATTGGGATACTCCACTCAGAACTTGGCTTTCTTACGCGAAGTTTGAACGTATAATTACCTTTTGACAGATTCTGTAAAACGACATTATTGCTCTCTGAAAGTGTCCAATCGGTATCACCTCCTTCCAGCAAATAAGAGAAATATACGGGATTGACGGAATAATTAATGCTGTTAAAAGTAATACTAACCTTTTGGCTGGAAAGCAGAGAAATCTTTGGTTGATTCATCTGGTTTCCCTGGTCATTTACCTGAATGCTCTGGAAGTAAGGTATAGGAGGCAAATTCGAGGTGCGTTGAAGGTCATGAATTGAAATAGACGTCAGACCGTCATCGCTTGCGACAAAGAGTTTCTTATTGTGGAATAATATAGAATGGATTGAACGGAAGTTGACGTTGACCATGTAAACGGAAACGGGTTTATTATTCAAAACATTCAGAGGATTTTCGCAAATAAAAATGTTTCTGGAGGAGGCAATAAACAGCGTCGAATCGTAGAAGGCGATACCATTGATCTTAAACTCAACCTGCGGCGAAAAGGCTGCCGACAAATTGCATATCATTTTGTCTTTTAAAAGGAAAAGGCTTTCACCTTCAATATTATAGAGTTCAGTTTGATTATCCAGGTTAAGATGGCCGGAAATGTTTTTGTTGTTAAAACCTGCCAAATCAACGTACTCGCTCAAAATTCCGCGCTCAAAGATGTAATTCTTTTTTGCGTTGATAATTAGTTGATGATCAGGATTGTAAAAAACATTGTTTATTCTTTCCTTGAGTCGGGTAAGATTCTTGATTTGGAACGGATTTTCAGGGTCAAGGTGATAAAGGGAAAATTGGTTGAAACTTATGAGCTCTCTACGCTGCGAATCAAGTACTATTTTTTTTAAAGTATAATTTGATTTCTTGATACGGTCGATCTTAATGGTTTTTTTCGCGCGATTTAGCCTCACTCCTTCCAGGGAATATGGATATTTGCTTGTCTCGCCAATCAGTAACGAATTGGGACTTACTTGCAGAATCTGGTTAAATGAATTTTCAGAGTTCTGGAAATCAGAATTATAAATCGTATTGTCTCTAAGAAGATAAAGGATATCGCCATTTGTGAACCAAACACCAAGGCTATCGTTTGGGGCCAGGGCATAAATTCCGTTATTTTGGAAAGCAGTTTTCTCAAAATGTTGCTGGTGGTTGAAAAATGGATTGATTTTATAGACCCCTTCCTTTAATGAGCTGACCCAGATGTTATTTTCATGGTCCTGGATGACCATTTTTGCATCCTTGATATTTAGATGTCGGATCAATTTGTCATCCCTGTAACAAAAGACTCCTTTATCGTAAGTAGAAATCCACAAAAGGCCGCTGTTGTCCTCCAAAATTGAAGAGATGAAATCTGATCCTGTCCGGGGTAACGGTTTTTGGCTATTCAGAAACCGCCCGTTTTTTAGCTTATAGGTATCATATTCCCGTTTATTTACTGGTCGTCCAATGGCATAGAGTTCACCGGTGGAGGAGGTGATTACATCTGTTTGTCTGAATGAATCATCGAAAAGAACAGGCCATTTTGCAAGATCATTAGTTCGGTAAAAGCCGCCAGGGGATCCCAAAATGTATACTCCTGAGTCATTTTTGGTCATATAGCGAACATCCATCGCTTCGATAGAATCATTGTTCACATCGTTTTTGACGAAATACCCGGGTAATATAATCCTTGTCACATGATTATGAGGATCCAGGGTGAATATCTGACGAATGGAATTGGAATAGAAATAGATGTTATGTTCCTTATCTTCATAGAATTTTTTAAAAAAATCGTCGGTTTTCAGGGAATCAAGAAATGGGGTATTCCCAACATTGTGGATAGTATTATCAAGAAAAAAGTCGATGCTGGCATTGATGTGAAAGAACCAGATTCTGCCAAAAGAATCTTCTCTGATTTCAAAAACATCGTTGCTACTTAGTCCATCTTTCTTACGGAAATAGGTATAATGAGTGCCATCAAAACGGGCAACGCCTGCTTCGGTTGCAAACCAAAGAAATTTTTTACTGTCCTGAAAAATTTTGTATACGTAATCTGATGGTAATCCATCTGAAGTGGTGATGCGACTCACAAAAGGGTTTTGAGCCATTAAATCAATGTAGGCAAACAAAAAGAGTACTACAAAAAATATAATCCGGCGCTTCAATTTAGTCCAGTGATTTGGTGAAAAATTTGATGGCTTCTCGGAAATCGTTGAGTCTTCTTCTGGATATACTTAAAGAGGTTCCGTCGATTAATTCCACGAAATTACCCTGATAACTGGAATAAGCCTTAAGGTAATTGATATTGATAATGATCGATTTATGGATCCTGAAAAAATCCGGTTGATCCAATATTTTCTCAAAGTCGCCCATCGTTCTGGAGGCAACAATTTTCTTCAATCCTGACAGATGAATAATCGTATAATTACTGTCAGCTTCCAGATACATGATGTCGGAGGTGTTAACCAGTTGAAATCCAAATTGTTCTGCTATTGTTATTTTGTTGATGCGTTTGAATCCGATATTGATGTTTTCATTCAGATTATCCAGCGATTCGTGGTAAACATTCTTCTCCTGTTCACGACTCTGGACCAGTTCGCGGTGGCGGGTCGCTTTGGTCACGGCCTCGATCAGATCCTGGGGTGTAATTGGTTTTAGAAGGTAATCGATGGCGCTGGCCTTCAGCGCACGCAAAGCATAATCTTCGAAGGCAGTCACAAAGATGATGCAATAATCTTCTTTATTAACCGAATTTAAAAAGGAAAATCCATCCTCCTTTGGCATGGAAATATCCAGGAAAATAATATCGACAGCATATTCTTTTAGCAATTTGCGTCCTTCTGCAGCCGAAGAAGCCAGTCCGGCGATCTCAATTTCCGGGCAATAACGCAGTAACAATAGCTCCAAAACTTCTCTTACATTTCTTTCGTCGTCGATGATGATTGCCCGGTATTTCTTCATATAACCAAATGTATCGGATTAACTGTTCAAAATGCAGATTAAATTAGCGAAATGAATTCTATAACTATTTAATGGTCACTTTTGGCAACAAACGGTATCCAACAGAAGACCTGATTCCAGGTTTCCAGTCACTTCAGCGTTGCAGTTACCGGGAAATGGTCAGATAATTCAACCTTGTCACACCGGTAGGAAAGCGCTTTGAAATGAGGACTATAGAGGATGTAATCAATTCGAAAGGAAGGTAGGAGCCCATTGTAGGTGCTGGAGAAGCCAAAACCGGCTTCCGCGAAAGCGTCTTTCAACTGCCGACCTAAAATATGGTAAGCGTACGAAAGCGGTGTATCGTTAAAGTCACCACACAGAATGACAGGATAAGGGCATTTTCTCATCTGAGCCGCGACCGTTCTGGCCTGGCGAGCCCTGATCGCAAAAGCAAGAATCATTTTCTTACTGATAAGTTTTGCTTCCCTCAGCTGCTGCTCATTCGTTCCTGATTTATCCGGATCGATCAGGGAATAATCTTCCGGCGTGATCTTGTACGATTGGAAATGGCAGTTGTAGACCCTGACAGTATCTCCGGGTTTGATGACGATATCAGAAAAAAGCACCATGTTAAGGCTGTTTTCAAACCTGATTTCACCTAACCTGATGATCGGGTATTTGGATAAAGTAAGCGGACCGGAATAAGGATTGAAATGCGCCAGATGATAATTTTTCATTCCTGGTAAGGCATCTCTGATGCCTTCGGGACTCAGTTTCCCCTTATTATTAAGAGGCGTTTCCTGCAGGCAGATGATGTCGGCATCCTCTTTCTGGAGATATTCAAGTATGTTGGAACCTTGTGGCTGCTTCTTCCCCTTGTCTTCATTAAAATAATGCACGTTATAGCTCAGAATCTTCAGGCCTTTCGAGCTCTGGCCAAAGTTCGGGAGAGGTTGGAAATAGTTGAACAAATGCTGGTATCCGATGAGGATAACAGTAAGAGAAAACAATACTTTCCAGGACTTTCTCAGGGCATAATAGAGGAAAAAAAGCAGGTTGATCAGCAAAAGGTAAGGGTAAAGCAGCCCAAGAAACGCTGGAGGCCAGAAGTCGTCGGGCGGGACATAAACTGAGCAATAGATCAGTAAAAGTAACACACCAAAACCCAGGTTAACGACGAACCCAAACCTGGAGAAAAAATTCCTGACGGTGTTTTTTCTCATTTTTCCCCACTCATTTTAAAGAGCATTTCTTTTTCTACGCTGGTCAAAGATTCGTAACCAGCGGTGCTGATTTTGTCCAGAATGCGGTTAACCTCTTCCTGTTGGGCTTTTTTACTTCTGTTGTAGCCGTATTCGCGTATATTTCCAGCCGTATATTCTACTTTTAGCTTCCTTTTTGGCCTGGTCCAGCTGAACAGACTGTCGAAAATCTTTTCGAAACGGGCCGAAAGATTGTATCCGGATTTTAGGGTGGTCATGTAAACAAATCCCCAGAAGGCTCCCCCGAGATGGGCAAAATTACCGCCTGCATTATCCCCCGATAGGTTAACAATATATAAGAGGACGGACAAAAGCGCTATCCATTTGATTTTTACCGGTCCGATAAATACCAGGTGAATCACATGATTAGGCACGTAAACTGCTGTCGCGATCACAATAGCTATGACTGATGCCGACGCTCCAAGCAATTGCGAAAAGTCGATGGAATGCTGGAAATAAGGAAAGAAATTATAGGCAGCCATGAAAAATATCCCGCCGAACAATCCGCCGAAAAGATAAAGGGATAACAATTTGCAGGGCAGATGATATTCGAGGAAAATGCGTCCGAAAGAATAGAGCCACAGCAGGTTAAACAAGATATGCAACAGGTCGTAATGCAAAAACATGTAGGTGATCAACGTCCATGGTCTGGTTAGGAACTGTGAAAAGGAAGCCGGTAAGGAGAGCAATTCGATGAAAGTGAGATTTTCGTTCCCGCCAAGAAGAAGCACAACGGCAGTCAGCCGAACCATTAGCCAGATAGCTATATTGATGTATATCAGCTTCGTCAGATATGAACCATGCTGGTAGGAAAGTTTAATTTCATCGGAAATTCCCATCTCCTGCTAATAAAAATTTTTTGAATTGACATTCCAGTATCTTAGGAGCATGTACCCGAAAAGCATACCGCCGAGATGGGCGAAATGGGCTACATCGCTGTTAGACTGTGTAAAACCAAGGTAGACTTCGATTAAGCCGTAGCCTATTACGAAATATTTTGCCTTAATCGGGACGGGCGGGAACAGCAGCATCAGTTCGGTATTCGGGAAAAGTACGCCAAAAGCAAGCAGGATGCCGAAGACAGCCCCAGAGGCACCCACGGTCGGGATGTTGATTCGTTCTGAAAAAACTTGCTGGACCAGCTCGATACCTTGCTGCGTATAAGCTGGATTACCCGGCGCTTCCGACCATTTGTTGATAAAATCCTGTACCCATGGCGCCGCGTGCCCGCCCAGATTGGCCTTAACAAACGATGCAAGCAATTCGGGTGAAGGTGTGTTGGCAAAAGCTTGAACCGTTTTGGCAACATGCGATAATTCAAGATAATTGACAAAAAGATGCAGGGTTGCGGCACCCAGTCCGGTTACCAGAAAATAAATCAGAAACCGTTTCGGTCCCCAAACCATTTCCAATACCTTTCCAAACATATACAGCGCAAACATATTGAAGAAAAGATGACCAAAACTGGCATGCATAAATATATGTGTAACCAACTGGTAGGGTCTGAAATTTGGCGATCCGGGATAGAAAAGACCTAATTTTTCGGTTAGATCAATCCCGGTAGACCGAAGTGCCCAGGTGGCCACCAGCATCAATATGTTGATCATTATCAGGTTCTTGACAACAGGGGGTATCGAATAAGGTGACGTTGGACGATATTGCATAAAGTAAATTTTCAGATCTGTTTTGCAAAAATAAGGAATCGAACGAGAAACGCTAATCTTTAAGGAGTTTTTCGATATCCTCCAGCGCCATGATAGAGATAATTTTCTTGCCAGACGGCGAGTACCCAGGCGTCTGACAAGCAAATAACTGATTGAAAAGGGCATTCATTTCTTCCTGTTTGAGGGGAACGCCATAGCTGATGGCCGACGACTGTGCCAAAACCATCGCCAGCTGAGATTTGATCTCTTCCATCAAATCTACAGGCCGATCCTGGAAGGAGGCTATCACTCTTTCAACCAGATCTTTAGCGTCAAGATGACTCAATACCCCCGGGGTGCCATCGATGTAGAAAAGGTGGTTTTCACCGGGTCTGATCTCAAATCCCAGCTGATGCAATTCATTCCTCAGCGCATTCAGTATTTCTGCCTCGGCTGCGTTGAGTTCCAGCACTGGAGGAAACAATTGCCGCTGACTGGCAGACAGATGCGAACTGAAATTTTGCATGAAATTTTCATACAGGATACGTGCGTGGGCTTCACGCTGGTCGATTACCATCAGTCCCGATTTTACTGGCGTAAGCAGGTACTTGTTCTTTAGCTGAAGGAACCCGGCTGTCTGATAGGATGGTTCTTCATTCAAAGGGATCCTTGCCTGATGACTTTCGGCACTCCCATCTTCCTGTCCAGTCTCCATGCCCACGTACAGCTTCTCCCACTGCCTGCTGTTCGCCGCCTCCCGGCCTGTTCCTGCCTGGTAACCCGGATAGCCTTCCTGTTGAAATGGGTTGTAATTGGGATCGATGGCGATCTGGGGAGGAGAGATGCTCGACCCTCTCTCCGGAGGAAGCGGAATATCAATGGCCCCACGCTGATCGAAATCTATGGTGGGCATCAAGTTGTATTTGCCGATGGCTTCCCGGATGCAGGCGCTGATGATGTGCCAGATGGCTTGCTCATCCTCGAATTTGATCTCCGTTTTAGTAGGATGGATGTTGATATCGATCGTCGCTGGATCGACTTCACAATAAAGGAAATAGGAGGGGACTGTATCGGGCGGAAGGATGCGGTCGAAGGCATGCATCACCGCACGATGGAAATATGGATGCTTCATGAAGCGGCCGTTCACGAAGAAAAATTGTTCTCCAAAGTTTTTCCTGGCAAACTTCGGCTGACCAATAAACCCTGAAATTTTTATCAATGTGGTCTCTATCTCGACAGGTGTCAGAATCTGGTTGATGTTCTTGCCAAAGAGGCTGACAATCCTTTTCCTTGTATTTTCAGGCTGAAGCTCAAGCACCGGTGACTGATTATGAAAAAACGAGAAAGCCAGTTCCGGATTCGCCAAAGCGATCCGTTGAATTTCGGTGATGATATTTTTGAGTTCGTAACTGTTGGATTTCAAGAATTTACGCCTGGCCGGGACGTTAAAAAAAAGATTTTTTACCGAGAAATTGGACCCCTCCGGGCACTGGTCTGTCTGTTGCTTCTGAAATACGGAGCCCATAATATGCAAATAAGTCCCCAGCTCTTCTCCCTGCTGTCTGGTCCGCAGTTCCACCTCGGCAACCGATGCTATCGAAGCCAGCGCTTCCCCCCTGAAACCCATCGTGCGGATAGAAAACAGATCCACCGCTTCCCTGATCTTTGAGGTGGCATGCCGCTCAAATGACATCCGGGCATCCGCTGGCGACATTCCTTTCCCATTGTCTGTCACCTGAATAAGTGTTCGGCCGGCATCCTTTACGTTGATGGTGATGCTATCCCCGCCTGCATCTATAGCATTCTCTACCAGTTCCTTAACAACTGATGCTGGACGCTGGATGACTTCGCCGGCGGAGATCTGGTTGGCGACAGATTCGGGTAATAAATGGATAACGTCTGACACTGAAATGAAATTTGAATATTTACTCCTGAACAAATATAAGGTATATTTTCATTCTTATTTCTCGCAAAAAGGGGGTAAATTTAAGGTAATACCTTATACTATGCTTGTAAAAACTTATGGCAGTGCGGTCAGCGGTATCGACGCCGTTACCGTGACGATTGAAACGGATGTCTCCCGTGGCATCAGGTTCAACATGGTAGGTCTGGTAGACCTGGCAGTTCGCGAATCCCAGCAACGGATCGATGCCGCCCTTCGTTACCACGGATATAAGCTTCCGGGTAAAAAGACGGTGATTAATATGGCACCGGCAGATATTCACAAGGAAGGTTCCGCCTACGATCTTCCTATCGCAATGGGTATCCTGTCGGCCTCCGAGCAGATCAAGGCTCCCGGGATCGAGCGGTATGTCATGATGGGTGAATTATCGCTCGATGGCGGATTGCAGCCGGTTAAAGGGATCCTGCCCATCGCAATTCGAGCCAGAGAAGAGGGTTTCGAAGGCTTAATTATTCCCATTCAGAATTCGCGGGAGGCTGCAGTGGTGGATAAAATCAAAGTCTTCGGGGTGGAGAATATCCGGGAAGTCATCGATTTTTTTAACAAATCAAAGCCACTCAAACAGATCGTAATCGACACCCGCGAAGAATTCAGCTCCTTCCAAAACCGCTTTGATGTGGACTTCAATGAGGTCAAGGGGCAGGAAAATGTGAAACGAGCCCTCGAAATCGCTGCCAGTGGAGGCCATAATTTGCTTATGATCGGCAGTCCGGGTGCAGGAAAGACCATGCTGGCGAAACGTATTCCAACTATTTTAATCTAACTTGCTATTTTTTGTCAATCCCTCTATTTACAGTAATTATGTTGATTAGGGAGAAATTGACGCTTTGTTTAATTTTGCCTTCATCAATAAATCGTTCAATGATCTGCGGATTGAATTGGAGTTTGTAATCTGCTTGAACTCCTCCCGGGCCATCCTCTTCGCTGTCGGCTTGGTGGTCTATTCGGATCGGCCCTTGTAGCATTGATTCAACAAGGGTCTTTCGATCCAATGGGGCAAGGTTGGAAATCTCTTTGCGTAATGAAGCATAATGATTTTTGTTTTTCTCATAGAATTCAATGATTTCCTTTTGCTTCGCTTCCATACCTTTGAGATCGTCCAGCTTGCCTTGAAAATCTGATAAATTCCCTTTAACGGTGAGGATCTGATCTTGATTCTTGCGAAGTTTTTCATGTAGCTCATTTTCGTCCAAATCCTCAACGTCCAACATTCTGAACAAACGTTCCCGGGCTTTGGTCTTATTCAATAAATCAGATTTCAGCGTGGAAATAGATTGTTCCAATTCGCTGATCCTTACTTTATGCTTTTCAGCGTTGAACACGTCCCCAAAGGCTTGTTTGGGATTGAGGGAAAACATTACGATAACGTCTGCCCAAACAGCGTTTTCCAATTCCTTCGCTTTGATCAATGGAAGGGTACATTTTGCATGATTACCCTCAATATTCTTTTTTAGAGTATTTGACCAATAACAAGCATAATACCGATGAGTTATTCCGCTCTTCATTTTCGATCCTATCCGAGCATTCATTTTACCACCGCATCGACTACAATAGCAAACATCCCGAAGGAAAAAGGAGCGAGTAAGCTCATTACTGTTTTTGGTTTTAACTTTCTTGAATTCGGTTGAGGCTTGAATCTTGTCCCATTCGGTTTTGGTGATCAAGGCCGGGATTGGAAAGGTGATTGCTTCTGATTCTGGTTTCCTTTCCTTTGTGCGCCGGGTTCCTGCTCCCTTGTTACCGTCCCCGTACACGGTTTGATTCAAAACATAATGACCGTAATACGCAGGATTCTTTAAGATGTAACTTGTTTGGGCACTACTCCATTTATCATGGATTGATTCAGTTTTGTTATTTTTTGATTTGTCCTTAATCTGCCGTGAGTAGCTTACTCCTTCAATGGTCAGTTTATTGGCAATGTCTCTGAGTGCCATTTTTTGATCAACATACATTCTTACAATCCGTAAGTATATATCTGCTTCCTTTTGGACTATCTCCAATTGCATTGTAACAGGATTCCATGCATACCCTAAAGGAGTTCTACCCAAAAAGGATCTTTTATCCTTCCATCGGATCATCTTATTTTCGTACATCTGTTCTCGAATAGTCTCATGCTCCCATTCTGCAAAGATTGCCAATAGCTTTGCTAATAATTTTCCAGTTGTGGTAGTTGGATCAATGTTCTCCTTTATACTGATCAGATTTACTTTGCTTTGTTCCAGCTCATAAGAAAGGTTCATGTATTCCCTTGCATTCCTTGCAAACCGTGATAACTTGGAAAAAATGATAGCTGAGAATTTACCAGATTTTGCATCCTTGATCATCTGTTGGAATTGAGTGCGGTATTCTATTTTACCGCCTGATAATCCTTCATCCGCATAGATATTGACCAGCTCCCAACCTTTTGATTTGGCATAGTCGGTTATTTGCTCTCGTTGAGTGTCTAAAGATTCTCCCTCTGATACTTGTATAGCCGTGGAGACCCTAACATATCCGGCGACTTTGATTAAGTCTGTTTTCATTAGTTTCTATTTTGTTCAACTGGCTGTCCTCTGTATACTTTCCTGATTTGTGCCTCGGTATATTTTCCGGCAAATAATTCAACTACAGGCTCAATTTCGCCGGTATAAAAACATTCATGATTTTCAAGTTCATACAAAATTTCTGTTTCTTCCAATTTTGCCCTCTTAATTTCTGAAGACTCCCATTTTTTAATTCGGCTCAGTCCGTCCGAAAAGTTATTCACCTCACTTTTCGGCAAATAACCACCGGCGCCAATTGATACATATTTTTCACCTTCAGCCAATGGAGTCTTATTTTCCTGAAATTGACTGTTTGAGAATGCGAAAAATAACCTGCATTCTTTGAATAGTTCAGATCTTTTTTCTTCAGCTTGTTTGCGAATTTCTTGATAGTTTTTCATGGTCGTGTAAATTTAAACTAAATTTTCTTGTGTTGGGTTGGAAGGGCTGTCTGTTGTACCCGGTGGAGTGACCAAGGGTGACCGTCTATGGTGAGAATCCCCTCAGCGTTGAGTTGGTCTGCGATTTGTTGCCATGTTAGACGTCGCCCGGTGCGGGGTTTGCGGCGAAGGGTATTAATGCGGGAGAGGATGGCCTGCCCCTCCGGGGTGTCCCGGTAACCTTTATTGCCCTCACATTTGCCGGTTTTGAGCTTGATACGTTCACGGGCTGCCCTGAGCTTGGCGACCATCATCACCTTTTCATATTCTGCTATGCCACCCATGAACACCCGTAACAGTTTGCGGGTTGGGTCTGAACTTCCTAAATCCGTACCCTCAGCCACGCTGATTAGCTTGAAACCATGTTTATTAAAATCCCCAATGATAGCTTCTTGTATCATAAGGTCACGGGCAAGACGGTCAAGTTTCTCTATGATTACTGTCTTTACTCCATGTCCGTTCTGTTCCATGCTGACCATTAATTCGGCCAAAACGGGTCGGTGTTCCTTGGTTCCGCTGACTCCCAACTCCCGGAAGGTGTTGACGATTTCCAGCTTGTTAGCACGGGCATAATCCGTGACGGCTTTCAGTTGCCGTGGGAACCCGTCCCCTTTGATTTGGGACGGGTCGCTGACACGTAAATAAGCAAATACCTTTTCCATTGTTATTTGCTGTTGTAACCTTTTAAAAATTGGGTTGCATGAGTGAGTTGCCACTTGGTTTCCTTGGGGTTCAGGATTGCTCCGGTTTTGGTGTGGTAGAGTGCGTCAGCCTTGCTAATGATAACGGAAGGTTCAGCGGTGGGATAAGACTTCATAACGATCCCAACGGCTTCCATTCGGGTGAATGCTGCCGTTTTAACCTTTGGCGTGGGTTTCGGGGTGGGGCTGACAGTGACCGGGGTTTTGGTCGTGGTGGGAGTTGTTTTTGCTTTTGGTTCTACTTTGTTAGAATCCAATGCTTTAGGTGCCTTTTCTGTTGTTTTCATAACGTCGTGTTTTTAAATTAACACCAGAAAGTTACTGCCTATTTCTACAATATCATAATATAATTTATGTTAATTTAAAAATAGACATAAATTTATAATGATTATAAATAATATAATCACTTAAAAATCTGTATTTTGGATAGATTATCTGAATCATTCAAAGTTGTTTGGAACGATCCGACCATTGATATATGAATGCTGTCCATACTCCTGAGATTGTATCCTTGCATTGTAAACCTCATTTGATTCATAGGTACTTGTGTCAGATTTAGCAGTTTCCCTGCTTTTCTTTGGACTGGGAGTCTCAATAGGCTCAGGTTCCACTTCCTCGGTGGGTTTGCTGTCGTTTACTACAATATCTTCCTCAGCCTGATAGTTTGTACCTTTTGAGCGTTGGATTGCAGAATTCCACGTTGTTTTTGATTCCGGGATTACGATCATTTTGCGATCCTGTGTGTCCATCTTTTCTACGATCCGGTTCAGCATTTCAAGTTCGGGAATGGTCAGCACGGCGAGTTTTGCTGCGTAGTCTGATTCACTTTCCCGGCTTTCCCCGGCTTGTGCTTCTTGGAGTTCCAAAAGCTTGGTTTCGTGCAAGTATGCCGATATTTTGCAAAGCAGTTCCAATGTCGATCGCTGACTGTCCAGAGCCTTCAAAGCAGTAACATCAGCCTGTTTTTCAAAGTTCCGTTTAAAAATTGTTTTGGTGTCCTTAATAATCTGGTCAATCTCGGAAAGCATATCAATACTGCCGTCAAGTTCTTTCTTTGCCATTGCAGTACTGAGTTGTCTGGATAGATGATTTGACATGTGATTATTTACGCAATCAGCACTCACTCCAAGGTCATTGGCTATTCTGGATATTGGTGTACCCTGCAAATATTGCCGTTCATAAGTTAAACGATTTGTTTGACTACAAATTAAACAAACTCTGGCCATAACTTAAATTGTTTTTATGCCTTACTCCGTTTTACTGGATTGGAGCAGATTAATATTTATTTCTTTGGAGCAACTTTATTGCTTTATTTTGGAAAATACTCTTTAAATAACTATATAAATCGTATATATCATATATCTTTCGCTTATTATATATACCATATAAACTATATATACCATATATATTAAAGTTATACGGTTTATACGGTTTATATGGCTTTTTTAGGCTCACTTTCTATTTAATTTATTAGAAACACCAAAATCAAGCCCTTTAGTCCGGGTTCCTGCAATACTATACTTTCCATACTTTCCGTTTTTTTGTTCCAATTTATTATTCATTACCATTTTAGGAAGTAAGGTATTAATTGAATTTGGGGATACATCAATTTCTTTATCCTTAGCAGCTTTTATGATTTCCTGTACACTCATAGCTCCGTTTATTTTAAGAAAATCATAAATAGCTTGTTGATGTGTTGTTTTTTGTACCTCTCCAGCTTCTCCCAAACAAAACCAGTTTGAGCCTTCCTCCGTAACATCAAACAACAAATGTTTTTCATTCATATCCTTACTGCGAATAGATAACTGGCGTTTGTTTTCCGTGGTTCTTCTTAAAATCATAAGATTGTCGGCTGATGCTGCTGTGCCTGCTCCTCCAAGAATTTCATCGAATATATCCGATGCCTGATTTTTTGTTGTATGAGTAATCAATATGATTGCTATATCATATTTGTGAGCCAAATCAGCCAACGGACTATAAATTTGGTATTCCTCTGCATATAAATTACCTCCGCTGGTTCCTACTTTTTTATTCCATATTTTGGCAATGGTATCAATTACCACCAGTTTTGGCCTCTTCTTCTCTTTCTTCGATTCCTCCAACCATGTTTTAATAGCCTCTAAACCTCCGCTATAAAGTTTATCCCACTCAAACCGAACATCAAGATTCTTCAATGCTTCCAAATTAGGTTCTGGTTCAATATCTCGCATCCGTTTTATAAAACGATCTTTTGGATCCTCCAATGATAAATAAAGTATTGCCCCTCGTGAACCTTTAAAACCTGTTCCTGAATCATCTGAAAACATCCATTTCCCTTGTGCAAGGTTTATCATTAGGTTTAACATAAAAAAGGATTTTCCCAGTTTTGACTTTCCTCCAAAAATGGTTAGTCCTTTAGGTAAAAGGTCTGTTATAAGCCAATTTACAGGTTTAATTTCCATGTTATATAAATCACAGGCATTAAGTTTTTTATCCTCTGAAATGTTAGTTTGTAAAGGTTTAAAATCACTTCTGATACTGTTAAAAGAGTCTAAATCTTCTGCTTGTACAAAAGCTTGTAATTGATCAACCAATATTGTAGCCTGACGCCCTTTAAAATATTTGATAGTCTTATTTACCAAATATTGATCAACTCCTTTGGTTTGATATTCCTCTACAAGTGAGGGCAGGATATCCAATTCAATCTCCTCTGCTAAATCTTTTGATAATGTTTTAACTTTATCCTTCCAAAATATGTCTTCAATCTGTTTATTTGGAGCTTCTCCATATTCATCAAAATAGGCAATACACCATGAAGCCATTCGTTTCGCAGTGGGGGATTCAATATACTTTAGATCAAACACCGGACGGATTTGTTTTAAATAATCCGTATTCGTTGCCATCGCAATTAAAATCTTTCTTTCTATGAAATGTTCATCATCATTTACTTTTACTCTTTTCGTTCGTTCCATCATTTCCGTTTTTAAAATTGTTTAACTTCCGTTTGAAAAAAACAGGGGATTTGGTGAAAACGGAATAAACACCAAGGTTTGTACAAACCCATCCCCTGCCTGTGTTATTATACAAATAATTTTCCATTCAGCTTTGTACGCTGTAAAACATCATATCCCTGCCTTTGACGCAGTTCAATTAATTTGGGTATATCTTTACTCAGGTACCCGACATTCTCCACGATTTCGCCTGTTACATGGACATACTCCACCATATCCAAAAGCCAGATATCCGGATCATTTGTTAAAAGCAAAATCCGGTGCGGTGATTTCCGCTTTGACATTATCACAAGCCGTTTATACTCTGTCCCAAATTCTGATATATTTTTCATTTCAGATTAATTACAAAGTATCTGTTTTTTCAGTCTTAACTTTTGCCAAAATTCAATAGTTTCCCGGCACTCACTAATGTTCTTTTGAGCTGAATCAATTTTGGCTTTTACTTCCTGAATTTGTGAATCAAGCGGAAACCTGTCTGATAATGCATATTTCAGGTCTGTAACAAGCCGGGTATCATTAGTCTTTTTCATTGCTTTCAATCAGACGGACATTCACGGCACAAAAGGAGCCGGGTCGCTGTTTTGATTTCTCAATTTCAAATTGAACCTTATCATCTGATTCAACATTCTGGTTTTGAAGATCGAAACCGTTGAAGTAAAAATCTTGTTTTGTCTCATCATCAATTACGAAACCGTAAAATTTCTCTTGTGCGTAAAATTTAATTTTGCCTGTACTCATGTTATTAAATTATTAATTGTAAAATTTATCAAATCAGGGTATTACCAAAAAAAAGGGAACTGGAAAAGGAGGTAACCAAAACCAGCTCCCTATGCCCGACACAAAAACTCCAAAAATCAATATTTTAAAGAAAGAGAGGCATTCAATTTTTTTCGATTGGGCAAGTAAAAATCCCAAAAACCGTCAACCTCTCTTTCAACGAATAACTAACTGCCAATTGGACACCCAGTTAGCCTCCGGGCATTCTGAGTGAAAAATGCTATTTTGCCTTTGAGTTGCTGTACTTTGGAAGCCTCTTCATTGGTTGTTCTTCTTCAACTTCTTTTATGACGCTCATTGAATAATGTTTTGCCCACGCTGGAAACTTTGGTAACCCTGCTTTATCAACGGTAGAACTCATTGACCTGCCTGTTGCAAAAGGTTTTTCTTCGCCGTTCTCCTTTGCAGTTTTCTGCATTATTTTTAAAAGTTCTGCATCAGCGTTAATCCTGTCCTGATGCCAAATTTTACTGAGCTTCCTGTAATCTGCAACACTCATAGTATTATAGATACTTGCCTCATCATCAATGATTAGCAAACCTTCTGGACACATACTAACCCGCTGTCCATCCAGAACAGCCATTACATCTACCAACTTGTCATTCGGTTGGTGAAAACCGTGATTTTTTGAGCGACATTGTAAACCCCAACGGAGCATATCCTCATTTTTCACCTTCTCCACTTTGTCCGTGTAGGATTTCAACCGTTCTTGAATCAATTCCAATTCCTCTTCCAAAACATCCTGACTTGCCTCCATTTTATACTTTTCGTTTTGGAGGCTGACGGGCATTTCAGTTGGGATTTCTTTACCCTGATTTCTGCAATCCTTTTGAAGCTCTTGAAATTTGCGTTCCAAGGCTTCCAACTTTGCTTGTGCTAAAGGTTTGAAATCGGCGATGATCTTTACAATCTGAGCTTGTAAAGTGTCTTTGTCCCAGAAAATTGTTCTGATGTTTGGTCGACTGTCAGGGTTTAAAATCTCTGAGCCCATACGCAATCTGTCAAATTCTTTGCTGTAAATCGGATACTTTCCGATTGGTTGATAACGTCGTTTACTTCCCATGGTATTTAATTTTTAAGGTTATTAATCGCAATCAAAACAGGTATTCGGGTCAATTCCTGCCGCAAACATTGGAGGCACTACATAGCGGTCAGCTGAGTGAACTCGCCTTGCTGTTAGTTCAGATAAGCCAATTGAAAAATCATTCGGCAAGAGTCCTGGGAAGTTCTCAATCTGGTTTCGTTGGTTGAAATAGTCCGGGGTCTGTTCCTTTGGTTCTTCCCCTACATTTGGAAGCATTGGGGCCACAACGACATTTGTCCTCAATTCCGGACCGCCGAGGTACCCACTTTTAAAGATTTTTAAAGAAGCATTCTTTAGATTTGTCATTTTACATGTGTTTTAATTGATTAATATTTCTAATGGTACATTTCTATAACTTTCGGAAATAAATGTGCCTAACCTTATCAAAAGTGGTTATCTCAGCAGCTTCCGCAATTGTTTTACGGCTGTTATTGTGAACTCCCGTTTCTCCTCCTCCGGGAGGCCGGCGACCATGCGGATCATCGACCTGAACGAGGTTTCAGCATCCACCCATCTGCTTGGGAACTTTGGAACGGTTTTCAAGTTGCTGACGTCCATCCAGTTGATCGGCTCCCCGAAAAAGCTCTCAATCCTGCGCCGGGTGAGGGTGTTAGGGCTGTAAAAACCTCTTTCCATTTCAGATAAATGTCCATTGCTGATTCCTAAGCTAAGTTCCAAATCTACAAGGCGAAGCCCACGTGATAAACGTAATGATCTAAGTGATTGCATGATAGAGGGGGGTTATTTCACCGTAAAGTTAAATAGAATAATTCCAATTTAAAAATTTTTCCCAATTTATTTTTAGATTTTTTTAGGCCAACTCTCTAATCCAGTGATATTTATGGACTTATCAGCGGTTTTCTTAATCTTAAAATCTTTTATAAAAAAATTTATAAAAAAGTCTATATTGTCTCCTTAGAACAAAAGGCCCGGTACTGAGGAAGTACCGGGCAGGATAGGGTAAAAGGTAAATTTTACCGAAAAGTAAATTTTACCTTATCAATCTTTTCATTTCACTTTTAATTTCACTTACCAATTTTTCATGTTTCTCTTTGGCTGAATAAATGATGTTTATAGCCTCCTCAACGGCTTCAAATAATTCTTGTTTTATACCCATAGCCTCTTCTGACATAATTGGGGATTCATTCAAAACAGTCTCAAGTCTTAATTTTTTCTTAAGATCATGTAAGGTGTTCAATGATTTACTCACTATGGAAAGAGTCAGCCGGGTTTGCTGAAGAAGGGAGTTCCCACGACCAATTTTATCTTTATATGGTTCCAATGCTTTTAATCCTCCTTCATTGTATTTCTGACGTAGAATTTTAAAACTACCATTTGTCATTTTTTCCAAATTGACCTCCTCATTCAAGAATTCTACAAATTCCCCCGGTGTACTTGGAGCAGCAATTTTATAAAGTACGCTTGTTGGGATCTTTAGAGCCAATTCCTTAAACCCCATACAATGAGAATGGACATGCATAAAATTCTTGGATGATTCGTAACTGAAATCAAAGTTATTTTCAATCCATTCTTGGAAACTCCTCTTTTCTTGTAAACAAACCCTTTTAGCAAAGTAGAGCAATTCCCCGATGTAGAATATTTGCTCATTGGTTTTTGCTATTCGTATTAAAATGGCATTCTTGATAGACTCCAATTGTTTTTCCGGTTCAGCAATTAGATCAAAAAGGCCGTTTATTTCAACTTTGGTAGTGTCTATTTCATCCGGTCGTTGGCTATATTTCGAAAGGTTTGTCATAGATACTCTCTTTTAATGTTTTTATGGAATTCTTTTTCTCATTAATCTTTTCCTTTTCTAATAGCCCGGCTTTTAACCTTTGGATAAGTTTTTTTGAAACTTGTCCGGACTTGCGCGATTTTCCACCGATGATACACCTATCCTTTCTGTTAAGTTCGTTACTAACACATTATACAAATAATTTTTTTAATGAAAAGGAAATTTCGGAAAGCTAAAATTTACAACTATCTGAACAATTGATACATGGATGTTATTTAGAATTTGTACAAATTAATAAATCTGCATTTTACAACAAAAACCCCCAAGCAACGAGGAGTCACTCAGGGGTCACAATCTTGATTTCAAAAAGTCCCGACAAAAGAACGTATTTACAAGTTAAGGCAAAAAAAGGAGAATAACGAATTTAAGCCGGGAATAATTCTATTCAAAATAAATATTTGATTAAATTAAAATAGTGCCAACGATATTGCCGCCTTTCACGCTCAGGGAAGCCCTCGAAACAACCAAAATTCATTCGGTAGCCGGGAAGATCGAACAGAAAACCTCGCTGATGGTTAACCGGCCCTTTCGTAGTCCACATCATACAATTTCAAATTCCGCCTTGGTCGGCGGGGGTAGTAATCCACAACCGGGCGAAATTTCCCTGGCCCACAACGGCGTGTTGTTCCTGGATGAGCTGCCTGAGTTCAAAAGGTCGGTGCTGGAGGTGCTGAGACAACCAATTGAAGATCGAACGATCACCGTTTCCAGAGCCAAATGCTCGGTCGAATTTCCTTCTTCATTTATTCTTGTAGCCTCCATGAACCCATGCCCGTGCGGATTTTACAACCACCCCGACAAGGATTGTGTCTGCGCCCCGGGTGTAGTTCAGAAATACCTGAACAGGATTTCCGGACCCCTGCTCGACCGCATCGATATTCACCTGGAAGTAGTTCCGGTGCCTTTCAGTAAACTGTCTGACATGAGGCAGGGCGAATCGAGTGAGGCCATCCGTAACCGTGTGATAGCAGCCCGCGAGATTCAGCGGCTCCGTTTCGAAGAGACCGATATTTACTGCAACGCCCAGATGAGCACCAGGCTGATGCACCTTTATTGCTCGCTGGATCGGGCCGGGGAGGCCATCCTGAGAACCGCCATGACGAAACTGGGGCTCTCGGCCAGGGCGTACGACAGAATCCTAAAAGTGTCCCGCACCATCGCCGACCTGGAAGGTGCGGATCTTATTAAACCGGAGCATCTGGCGGAGGCTATCCAATACCGAAGTCTGGACCGCCAGGGATGGGGCACGTAAAATGCTGCTCCTGCTGCTCCTGCTGCTCCTCCTCGTTTGCAAGCTGCTCCTCCTCGTTTGCAACGAGGAGGCGATGTGGAGGTTTTGACCCCTCGTTGCAAACGAGGGGTAGCGAGTATAAATGCTGCGCTGCTCCTCCTCGTTTGCAACGAGGAGGCCGTACGATGAATAAATTTAATTTACAAATTTTCAAGATGTCTGCCGATAGCTATATTATACATGACCAACATGCTGTACGCTTTCTCACATTCACCATAGTAGAATGGATCGATGTCTTTTCACGTGCCAGTTATAAAATTGAGATTGCTAACTCCCTTGAATATTGTAGAAAACACAAAGGCCTAAAACTGTATGCCTTTTGCCTGATGAGCAACCATATTCATTTGGTTTGCCGGACAGAGGAGCCAATTCTGATGACAGATTTTATACGCGACTTTAAAAAACATACGGCAAAAATTATTCTTCATAAAATCTTGGAAGAACCTGAAAGCAGACGTGTCTGGATGCTTGACCAATTTTTTTATGCGGGCAAATATGATAAGCGGATTACTACTTACAAATTTTGGCAAGAAGGGTATCATGCAATTCAACTTGAATCCAATGAACTGATTGATCAAAAAATTGATTATGTTCACCAAAATCCTGTTAGGGCTTTAATTGTAGGAAGTGCTGAAGATTATTTGTTCAGTTCAGCAAGTAATTATGGTTCATGTGAGGGTGTTGTAGAGATTGATCAAGTGGGTTTTTAAGGCCTAAACCCCTCGTTGCAAACGAGGGGTCAGCAGAATAAATGCTGTTCCTCCTCGTTTGCAACGAGGAGGCGATGTAGAGGTACTAAACCCCTCGTTGCAAACGAGGGGTAGCAGATCATCGCCGTTCTGAACAACGACTTTGTTTACGGCCACTTTAACTCGCTGAATGATGTGCCCAAACATATTATTACCCGATTGCGTCACTATTTTCTAACATACAAAGACATACCGGGAGAAGAGGGAAATACCGTGATTGAAGCAATTTACGATCGGGAGGAAGCCCTGGAGGTGATTCGGATTTCCATGCAGGACTACAGTAACCGTTTCGATAACCTGGGTAAAATGCTGGTGCTGGACGATTGAAAACTATTTTCTTACAAGATCCAGATAAGAATAGGCAAAATCATTAGCCTCGTCAAAATGATCCTCGCGGGCCGTTTCCTGCCATTCGTTGAAATCAATGGCCGGGAAATAGATGTCCGCATTCATATCCTTGTGCACAAGCGTGAGATAAAGTTTCCTTGCCAGGGGATAAAACTGCTTGTAAATCATCCCGCCTCCGATAATAAATGCTTCCGGCTCGTTCTGAACCAGTTTTATTGCTTCCTCAACAGACCCGACCGTCTCACATCCGTGGAAATTCTCATCCGGAACATCCGATATGACGATATTTCTCCGGTTGGGAAGCGGACCTTTCGGAAGAGATAAAAATGTCCGCCTGCCCATGATCAATGCCTTCCCTAACGTGATTTTCTTGAAGCGTTTCAGGTCATCGGGAAGATGAAACAAAAGGTCGTTGTTCAGCCCAATGGCAAAATTTTGGGCGATGGCGACTATGATCGAAATATTTGAAATAATCATGTTTAAATTGTTTGCGCTTGATAATTAATCCGCTATCCCTCGTTTGCAACGAGGGATCACCATGCTAATCCTCATCTTATTATCCCTCGTTGCAAACGAGGGATAGCGGCCCTTCGACAGGCTCAGGGACCGGAGACCACCCGGTCCCTGAGCTCCGGTCCCTGAGCCTGTCGAAGGGCCTTGCTATTTTGAGAATCTAAACAGAGACCTCCCCCTTGATATGTGGATGTGCCTGGTAATTAATTAGTTTGAAATCTTCATATTTAAAATCAAAGATACTTTTTACCTCCGGATTGATTTTCATCTGCGGCAGCGGATAGGGCTCTCGTGAAAGCTGCAGCCGTACCTGATCCAGATGGTTGTTGTAAATGTGCACATCCCCGAAAGTATGAACAAAATCGCCTGGTTTCAGTCCGGTGACCTGTGCCACCATCATCGTCAGCAATGCATAGGAAGCAATATTAAACGGTACACCTAAAAAAACATCCGCACTTCGCTGGTAAAGTTGGCAGGAGAGTCTTCCATCATTAACATAAAACTGAAATAGCAAATGACAGGGTGGGAGGGCCATCTGATCAAGCTCTCCGACATTCCAGGCGCTGACAATCAACCTCCGGGAATTGGGTTTGGTTCGGATCTGGTCGATCAACTGACTGATCTGGTCGATCTGTCGGCCATCAGAGGCCGACCAGGAGCGCCACTGGTGACCATATACCGGACCGAGTTCACCATCTTCGCGGGCCCACTCGTTCCAGATTTTTACTCCATTGTCCTGCAGGTATTTAACGTTAGTGTCTCCGTTGAGGAACCAAAGTAGCTCATGAATGATCGATTTCAGGTGAAGCTTTTTGGTCGTGATCACAGGGAAACCTTCTGCAAGATTGAACCTCATCTGGTAGCCAAAACAGCTGATCGTTCCCGTTCCGGTACGGTCCGGACGGTCGCTCCCTTTTTCAAGCAAGTGAGTCAGAAGGTCTAAATATTGCTTCATCTAAATAATTATTCTGGTGGTGGATTCTGACTGACATCGCCTCTTTTGGTGATCTCATCCCTGATAACAGACGCCTTTTCATACTCTTCGTCGTGGATGGCCTTATCGAGCATCTCATTCAGTTCGTCGAGGTTGAATTCGTCATAGATGGAATGATCCCCCTGCGTATTTTCGATGGTTGCTTTCTCCTCGGTATCCTCAAAATCAATGATGATGCCGGTCTGTCCCATTACCTCCTCCGTTGTGTAAATCGGGCAGCTGCTCCGCAAAGCAAGTGCGATGGCATCCGAGGTCCGGGAGTCGATGCTGAAATTGCCTTTTTCGCCGGTCATCTTCATCTCAGCATAGAAGATTCCCTCCTCAAAAGCATGAATGAAGACTTCCGTGATCTGAATGTCAAAGGTAGAAAGCACCGTAGTAAAAAGATCATGTGTCAGGGGTCTCGGAGGTTTCAGTCCCTCGAGATTAATAGCAATAGCCTGAGCTTCAACGGCTCCGATGATAATAGGTATTCGCCTGTTTCCATCAGTTTCGGCCAGCACCAGGGCGTAGGCACCCGATTGATCCTGACTATAGGAGAGTCCGAGAATTTTCAGTTTGATTTTTTTCATGCTACTCTAATCCACGTTTCTTTAATAAAGGTGTGATGTCCGGATCTTTCCCCCTGAATTTCCGGTAGATGGCCATGCCCTCGTCTGTCCCGCAATTCGTCAACAGATCTCGGAATTTGGCAGCCAATACAGGATTGAAAATATCGCCGGATGATTTAAAGGCATCGAATGCATCTGCGTCGAGCACTGCGGCCCAGGTATATACGTAATATCCAGCAGTATAACCACCGCTGAATGAATGCTGAAAATAGGTGCTCCGGTATCTCGGTAGGATCTCGTCAATCAGCCCGATTTTCTTCATAGAATTCTTCTCAAAAGCTCTTACATCCGAGATTTCCGGATTTGAGGCTGTATTATAATCCATATCCAGTATGGAGGCAGCCAGCAATTCAGTGGTAATAAATCCCTGGTTAAACTGGGCGCTCTTCTCCAGTTTATCGATCAGCGCATCCGGGATCACCTTACCAGTTAGGTAATGTTTGGCATAGGCTTTCAGTACCTGTGGTTCGGAGGCCCAATTTTCATCCACCTGAGAAGGCAATTCAACGAAATCGCGCGGTACATCGCGTGCAGTGCGTTCGTAAGGTCCGTCGGCAAATACACTGTGCAAGGCATGACCAAACTCATGGAAGGCAGTGGTCACCTCCTCGAAACTCAGCAACGCCGGGGAATTCCCGGTAGGACGTGTAAAATTCATGACCATCGAAATGATAGGATCGATCTTTTTACCATTGCGGTATTGCCGGCTTCCGTAACCCGTGCACCAGGCGCCGACTCTCTTACCATCACGAGGATGAAAGTCCATATACAGCACTGCCAGGTGCGATTTGTCCTTGTCCTTCACCTCATAAGCGACCACTTCAGGATGATAAACCGGCAGATCACTCCGCTTCTCAAAGGTGATGCCATAAAGTTTGTTGGCCACATAAAACATCCCTTTCTGAACATTTTCGAGTGAGAAATAGGGTTTCAACTCGGCCTCGTCGAGGTTGTATTTGGCTTTTCTGACTTTTTCGGCGTAAAACCACCAGTCCCAGGACTGCAATTTGAATTTTCCGCCTTCCTTGTCAATGATCGCCTGCATATCTTTCAGCTCGTTTTTTGCCCTGGCCAGGGAAGGAACAAATAGTTTGTTCAGGAACTGATAAACCGCCTCGGGCGTTTTAGCCATATTTTCATCGATGACATAAGAGGCGAAGTTCTTGAATCCCAATAATTTCGCCTTCTGATCCCGCAGTAGAACCATTTTTTTAATCAGCTCCTTGTTGTCGAATTTGTTGCCATAATCGCCGCGCATAAAATAACCGCGGTACAATTTTTCCCGCAGATCACGGTTGTTGGCATAAGTCAGGAATGGCAGCATACTCGGCTTGGCCAGCGTGAATACCCACTTACCAGGAAGGCCGTCCTTGGCAGCTTCGCTGGCCGCGGCATCTATCAAATCTGCCGAAAGGCCCGAGAGATCCTCTTTTTTATCGACTACCAGCTTGAAATTCTTATTGGTTTCGGCTAACAGGTTCTCACCGAATTGAAGCACAGTCTTGGACAGCTCCTCGTTGATCTGGCGCAATTTAGCCTGATTTTCGGGAGAAAGATTCGCGCCATTTCGTTCGAAATCCTTGTAGAATTTTTCGGTGACACGTATTTGCTGGGCATTCAGTCCCATGGAGTTTCTCTTGTCATAAACGGCTTTGATCCGCTTGAAGAGACCGGGATTGAGCGAGACATTGTCGCGGTGACGGGTGAGTTTGGGCGTAATCTCACGCGCCAGCTTCTGCATCGCGGGATTGGTGTTGGCTCCGTTCAGGTTGGAAAAGATACGGGAAGCGACAGAAAGCTGATCGCCTGAAATGTCAAAAGCCAGAATAGTATTGTTGAAATCGGGAGCTACCGGGTTGTTCACAATTGCATCAATCTCGGCCATGTTGGCCTTGATGCCTGCTTCAATGGCCGGGAGAAAATGTTCAAGTGCGATTTCCCCGAAAGGTGGAACCTGAAATGGGGTGGTAAAAGGCTTCATCAGCGGATTTTCCGCGGTAGCCGGTTTCTTGTTCTGAGCCATGGAAACACTTAGAATAAAGGGTATTGCAAGTAAAAGGAGCACGATTTTTCTCATTTCATTTTGATATGTTGTTCAGTCCGAAAAGATAATAAAAAAATTTCGACTAAAGAATGATGGATGTCGCTGGTACGGCTAGTTGACGCATGACGGTTGACGCATGACGTGGGAATACTTAGTTGAGGGTATAAACTTCGGCCGCGGCAAGCCGGTCTGTCAGCATAACGGCAAATTTTTCCACAAACGGCAGGAACTCCCTGTACGCCAACTCCGGACGGTTGTTTTCGGCCGATAAATGACTGAGAAAAACGCACTGCAATTCAGGATGTGCATGCTCTTTTAGGAGTTCAAACGCCTGAAGATTAGAGAGATGGCCAACTGCCGAGTCGATCCTGACTTTGAGATAATAAGGATAGGGCCCGTCTATTAACATCCGGACGTCATAATTGGTCTCGAGAAAGAGGGCATGGCATTGACTCAGATGATGCCTGACATTGTCGCAGGGCGAACCGATATCTGTAAAAACCCCAACGCTACGGTCGTTGTACTCAATTCTGTAGGAAACAGGTTCCGCGGCATCGTGATTCTTCAAAACAGGGAAAATCTTAAAATTGCTCACTTCGACGGGTACATTGTTCTCCACAGGGAGATAAGCGATAGGTTTCCAGGTGCGGAAAGCCTTTATATATGTGCCTTTGGACATGTAAACAGGGATGTCCAGTTTCTTTCCCAGTACCCTGACACCCCTGATATGATCTCCGTGTTCATGCGTAATAAATACGGCTTTGATCTTTGACGGATCGAGTGATTTTGACTCCATCCGCTTGATTATCTGCTTGTAAGAAAGTCCCGCATCAACCAGCACCGCCTCTTCCTCATTTCCTATATAATAACAATTCCCATTACTGCCCGATGCCAATGCACAAATTTCGATCATAAAAGATTTTTATGGTCACGAAATTAGTGCTTTTCAGGCAAAAACCAGGTGATCATTCTTAACATCCACAACTATCTCCCTTTCTTTGCTGATATTTCCCGCAAGAATTTCTTTGGAGAGGTCGTTGAGGAGAAATTTCTGCATCATCCGCTTAACCGGGCGTGCCCCGAATTGTGGATCAAAACCTGCTTCTGCAATCCAGTCTATGGCTGCCTCAGAAATAGTAGCCTTGAAACCACTCTTCTCCAGCCTGGCTTCCACCAAGTCAAACTGCAGCTTCACAATCTGGCGGATCTCCTTACGATTCAAAGGCGTGAAAACAATCACCTCATCGATGCGGTTGAGAAATTCCGGGCGTATGGTCTGTTTCAGCAGCTCCATCAGCTCGGTCTGAAGATCTTCCGTTGCTTCAGCACGATTAGAATCTGTCATCTTTTCCGTCCGCTCCCGGATCAGGTGTGAACCCAGATTGGAAGTCATAATAATAATAGTGTTCTTGAAATTGACAGTTCGTCCCTTGTTGTCGGTGAGCCGTCCATCGTCCAGCACCTGTAGTAAAATGTTAAAGACATCCGGGTGAGCCTTCTCAATTTCGTCGAAAAGCAGCACAGAGTAGGGTTTACGGCGCACGGCCTCCGTCAGTTGACCACCTTCATCGTATCCTACATAGCCAGGAGGCGATCCGATCAGCCGGGTGACAGAAAATTTCTCCTGGTATTCCGACATGTCAATACGTGTTAGCATATTCTCATCGTCGAAGAGATATTCAGCCAGAGCCTTGGCAAGTTCGGTCTTGCCGACACCGGTCGTCCCAAGGAAAATAAAGGATCCGATCGGACGCTTTTCATCCTGCAGTCCGGCCCTGGAACGTCTGACTGCGTCCGAAACTGCAGCGATGGCTTCGTCCTGGCCAATCACTCTTTTGTGCAATTCAGCTTCCAGATGAATCAGTTTCTCCCGCTCACTCTGCAACATCCTGGAAACGGGGATGCCGGTCCATCTGGCCACCACGACTGCGATATCTTCGGCGTCAACTTCCTCTTTGATAAGGGAATGAACGCCTTGTTTTGCTTTTAGCTGCTCCTGCAGAGCGGCAATGGCAGTCTCGGCTTCCTTGATTTTTCCATAGCGAATCTCGGCCACCAGACCATAATCACCCTGCCTTTCGGCCTGATCAGCCTGGATTTTCAAAGATTCAATCTCCTGCTTCTTGGTCTGTATGCCCTCAATAAGTTCCTTCTCTGCCTGCCAGGTTGCCCTGAATTTCTTCTGATCCTCCTTCAGATTGGCAATTTCTTCTTCCAACCGGGAAAGTTTGGTCTTGTCATTTTCGCGTTTGATGGCAGCCCTTTCAATCTCTAACTGGGACAATTTGCGTTCGATCTCGTCGAGCTCTTCCGGTAGTGAATTCATCTCCATCCTTAACTTGGCCGCCGCCTCATCCATCAGGTCGATGGCCTTATCAGGAAGGAACCGGTCGGTAATATATCGCTGCGACAACTCCACGGCCGCAATGATGGCATCGTCTTTGATCCGGACTTTGTGATGGTTCTCGTACCGCTCTTTCAGTCCGCGGAGAATGGAAATAGCCGACTGTGTATCCGGCTCATCCACCATCACCAGCTGAAAACGCCGCTCGAGGGCCTTGTCTTTTTCGAAGAATTTCTGATATTCCCCCAACGTGGTAGCTCCCACGGCACGCAGGTCGCCACGAGCGAGAGCGGGTTTGAGAATGTTGGCAGCGTCCATGGCGCCTTCTCCTTTTCCCGCACCCACGAGCGTATGGATCTCGTCGATAAAGAGGATGACATCACCCTGTGCTTGTATAACTTCCTGGATAACAGATTTTAACCGCTCCTCAAATTCTCCTTTGTATTTCGCGCCGGCAATTAGAGCGCCCATGTCTAGGGAGAATATTTGTTTGCTCTGAAGGTTTTCAGGTACGTCTCCGCGTACGATCCGCTGGGCGAGACCTTCCGCGATAGCCGTTTTACCAGTGCCGGGTTCACCAACCAGAATGGGATTATTTTTCGTGCGGCGGGAGAGGATCTGAAGGACCCGGCGGATCTCTTCGTCCCGACCGATCACCGGGTCCAGTTTGCCGGATCTCGCGGCGTCGTTGAGGTTGATAGCAAAACGGTTCAGCGAATTGAAAGTGTCTTCCGCCGTCTGGCTCTCCACTTTCGACCCTTTTCTCAGTTCGCGGATAGACTCCTCCAGCCCTTTCTTCTCGACACCCTGTTCTTTCATCAACTTGCTCACGACATCACCCGTTTCCAACAGTGCCACAAGCAAATGCTCGACAGAAACAAATTTATCTCCCATCTTTTGGGAGAGCGAAATGGCTTTTTGAATCGCGGAATTGGAATTGGATGAAAGATAGGGCTCCCCGCCAGTCACCTTGGGAAGGGCTGAAATGATGCGGTCCAGCTCCTTGTTGAAATAATTGATGTTGACGCCGGATTTCTGAAGCAGGAAAGCCGTCACATTTTCAGCTTCAGACAACAAGCCCTTCATAAGATGGGCCGGCTCGACCGACTGCTGGTTATTTCCCGCAGTAACCTGGATAGCCTGTTGCACAGCCTCCTGTGCCTTGATCGTAAAATTGTTGAAGTTCATATCATTAATTTTAATATTTTCATGTGTTACCTAACACAATCAAAACATTGGACACTCCGGGACTGTGATCCCTCGTTTCAAACGAGGGATAGCGATAATCTTTTGCCAACGGATTGCAAATCCGTTGGAGCGTCCAAGCCATAGGCTACTGCGCGACAAAGATATACGTGATCGTTCCTTTTTGTTTTTCGGGTGCGGAGGTATCAGGGTTGAAAACGGTCTTCCCGGCCGCCTGTTTGGCATACGCCAGGATGGTCGGATCACTCAGATTTTCGCCTCCGCGAGGCATGGCACTCACGACTTCCCCGTTCCGGTCCACCACAATATCCACCACAACCGATCCACCCCCTTGTGCAAGATAAACCGGTATCGGCAGTTGCAGGTGATAACGGTTCCCTACGAGGTATTTAATATTCGATTTCCCTTTGAAAGTCGAGCGTTTGGCCTCCTCACGCGTCATCCCCTCATTGCTGGCCACCGGCATGGGGATGTCTCCGATCACTGGAATTTTCTTGGCAAGATTTTTATTAACCTCATTCTCAAGCTGTTTGGCGGCCGCTACCTCCTTGGCGTACTCCTTATCGAAGAACGGATCCCCGGAAGTGTTGCCACTTAAACCCAGATTGACCGCCCGGTTAGAGGAGGGACCGCCCGATTGGGAGGCATTCATGGATCCGTTCCGGTCCCTGAGCCTGTCGAAGGGCCCTTCGACAGGCTCAGGGACCGGAACGGTAGCTTCGACAATTTCAGTTGAAAGATCCAGGAAGAGAGCCTGCTCAGGCAGGAGCCAATTATTTTTCAACTGGGCAAAAAGCAGCGAAACGCACACGACCAGGTGGATGACCAGCGTGGCGATGATCCCATTGATGTTGTCGCGGTAAAGTCTGTAAAGTTTTTCCATATCGGATTCGCTACAACAAAATTACATCAAAAAATCTAAAGTACCCAGTCGGGCTGCAGGGGAGGGAAGAGCGATTTTTTCACACCCTTGTCGAAAAGGGCAGTGATAGCTTCCCGGCCTTTGGTTCCAAGATCTACCGCGAAGTCGTTGACATACAGTTCGATATGGCTTCGCATCACAGACTCATCCATCGATTGGGCGTGTTTCCTGACGAAAGGAAGAGAGTCATTGGGATTTGCCATTGCGTATTCTACACTGCGTCGGAGAACTCTGTTGATTCTCAGGCGAATCTCATGCGGCAGACTCCTTTTCACGACGATGCCGCCCAATGGGATGGGCAACCCAGTTAACTGATCCCAGTATTCACCCAGGTCGACGATTTTTTTCAGCCCTTTTGCCTGGTAGGTAAACCTGTTTTCGTGGATTATCACACCAGCATCGGCTTCCCCGGATAGGATAACCTCCTCGATATCAGAGAAAAGGTACTCCTTTTTGTGCTGCAATTTGGGATACGCTATCGAAAGAAGCAAATTCGCGGTCGTGAATTTTCCGGGAATGGCAATCTTGAGTCCATCGAGCTCGTCGGGAAAATTTTTATGTTTACTGATCAGCAGCGGACCGTTGTTAAATCCCAGCGCACTGCCGGCGGAAAGCAGCTGATACGCAGCAGATAAATAGGCAAAGGCGTGGTAGCTGACCTTGGAAATATCTAATGTGGAAGCAAAAGCGAGTTGATTAAGCTCTTCTACATCAGCAAGATGCAAATTGAACCGCAGTCCTTCGGTATCGATTCTTCCGTTGACCATCGCATCGAAGATAAAAGTATCGTTAGGACAGGTGGAGAAACCCAGGGTCAGATTCATCAGGAAAGCTGTTTGATTTTGGCAAATTTGCGCAGGAACCGGAAGAGCTCGTCTGTGAGATTTTCGATGGCCAGCGGGATGTCCCATTTGGTGGTATCCCTCGCCTCAACGAAATTGGAGATGGCCCGGATTTCAAGGAAAGGTACCTTCTCGTGCAGACAGACATAGAAAACTGCCGCACCTTCCATCGATTCGACATCAGGATGGAAGCCGCAGGTGATTTTGGAGATACTTTCAGGCGAACCATGACTGATATTTCCCGTTACACCATCCACGGAAGTGAGTTCTAATTCCTTGAAATGGTGTGGGTTAATCAATTTTCCTTTCTCGAATGGAAACTGATCAGTCTGCATGAATCCGGCTTCAAAAAGCGAGGTTACCGAGTGGCATTCTTCGATGCCTAAATCACAGATTTGCTCACTTTGTACGTTGACGACCGTCCCGATAGAAAGTTCATCCCGGAAACTCCCGGCGATGCCTGCATTGATGACCAGATCATATTTGTTAGTATAGAGTGCACGGGTCAGGTGATAAGCCGTAAAAGTCATGCCGATACCAGGGATAAGCAGGTCAATTTCAAGGTCATACCATTTGTAGTGGAAGATATTCTTCCCTTCCCCATCTATTTCGATAAGATTCTCGAAAAACTGGTAAAGTTCAAAACAGGTCGCACCTACAAACAAAATTCTCATGGACAAAAAACTGAACTGATTTATTCAGTGGCACAAAAGTAAAATTTCATACATCTTAATAGTACCTCCGACTAATATTCATACTTATTTTGGCGAAAAAAGTTAATAAAAGTTGTTAATTTGTACTCAATTTAATTAAAAACATGCAATTCTCCCTACACAGAAAGAATTCTGACGGTTACCAGAAAATAGAGCATTATCCAAAGGAAACAGTAACCAGGATGGCCGATCACTACAAAGAGATCATCGGACTCATCGGTGAGGACCCGACCCGCGAAGGACTGAACCAATCGCCGCTGCGGATTGCCAAGGCCATGCAATTTATGACCCAGGGTTACAGCATGGAACCGGAAGAGATATTGCGGTCTGCCATGTTCAAGGAGGACTACCGTCAGATGGTTATCGTCAAGGATATCGAAATCTATTCACTGTGCGAGCACCACATGTTGCCATTCTTTGGGAAGGCCCATGTGGCCTACATTCCCAACGGCTACATCACCGGATTGAGCAAGATTGCCAGGGTGGTGGAGGCCTACTCCCGGCGACTGCAGGTGCAGGAAAGGCTAACCCTGCAGATCAAGGAATGCATTCAAAAGACCCTTTCGCCGCTCGGTGTCGCGGTAGTTATTGAGGCCAAACACATGTGCATGTGCATGCGTGGCATCGAAAAGCAGAACTCTGTTACCACAACTTCCGATTTCACCGGCGCTTTCGAAAAAGTAGCAACGAGGGAGGAGTTTATCAGGCTGATAAGCTCCAAACTGTCGTAATTATTATCTTTGCCCCAAAATTTGATACACTATAATTATATGAAGGCATACGTTTTTCCGGGCCAGGGTGCCCAGTTTGTAGGAATGGGGAAAGACCTCTACAAACAATCTCCGGAGGCTAAATTGCTTTTTGAGAAAGCCAACGAAATTCTTGGATTTAACATCACTGATATTATGTTCGACGGAACGGATGAAGAGCTGAAGCAAACCCGGGTCACACAGCCAGCTATCTTCCTGCACTCCGTTCTTTTGGCCAAAACCATGGGATCCTCTTTTCGGCCCGATATGGTTGCCGGTCACTCGCTGGGAGAATTTTCTGCCCTCGTAGCCGCGAATGCACTTTCTTTCGAAGACGGGTTGCGCCTCGTATCTAAACGGGCGATGGCCATGCAAAAAGCCTGCGAGGCGGAACCCTCCACCATGGCTGCTATCCTTGGTGTCGAGGATGCCGTTGTCGAGCAGGTTTGTTCGGAAATCGCTGAGGTGGTTGTTCCGGCGAATTACAATTGTCCTGGTCAGCTGGTGATCTCCGGCTCGATCGAAGGGGTCGACAAGGCTTGTGCCCGCCTGATCGAACTTGGCGCCAAGCGTGCTCTGAAACTCAATGTGGGCGGGGCTTTCCACTCCCCGCTGATGGAACCGGCACGTGCCGAATTGGCCGAAGCCATCAACTCTACCGAATTTCAGAAACCGGTCTGCCCGGTCTATCAGAATGTGAGTGCTCTGCCGGTTTCTGATCCGGCATCGATCAAGGCCAACCTGATTGCCCAGCTGACGGCACCTGTTCGCTGGGCCCAAACTGTCAGCAATATGCTGGCCGATGGCGCCGACTCATTTACCGAAGTCGGTCCCGGTAGCGCTTTGCAGGGGATGATCAAGAAAGTTGACAGAACTGTCACAACCATCGGAATAAGCTCTTTATAAGTGTTCCGGTCCCTGAGCCTGTCGAAGGGTTTCGCCGGAACTCACTTGGCCCTTCGACAGGCTCAGGGACCGGAACACTTTTCACTTAATAACAATGCGCTTCAAACTCACACTCAAATTGGTTGATCCACTCCGCAACATCTTGCCGGTTAACTATCAGTTTGAACTGGGATCGTGGTTTTATAAGCTGCTCAATAACAAGGATTTCGAGCTTTATTCATATCTGGCAACAACGGGATATATCAAAAAAGACGAGCCTTTCCGGAATTTTGTCTTCTCCCACCTGATGGTCCAGGATCGGAAAATTGAAGGAGACCGCCTCACGATCCAGAGTGAACGTATTGCATTGATTTTCTCCACCATTCCGGACGATTTCCTGATACCACTTGTGAAGGCGGTTTTTCAAGATGCATGTTTCCTGCTGGGAGATAAAATTTCTCAGGTTTCATTGCTCGTCGAAAAGGTCGAGCGCCTTGCGGATCCCGATTTTACCGATAAAATGTCCTTCCGCACCTTGTCTCCGCTGCACCTGACAGTCAAGATTCATGGCAGAATAAACGAACTTTTCCTCTCTCCCGAGCACCCCAATTACGCTCAATTTTTTTACGAAAACCTTCAAAGAAAATATAAAATTCTCTATGGCTACGACTATCCCCTCCAATCCTTACCAGGAAAGTTCAAATTAAGGTCAACTGTCACACAAAAAGGAATCACCATCCATTCGGGGACGGCCGGGCAGAACAAACTGATTGGTTATCAGTTGCGTTTCAGGCTGCAGGCCGATCCGGCACTGATCAGATCAGGGTACTATCTGGGTTTTGGGGAAAAGAATCACCTCGGATTTGGCTGCTGTGAAAATTTATGAGCTGTAATAATATTTGCTTTTCTATTACTAATCCATTAAGTGAAAAAATTAAACAATACCTTTATATTAAACTTTCCTGGTAATGATTTAGTCTCTTAGCTTGAATTATGCATCTAAATTTAATCATATGACAATGAACAGATTCTTTGGGATAGCTTTCTTAGGCATCCTGTTGTTTTCTTCGTATTCGAATGGATTGGTTGCACAGCCAATCGCTCCCGATCCGACCTTCAGAATCGGTAAACTGCCGAACGGACTGACCTATTACATCCGGCACAATGAAGAGCCGAAGGAACGGGCCAGTTTTTACATCATCCAGAATGTTGGCGCGTTGCTCGAAAACGACAACCAGAACGGTCTGGCGCACTTCCTCGAGCACATGGCTTTCAATGGAACAAAAAGCTTCCCTGATAAAGGCATTATCAGCTCGCTCGAGAAGCATGGCGTGGCTTTTGGCCGCAACATCAACGCCTATACCGCTTTCACTGAGACCGTTTACAACCTGAGCGACGTACCTGTCACCGCTCCCGGACTCATCGATTCGTGTCTGCTGGTTTTGCACGATTGGTCGCATTACCTGACCCTCTCAGATAAGGAAATCGACGCGGAACGTGGCGTCATCACGGAGGAATGGAGGACACGCCGCACGGCTCAATTCAGGATGCAGCGGGCATTTTTCCCGGTACTCCTCAAGGATTCCAAATATGCGGTGAGAGATGTGATCGGCGATTCCGCAATCATCAAACATTTCAAATATGACACGCTGCGCAAATTTTACCATGATTGGTATCGCACAGATCTTCAGTGTATTGCAATTGTTGGGGACATCAATGTCGATGATGTCGAGAAGTCAATAAAGGCTCAGTTTACCTCAATCCCAGCTGTCCAGAACCCATTGCCACGCACAGATTTTGAAGTTCCATTCCACAAGGAAACCCGCTATGTCCTGGTGAAAGACAAGGAATCATCCCAGTATTCCATCAGCATCTACATCAAACATCCTGAAGTGAAACCCGAGGCCAAAGATTTGAAATACTACCGCGATCAGTACGTAGTACAACTTTTTAACGCCATGATGGGCGAACGAATCCAGGAATTACTTCAAAAGGGAGTTCCACCGTTTGTCGGCGGAAGCGTTGGATTTGGTGGATTTGTCAGAGGATATAATGTCGCGGCCATCTCGGCTACGGCAAAACCTGACCAGCAGGATTTAGCCTTGAAAGCCATCTATACCGAAGCGCAACGTATTGTACGTTATGGATTTACTCAAGGCGAAGTTGATCGCGCCAAGAGTAATTTACTTACCCAAACGGAGACCCGCTGGAAACAACGTGATAAGATTAAAAACGATAATTATGTAAATGATATCCAGGGACATTTCCTCTCCAACGAGCCGCTGACTTCCATGGATTTCGACTGGCAGGCTGTTCAGAAGATTCTTCCTACTGTCACGACGGAGGAACTCTCAGCCAAGGCAAAAGAGTGGATTGTTCCGGAAAACAGGGTCATCGTCGTGATGGGCCCGGATAAAGAGAATGCAAAGCTTCTTTCCGAACCGGAAGCATTAGCCATTCTTAAGGAAGTTGAATCATCAGATATCAAGCCTTATGAAGATACGAAAGTCAGTTCGAGTCTGATTAATAAGCCTTTAAAAGGATCAACAATCGTGAAGACTACACCATTGCCACAATTTAAGGCAGTCGAATGGACCCTTGCCAACAATGCAAAAGTAGTTTTCCGCAAGGCGGATTATGAAAAGGACAATGTTGCCCTTCGTGGCATCAGTGCTGGAGGCACCTCCCTTTTACCTGTTAACCAACTGGCCTCAGCCATGTTGATGCCGCAGTTCCTTGGGCAATTCGGAGTTGGAGATTTCGATGCCACGACCTTAAAAAAAATGTTGACAGGTAAGAATGTGAGCCTGAACGCTTCATTGGGAGACCTGAATGAGAATTTTTCAGGATCGGCATCACCAAAAGATTTTGAGACGATGTTACAACTGCTCTACCTGCAATTCGAAAAACCTCGATTCGACAAAGAGTCTTTCCAAACTTTGAAGGCGCGATATGCTAGTATGGTTACAACATTGGCTAATAATCCTCAAAAAATCATGAGCGACTCCCTGAACCTGATACTGACCAGTCATAACCCTCGTACAAAACTGATGACTCCCGCCTTGATAGATGAAATTTCCATTGAACAGATGGAGAAAATTTATCATGAAAGACTCGTAGATGCCGGCGACTTTACCTTCTTCATCGTCGGAAATATGGATGAAGCCACGGTTAAGCCGCTGGTGGAGAAATACATCGGTTCACTCACCGATCTTCCACGCAAGGAAAATTGGAAGGACAACAATGTGAAAGGGCCAAAAGGGAAAACCGAAAAGCAGATATTGATCCCGATGCAGGTCAACAAGGCGACTGTGATTGTGAATTACAACAAACAGGCTGCCTTCGACCCCCGGTCTAATATGCTCCTCAATATTATTAAGGGAGTGCTCAATCTCAGGTACCTCGAGGAAATTCGGGAAAAAGAAGGCGGTACTTATGGCGTCAGCGTGCGGTCAACCAGCGACCATTTCCCAAGGGCCGAGAAGACCATCCAGATGATGTTTGATGCTGAACCGGAGCGTTCTGCTCACCTCAAATCGATTATTTACCAGGAAATTGACAAGATTATTGCCAACGGTCCGACGGCCGAAGACCTGGATAAAGTCATCAAAAATCTGCAGAAAGATCGTGAACAGAGCAAGTTGCACAACAGCTACTGGTTGGGATCACTGATCGGCTTCTACCAGGATAAGATCAACGACGATGCACCGGAGAATTTCGAAAAGATTCTCACCTCGGTTACCCGTGAGGAGGTGAAGAAATTTGCCGCCGGCTTCTTCAAAACGGCCGATCTTGTCGACATCGTATTCCTGCCAGCCAAGAAATAATTTCCCGTCCATGGAATAACTAAAAAAGGTGCCAGACTTCGATCTGGCACCCAACCAGGAGGTATTCAAAGAGTGAAGCATAACTTATATTTTCATTTACAAATAAAAATTAAATCCATGTTAAATAAAATACTGAGTTATATTATTGTCGCATTTTTTTATTTCACTATGCAACCTCTTATGGCCCAGAATAAAATAGAAAGGATTACTTCAACGGATTCTCAGATTGACCTTTCTTCTGCTGTCCTTATCCTCCCGCCGGGAATGAGTGGTCCGGAAATGAAAGCTTCAGAAATGTTGCTTGATGAAGTTAAAAAGAGAAGCTGGGTGAATTGGACTACTGCAAATAAATTACCTGAAAAAGGTAATAATGGAGTTGTACTGGGTCAACGAAATGATTTGATTCGCGCGTTTCCGGTTCTGGCAGAAAAACTTAAGGTTACAGGGAATGAAAAACCTGAGGGATATAGAATTGTTACACTTGAATCAGGATTGGTTGTAGTGGCCGGAAATGATGCACGTGGTGTACTTTTCGGAGCTGGCAGGCTACTTCGATTGATGGATTATTCCAGAAGTACAGTTTCTCTTTCGCATCAAATTGATATATCATCATCACCTCGTTATCCTTTGAGAGGCCATCAATTAGGCTATCGACCAAAAACGAACGCTTATGATGCATGGTCGGTCCCGATGTGGGAACAATATATCCGTGACCTGGTCGTATTTGGTACTAATGCAATTGAATTGATCCCTCCCGTTTCTGATGATGATGCGGATAGTCCACACTTCCCCATGGATCCTATGAAAAT
>Ga0209125_1000276_pt1 | contig 76549 bp, 72 predicted proteins | sample BarGraIncub1131A_FD_184503 | JGI IMG/M metagenome (GOLD analysis project Ga0209125, IMG submission 184503) | Arctic peat soil microbial communities from Barrow, Alaska - Barrow Graham LP Incubations 11-31A (SPAdes) (version 2) | ecosystem: Environmental > Terrestrial > Soil > Wetlands > Peat...
CAATGCCATCTATTTTTACAGGAATTTATACAGCAACAGGTATATCATTTGCGACTTTGGTGGTGTCAGAAATGATTGGTGCAAAAGCAGGGCTAGGTTGGTATATTAACTGGGCGAAAGGTTGGTCAAATTATGCAAAAGTTTATGCATCAATAATTGTTATGGCTATTCTCTTTTCCATTGTTATGGCCATTATATTTAAAATAAGAGATAGGGTACTAATTTGGCAAAAGGGGTTGTTAAAATGACATTAGATAATAATGCAGGTTCAATTACTATAAATCATATAAACAGAACATATTTAGATGCGAGTGGTAATGATACTGAAGCCTTAAAAAATGTTAGTCTTAAAATCGATGCCGGTGAATTTGTAGCACTTATTGGACCCTCAGGGTGTGGAAAAACTACATTACTTAGGTTAATAGCTGGACTTGATAGCCCGCAGTCTGGTGAGGTTTTATTAGATAATGAGGTAATAAAAGGGACAAATTATCAACGTGGGTATGTTTTTCAGCAAGCCAACTTATTTCCATGGCAAACTATTGAAAATAACATTTCAGCGGGACTTAAGGCTAGGAAGGTATTCAAAGAGCAAAAGGGGGAAGTAGCTCACTACATTAAGCTTATTGGTCTTGAAGGTTTTGAAAAATCTTATCCTCATCAAATATCTGGAGGCATGGCTCAGAGAGTTTCTTTGGTGAGGGCACTTATTAATAACCCGAAGGTTTTGCTTCTTGACGAGCCCTTAGGAGCATTAGATTCTTTTACACGGTTTGATTTGCAGGATAAACTTCTTGAATTGTGGACGGATAGGGGAACTACTATGGTTCTTGTTACACATGATGTAGACGAGGCTATTTATTTGAGTGATCGTATCGTAATTATGACGCCCCGCCCTGGAAAAATAGAAGAAGTAATTCAAGTTAAACTTGAGAGACCAAGATCAAGAAGTGATGAGAGTTTTTTACGTTTACGTACAGAAATCTTAGAAAAATTGCATCTTTCAAGTAAGCCTAAAGAACCTGATTACTATTTGTAATCTCATTAAAAATTGGACAAGGGATGTGATAATTTGATTCAAAAAGGAACGTTAAAAATATATGGAATGACATGCACATTGTGTTCTGTAATAATTGAGTCTAGCCTTGAAAAATTTAATGGTATTATTAGTTCCAACATAAATTACGCTTCGGAAAGAGCTTTTATAGAATATGATGATGAAAAAACAAATTTACAATATATAATGAGTAAAATTGAGCACATTGGATTTGAACCATATGACAGTGCGAATGCTTCGTCATTAAATAATAGAGCTTATGACGAAAGTAAAAAGTTAAAGCACTTGGTTATAATATCTGTTTTGCTCTGTAGTCCTATGGTAATAATGATGTTGCTTGGTGGTCTGAATGCCTGTTGCATACCATTTCCTGCATTAAAACAAACAAAATTTTCTTTATTAATAGGTCTTCTACGCTATAAAACTTTATTTCTTCATGATTGGAGATTACAATTGGCATTAGCTGCCCCAGTTCAATTTTTAATAGGTTTCAGGTTTTATAAAAAAGCTTTTTTTGCATTAAGGTGTAAAATTGCAAATATGGATGTGCTTGTAGTTATAGGTACTACTGCAACTTTCTTATATAGTCTTTATATTTCTATTTATGGAGCAGCTGATGGTTCTGGAATGAAACGGGTTTATTATGAGGCATCAATGTTTGTTATAACACTTATATTAATCGGAAAATATTTAGAATCTGTTACAAAGAATAAAACTTCAAAAGCAATACAAACTATTTTCGAGCTAAAAGCTAAAACAGCTAGGGTTCAAGAGGGAAATCTTGAGAAGGATATTTCCATAGAAAATGTAGTGATTAATAATATTGTAATAGTAAGACCTGGAGAGAAAATACCTGTGGATGGAATAATCCTTGAAGGATCATCATCAATTGATGAATCTATGCTTACGGGAGAAAGCGTGAATGTAGAGAAAGGTGTTGGAGATTTTGTTACTGGTGCTTCCATTAACAAATTTGGTACATTTAAATTTAAAGCAACGAGAGTTGGAAGTGAAACAAAGCTTGCCCAAATAATTAAGCTTGTAGAAGAGGCACAATCAAGTAAAGCACCAATTCAGAAACTTGCAGATAGCGTATGCGGTATATTTGTACCTTTAGTAATTATTATATCTGTTGTGACTTTTATAATATGGTACTTTTTCGTTTTTGATCAAAACCTATATTTCATTGAAAAACCTATTTTATTTGCTGTATCTGTACTTGTGGTTTCCTGTCCTTGCGCTCTTGGACTAGCAACTCCAACAGCAATTATGGTAGGTGTTGGTCAGGGTGCAAAACGAGGAATATTGATAAAAAATGGAGAGAAATTAGAAAACATACGCCGGATAAACACAATAGTATTTGATAAGACAGGTACAATAACAACTGGAAAGCTAACAGTATTAGAGATTATTTTTCTTAATGATAAAAATTATCAGATAGAAAATATCGAGCTACTTAAGCTGGCGGCAATAGCTGAAAAGAAATCAGAACATCCTATTGGGGAAGCTATATATATGAAATTAAGACAAGAAAATAAGGAATATATACCAGATCCTCAAAAGTTTGAGGCATTTCCAGGTAAGGGAGTTTCTGCTCTTTATGATAATAATACCATATTAATTGGAAATGAAAAATTTATTATAGAAAATGGAGTAAATTTAGAAGACTTAAATAATCAACAAAATAAAAATGTGTTATATGAACAAAATAAAACAACAGTTTTTATGGCAGTTAATGGAAGAGCTCAAGCTATAATTATATTTAATGATAGCATTAAGAAGAATGCTAAAGAGGCTATAACAATACTAAAAAAAATGAGAATTAATGTGATAATGCTTACAGGTGATAATAATAAAACTGCTCATGAAATTGCGAGTGAAGTAGGTATTGACAATGTTATTTCAGAGGTTTTACCTGTAGATAAAGCAGAAGTAATTAGCCACTTGAGAAAAGAAGGAAAATTTGTTGCAATGGTTGGAGATGGCATTAATGATGCTCCTGCATTAGCAATAGCCGATATTGGTTTTGCGATTGGTACGGGCACGGATGTAGCAATTGAGACAGGGGATGTGGTGCTTTTAAAGGATGATTTAATGAATATTCCAAAAGCAATTAAACTTTCAAAAAAAACAATGTGGAAAATAAAACAGAATATTTTCTGGGCTTTTATTTATAATGTAGTAGGTATAGCATTTGCGGCAACGGGACATCTAAGTCCTGAACTTGCGGCAGGCGCAATGGTATTGAGCTCAATATCTGTGCTTTTCAATTCTTTAAGTTTGAAATATATAAATATATAAATAAAAAAAGCTTGACATTATCCTGCAATTGCTTTATTCTAATAACAAGATACAAATAAACATATCTGAATACTAGGTATTAAACATAAAATTTACTTAATAGTAAGTTTAAAACAATTTATGTTTTTAATAAAAGTTAATGTATGTTTAGATTAAAAATTAAATAAAAACTTCTTATCAAGAGTGGTGGAGGGACTGGCCCTATGAAACCCGGCAACCTGAATATAATTTTTAGGTGCTAATTCCAGTAGGTTTAAACCTTGAAGATGGGAAGCTAATAGACAGGAATATTATCCCTCTATAGCTAGCCTATAGGGGGATTTAATTTGGTTTAAGGGGGGGAAGACAGACATAATGATTAAGATTAACAACTTGAGTAAAACGTTCAATACACCTTATGGAAATATTGAGGTTCTTAAGAATATAAATCTAGAAATAGAGAAGGGGGATATATTTGGAATAATAGGTTTTAGTGGAGCTGGAAAATCTACTTTGGTAAGGTGTATTAACCGTCTTGAGGAACCAAATTCAGGGGAAATATTCATAGGTGGAAAGGAAATTACATCTTTAGGTAAAAAAGAACTAAGGGTGGCAAGAAAAAAAATTGGTATGATATTTCAACAATTTAATTTATTTGATTCAAGAACCGTGTTTGAGAATATCTCATTCTCACTAGAAGTTGCGGGATATAAAAAAGGAGAAGTTAAAAAAAGAGTAGATGAATTACTTGAACTTGTTGAATTAGAAGACAAAAGGAATGCATATCCACTACAACTTAGTGGTGGCCAAAAGCAAAGAGTGGGAATTGCAAGAGCATTAGCAAACAATCCTGATGTGCTTTTAAGTGATGAGGCAACGTCTGCACTTGATCCTCAGACAACTTTTTCTATTTTAGAACTTTTAAATAAAATCAATAAAAAGTTGAATCTAACTATAGTACTTATAACACATGAACTAGATGTCCTAAGATATAGTACCAATAATATGGCAGTACTAGAACATGGAAAAATTGTTGAGAGAGGGGCTACTGAAAGCTTATTTCTTAATCCTAAGAGTGACACTGCAAAGAAATTTATAAGTATTACTAATAACTTACAAAAGGGAAAAGAAATGTCCGGAGGTGACATTATATGAGCACTGATTTAGTTGATTTACTTTCAACAGCTACATTGGAAACACTTTATATGGTTGGACTTGTTACTTTAATAGGGTTACTTATTGGATTTCCATTGGGGGTTGTATTGGTAGTTAGTGACAAAGGGAACATTATATCACTCCCAAAACTCAATAAGGTACTTGGAACGATTATAAACGTTGTTCGATCCATTCCAGAAATTATACTTATTATTATTTTATTACCTTTAGCTAGATTTATTGTTGGAACTACGCTGGGCACAAATGCAGCTATAGTATCTCTATCTATTGGTTCAGCACCATTTTTGGCAAGAATAATTGAAAACTCTTTAAAAGAGGTGGCTCATGGAAAGATAGAAGCAGCCCAAGCCGTTGGTGCTAGTCCTATTCAAATTATAGTTAAGGTACTTATACCAGAGGCTCTTCCATCCCTAGTAAGGGGTATAACCATAGGAATCATATCTATTGTTGGATTTACGGCTATTGCAGGAGCTATAGGCGCGGGTGGACTTGGAAGTACTGCAATTAGATTTGGATATCAGAGATTTAGAACAGATATATTAATAGCTACAGTAATAGTTTTAGTTGTAATAGTTCAATTGCTTCAGTTTACCGGTGATTATATTGCAAAACTAATAAATAAAAAAAGATACAAATTCGAATAATTAATAGGGGGCATTTTAAATGAATAAAAAATTAATATCATTAGTTCTAGGAAGCATATTAGTTATAGGGGGAACTTCAGGTTGCGGTACTAAAAAAGTTGAAACAAAAACACCAGTAGCAGCTAAAGAGGTGACTTTAACGGTTGGAGCTGCATTAGTTCCACATGCAGATATATTAAATTTTGCAAAACCTTTACTTAAAGCTCAAGGAATTAATCTTGTAGTAAAAACTTTAGATGATGAGGCTCAATTAAATCCAGCATTGGATGAAAAACAGATAGATGCAAATTACTTTCAGCATGTTCCATATCTTAATTCAGTAGTAAAAGAAAAGGGATATAAATTTGCAGTTGTAGGAAAGGTTCATATAGAACCAATAGGATTCTACTCACAGAAGATAAAATCCTTAGATGAATTAAAATCTGGTGCTATAATAGGTATTCCTAATAATCCATCTAATGAATATAGAGCACTTGCACTTCTTGAATCAAAAGGACTTATAAAGCTTAAATCTGGTATTGCAAACTATATTGCAACACCTAAAGATATAGTTGAAAATCCTAAAAAATTAAAGTTTCAAGAGGTTGATTCAGCGCAGCTTCCAAGAGCTCTTCCGGATCTTGACGGAGCAGTTATTAATACCAATGTTATTTTAGATGCTAAGATTGATCCGAAATCAGCAATATTTAGAGAGGACGCGAATTCACCTTACGCTAATATAATTGTTGTAAGACAAGGTGATGAGAATAGACCAGAAATTAAAAAATTAGTAAAAGTATTAAATTCAGCTGATGTTAAAAAATTTATTCAGGATAAATATGGAGTTGCTGTTGTCCCAGCATTTTAATTAATAGATAAATTGTAGAATATGATGCAAAAATTGAGAGTCGTGTATTAGTGCATTTTAATACCTCTTTCATAAATTTTAAATGTGAAAGGTATTTTTACCATACAAAATATAAAATTATAAAAAATAATTAATAAGAGGGAGAGATTATTATGAGTGAGAGAAAATTAAGTTTTGAGACATTACAGGTACATGCAGGTCAGGTTCCAGATCCAACTACAGGAGCGAGAGCAGTTCCGATTTATCAAACATCGTCTTTTGTTTTTAATGATGCAGATCATGCAGCAAACTTATTCCAATTAAAAGAACCAGGAAATGTTTATGCTAGAATAATGAACCCAACTACAGACGTTTTTGAAAAAAGAGTAGCTGAGCTAGAAGGCGGAGTTGCAGGTCTTGCTACATCATCTGGAATAGCTGCAACATTTTATGCAATACTTAATGTAGCAAATTCAGGAGATGAAATAGTTGCAGCAAGCACGTTGTATGGTGGTACTTATGAGTTATTTAACGTTACACTTAGAAAACTTGGAATTAACGTAATATTTGTTGATCCAGACGATCCAGAAAATTTTAGAAAAGCTATAACTGATAAAACAAAAGCACTTTACGGTGAAACATTAGGTAATCCAAAAATAAATGTTTTAGATATAGAAGCAGTCGCAAAAATTGCACACGAGAATAAAATACCACTTATTATTGACAATACATTTGCAACGCCATATCTATCTAGGCCATTTGAGTTTGGAGCAGATGTAATTATTCACTCGGCAACAAAATTCATAGGAGGACATGGAACTACAATTGGTGGAATTATAGTTGATGGTGGTAAATTTGATTGGAGAGCAAGTGGTAAATTCCCTGATTTTACAACACCAGACAAAAGCTATAATGGCCTTGTATACGCTGATTTAGGTGCTCCAGCATTTGCTTTAAAAGCTAGAGTTCAACTACTTAGGAACACAGGCGCAACCCTTAGTCCTCAAAGTGCATTTTTATTTCTTCAAGGACTTGAATCATTGTCGTTAAGAGTTGAAAGGCATGTTTCAAACGCTAGAAAAGTTGTTGAATTTTTAAGTAAGCATCCACAAGTTGCATGGGTAAGTTATCCTGAACTTGAAGGAAGCAAATATAAAGAATTATCTAAAAAGTACCTACCTAAGGGAGCGGGGTCAATATTTACATTTGGAATAAAAGGTGGACTTGAGGCCGGAAAGAAATTTATAAACAGTGTAGAATTGTTCTCACTACTTGCAAATGTCGCAGATGCAAAATCCCTTGTAATTCATCCATCAAGCACTACTCATGCAGAGCTTAATGCAGATGAGCAAAAGGCAGCTGGAGTTACTCCAGATTTAATAAGGCTTTCAATTGGCGTTGAAGGTATTGATGACATTATTTACGATTTGCAGCAAGCACTTGATAAGACAAAATAGATAAGGGTGTCAGCAAATTTTATAGCTTATTAAAGTTAATTATTGCTGCTTTCCTTATAGGAGAGCAGCTTTTTCCTTTTGTTATTTTAAATAAAGAAGATATTTTAATATATAAAGTACATTATATAAAAAATAATTATAAAGGAGAAATATTATGTGTGATGAAAAGTTAAATTTTGAAACAATACAGTTATATGAAGGGCAGACTCCACAGACTACTACAGGAGCGGCAGCAGTTCCAATTTATCAGACATCATTTTATGTTTTTAAAAATTCAGATCATGCATCAAGTTTAAGGGAGTATCTATTTAAATATAAATAATTAAGATAATATAGATAATTTCTAGATATCCCTAAAATATTTGCTTATAGATTTTCTAGTTGTTGGCAAAAATAAATTAATGAAAGGAAATAAAGATGAGTATAGGCAGTGTGGTACAGGACTTTTTAAACAAAGGATTAGAATGCTCAATTGTAAACTGCTTTAAATCTAAAGAAATATGTGATTCAGAAATACTGGCTTTTAAAGTGAAAGAAAAAATGGTATTAGTTGTAACTAATAAAAAGAAGGAAATAAGTGTAGGAAAATTCCTTCATTATTTCAAAGCAAGTCCCAATATGCCTAGTATAAAAGAAACAAAAGAAATTACAGGGCATCCAATAGGATGCTTAAGTCCTTTTGGATTAAAAAATCATTTGAAAGTCTATATTGATATTTCATTAAAAAAGAAAGAGTATATATCTGTTTCTGCCGGCATGAAAAATCTTGTGGTTAAGGTTACACCTGGGGAAATGTTAGAGATTACGGGAGGTGAATGGATTGATATTTGGAAGAATTAAATAAAGGAAATTAATAAGGAACTTCTATTTATTGCAGATGAAATGGTTTTCACTTCTGAAAGGGAGAAAACATTTCTTTACTTGAAGATATTAAGATTTCAATTGTATATTGTGGTGTGCCAAAATTCTATATATTTTTAAGACGCAATATGGATTTTTGAGAATGTTAATGGTATTTAAGCAGTATGATTTGCTCTGTTTATATGACAGAATGAAGTGATATCCAAAAGAAGATGGTATCCTTTAATGAGCGAATTTTCTGCTATGATTTCTCCAAGTTTGTTTGAGAAGATAGATTTACCAGTTTTGCAGCGAGAGGCGGATTTTCGTGCTGCTGATGAATTTCTGTCATACACAGGTAAATGGATAAAAAAGTAATTTATGTATGATGGAGGAATTATATCCAATAGCAAAGGAAGAGTAATTTAATTTGTATATATGTCAAACATGTAGACTTACTTGGTTTTGTTCTTATCGTATATATTATCATGGTACTTTTTACTTGTCAATACAAAGTTGATAAGTAAATAAAGAGACGATTATTAATTTAAAAAAAGTATTGACAATTACTTTTTTCAGTAATATACTAGCTAATAACAACTACATACAACTTATCCAGAGCGGCAGAGGGACTGGCCCGATGATGCCCGACAACCAGCATTCTTAATAAAGTGCAATGGTGTCAATTCCATCAGATTGTAAAATCTGAAAGATAAGGACGATAGCAAATTTTATTATACAATTTTATTGTTTATTAAAATTAAAAAAGCTACTTTCCTTAGAGGAGAGTAGCTTTTTTTATTCTCCTTAAATATAAAAATTTTAACGAAAAAAATAAAATCTAATTAAAAAGGGAGTTATTATTATGAGTGAGAGAAAATTAAGTTTTGAAACATTACAGGTACATGCAGGACAGGTTCCAGATCCAACTACAGGTTCAAGAGCGGTTCCAATTTATCAAACATCATCATTTGTTTTTGAAAATGCAGATCATGCTGCAAATTTATTCCAGTTAAAAGAACCAGGAAATGTTTATGCCAGAATAATGAATCCAACTACAGATGTTTTCGAAAAAAGAGTAGCTGAACTTGAAGGCGGCGTTGCTGGACTTGCTACAGCCTCAGGAATGTCAGCAATACTCTATTCTATACTTAATGTAGCAAATTCAGGCGATGAAATAGTAGCTGCAAGTACTTTATATGGTGGTACTTATGAGTTATTTAACGTAACACTTAGAAAACTTGGAATTAACGTAACATTCGTTGACCCAGATGATCCTGAAAATTTTAGAAAGGCTATTACAAGCAAAACAAAAGCTCTTTACGCTGAAACAATAGGAAATCCAAAAATTAATGTTTTAGATATAGAGGCAGTGGCAAATGTTGCACATGAAAATAAAATACCACTTATTATTGACAGCACCTTTGCAACTCCTTTCCTTTGCCGTCCAATTGAATATGGAGCTGACGTAGTTATTCACTCCGCAACAAAATTTATCGGAGGACATGGAACTACTATTGGTGGAATTATAGTTGATGGTGGAAAATTTGATTGGAGAGCAAGCGGTAAATTTCCTGATTTTACAACACCAGATAAAAGTTATAATGGACTAGTATATGCTGATTTAGGTGCCCCAGCATTTGCTTTAAAAGCTAGAGTTCAACTCCTGCGAAACACAGGCGCAACGCTTAGTCCTCAGAGTGCATTTTTATTCCTTCAGGGACTAGAATCATTATCATTAAGAGTTGAAAGACATGTCTCAAACGCTAGGAAAGTAGTTGAATTTTTAAGTAAGCATCCAAGTGTTTCATGGATAAATTATCCTGAGCTTGAAGAAAGTAAATACAAAAAATTATCTGGAAAATATCTACCAAATGGAGCAGGATCAATATTTACTTTTGGAATAAAGGGTGGACTTGAGGCTGGAAAGAAATTTATTAACAGTGTAGAATTGTTCTCACTACTCGCAAATGTTGCAGATGCAAAATCTTTGGTAATACACCCATCAAGTACTACTCATGCAGAACTTAATGCAGAGGAGCAAAAGGCTGCTGGAGTTACTCCAGATTTAATAAGACTTTCAATTGGTGTTGAAGGTATTGATGACATTATTTATGATCTTCAGCAAGCACTTGATAAGACGATATAATAAAAAAATGGTTTATAATTAAATATAACTTATCCAGAGAGGCAGAGGGACTGGCCCTATGATGCCCAACAACCAACATTCTCCATTAGAATGTAATGGTGTTAATTCCAGCAGATTGTAAAATCTGAGAGATAAGGATGATGGTAAATTTTAATATGTAAATTAATTGCCTATTAAAGTTATTAAAGCTACTTCCTAATTGGAAGTAGCTTTTTTAATATTCTGATTTATGCATTTTGTAACACAAATTTAACTCATAAACTTAGGGGGAAAACAAATGAAAAGCAAATTTGTAAAATTAATTATTGGACTAGCAATTACAACGTTAAGTATAGGTGCAGTTGGATGCACAAGCAAGAATCAATCACAGGCAGGTACAAATAAGCCTAAAGAAATACGGTTAGATTTTGCTACCTATAATATTGAAAGCTTAGTATTAAAAGATAAAGGATGGTTAGAAGACGAATTTAAAAAAGATAATGTTAAGGTATCTTTTGTTGAGAGCCAAGGAAGTAATAAATCATTGGAGTTCTTAAAAAGTAATTCAATAGATTTTGGTTCTGCAGCAGGATCAGCAGGGTTAATTTCAAAGGCAAAGGGTGCACCTATTCAAGCAGTATATGCGTTTTCTAAGCCTGAATGGTCAGCGCTGGTTACTAAATCAAATTCTACAATTAAGTCTGTAAAAGATTTAAAAGGAAAAAAAGTAGCAGTTACTCTCGGTACGGATCCATATATATTGTTGCTAAGGGCATTGGACGAAGCGGGACTTTCAAAAGATGATATTCAACTTATTCCTTTGCAACATTCTGATGGTGCAGCTGCATTGATATCTGGTCAGGTAGATGCTTGGTCAGGCTTAGATCCTATTATGGCAAGAGTACAAGTAGAAAATGGGGCAAAGCTTTTTTACCGTAATGTGGATTTTAATACATATGGATTATTAGATGTTCGTAATGACTTTGCTAAGAATTATCCTGAATATGTAGGACGAGTAATAAAAATTTACGATAAGGCAAGAAAATGGATTATAGCTAATCCTCAGGAAGCACAAAAATTATTAGAAAAACAAGCAAAATTAAAACCAGAGGTTGCAAAAATTCAGCTTCAACGTACAGATCTTAAACAAAGTATACCAGGTGCACCTCAAAAGGCTGCTTTAACAAAAGCAGCTGAAATACTTAAAAAATACGATATAATTCCAACTAACACAGACGTACAAAAGACAATTAGTGAATTTGTAAATGGAACATTTGCACAAAAGGCACTGAAGTAATTATAGAAAGGAGAGAGAGCTATGAGTGAACTAAATACAAATACCTCAAAAGTTGAAAAAATTTCTTTGTGGTTAAGAATTATAAAAAGAGTTGATATTTTAAAAAAAATTGCACTGGGAATTATAGTACCACTTTTATTAGTAATTATATGGCAGACACTTTCAAATTTCGGATTAATTCCTAGTTATCTTCTTCCATCACCATCCACAGTGGTATCCACATTAATAAAGCTTGCGAATACTGGTGAACTTTTTACCCATGCTGGAATAACAACATATAGAGTGTTAGTAGGTTTTGCATTTGGTAGTGCTTTAGCAATAATTCTTGGTTCAATTACGGGATATTACAGAGTTGTATATCAAGTTTTGGATCCTCTTATTCAGGCTCTGAGAGCCATTCCATCTCTTGCATGGGTACCTCTCTTTATACTATGGTTTGGGATAGGAGAAGGATCTAAAGTAATCATGATCGCTGTAGGGGTATTTTTCCCAGTATATTTAAATTGGGTAACAGGAATTAAGGGAGTTGATAAAAAGTACGTAGAAGTAGGTATACTGTACCATTTTACGGCAATAAAAACTATAAGAAAAATCTTATTTCCGGCAGCGCTTCCATCATTGCTAACAGGATTAAGAAGTGGATTGGGTTTAGGATGGATGTTTGTGGTAGCGGCAGAATTAATGGGAACTAGTAAAGGATTAGGATATCTTATGGTACTTGGGGAAAATAATTCAGCACCAGAGTTAATATTAGGTTCTATAATATTGTTTGCAATTCTCGGTAAAATAACAGATGGAATATTAGTATATATTGAAAGAAGGGTTCTTCATTGGCAGAATTCCTTCGGAGAGGAGAATGGAAATGTCAGTTCTTAAAGTTGAAGAATTATATCGCACTTTCAACAATGGTAAAAAAGCATTTTACCCTTTAAATTTTCAAGTTGAAAAGCAAGAAATTATAGGTATATTAGGAACCAGTGGTTGTGGGAAGAGTACTCTGCTTCGTGTGCTAGCCGGATTAGATATGGGGTATGAGGGAGTTATCAGGGTAGATAGAGAAGTACATAGGGGAACACATGAAAAGGTAGGATTTGTTTTTCAAGAACCCAGATTAATGCCTTGGTTAACTGTAGAGGAAAATGTAGCCTTTGGACTTAAGGGAAAAGATAAGTTGTCTAAGGCTAACAAATTTCTTGAGTTGGTATGCCTTGAAGAATATCGTAAACATTATCCAAAGCAGCTTTCAGGTGGTATGGCTCAGAGGGTTGCAATTGCAAGAGCCTTGGTTACTTCACCAGAAATATTACTTTTAGATGAGCCGTTTAGTGCATTAGATGCTTTTACAAAGATGACACTACAAGATTTATTACTTGATTTATGGAGAAAATGTAAATCTACTATGGTTCTCGTAACACATGATATTGATGAAGCATTGTATCTTTGTGATAGGTTATTTATTTTAAGGGGACAGCCAGGAGAGCTGGTGAAAGAATTAGTTATAGATACGCAAAGGCCCAGGCAGCGTGGTGATTTACATTTAGCAGAGCTAAAAGCAGAAGTAATTGAACAATTGCAGCTACAACCGGAATGGCAGATATAGTTTAAACTGAGTTTGAAAGGAGAATTGTATGGAATATACAAAAGAATCATATATATTAAAAGAAAAATTAAAGGAGGAAGCAATTAGACTCGGTGCAAACATTATTGGATTTGCAGAGGTTAATAGTTGGGAGCTATTTAAAGATACACAGGAAGATTATTATCCACAAAACATATGGCCATGGAGTAAATCAGTAATAGTACTAGGAATACCAATATATCTACCAATGATAGAGACAACTCCTTCAGTAGTATATTCAGAACTATATAATACTACTAATAGAATTTTAGATGAAATGTCTTATAGAGTTGCTAATTATCTTAACATATTGGGACATAAAGCATTTTTTTTTCCAAGAGATTGTTACGGTGATATATCAGTACTTGTAAAAAAACCACAGGCAGCATTTTCACATGTGATTGCTGGCAAATATGCAGGACTTGGAACTATAGGGTACAATCATACACTTATTACAAAAAAATATGGTCCAAGAGTGAGGTTTGTATCGGTAATAACTGATGCAATTTTGCCTCCTGACGATATAATAAAGGAAGATTTATGTATTAAATGTCTGCTGTGTAAAAAGAGTTGTCCAACATCAGCATTCACAACAAAAGATGAAATAATTGCTGATATGGATAAGTATAAATGTGCTAAATACCACGCGGAACTTAAATCTGAATATAGGTATCCTTGCGGAGTTTGTATAAAAGTATGTCCTGTTGGTGATGATAAAAAATTATATGGATCGACCTCTGTTTCTCCAGAAGGTATTGCACATTGCCAAAATCATGGTTCAAAAAATGCTATTTAAATATAATTTCATTTTATAATTGTAATATCGTTTAAATTTGAGAATTTATTTAAATGATAAAAAAACACGGTATATCATAAAGAAAGGCTACTATCGACTTGATAGTGGCCTTTCTTTATGATATCAAAAACATATATTTTATTTCAATGAATGCTATTAAAATAAACATAGAGCATTTTTATCTGTAAAAATTTAAATATATAAATGTTTACAATGGGTTGACAAAAATAAAATATCGCATATAATAAAAACAAGAACCATTCCGATATGAATAATAATAAAAAAATTGTAAAGGGAAAATAGTATATTTAATGACACAGTTATAAATGAGACAATATCTATTTCTGATATAAAAAAATAAAAATGGGGGTTAGAAAATGTCAATTAACAAAGAGGAATTGTATAAAAAATTGGCTGATACAGTAGTAAATATGGAGGAAGAGGAAACAGTGATTATATGTAATCAGGTTATTTCTGAAAACTTGGATGTATATGAAGCTATAGTTAATGGACTGTCCGTTGGCATGGATCAAGCGGGTAAACTCTTTGATGAAGAGGAGTATTTTGTTCCAGAACTTCTGCTTTGTTCTGATGCAATGTATGCAGGTTTAGATGTTCTAAAGCCACATTTGAAAGCAAAAGATAATAAGGACAAACAAAAGGTAGTTATAGGTGTTGTTGAAGGAGATACTCATGATATAGGAAAGAATCTTGTAAAGATTATGCTTGAAACAGCAGGATTTGATATTGTTGATTTAGGACGCGATGTTCCACCGAAAACCTTTGTCGAAAAAGCAAAAGAAGAAAAAGCTAAAATAATAGTAATTTCTACACTGATGACTACTACAATGGAAGGCATGAGTGAAGTTATTGAAATTCTTAACAAGGAAAATATAAGAGAAAATTTCAAGGTTATGATAGGTGGAGGTCCAATATCTCAGGTATTTGCAGATAAAATTGGAGCTGATGGATATTCCGTAAATGCTGCAGAAGCAGTAAAACTTGCAAAAAGACTTGTACAAGCATAAAAGATATATTGGTAAATATCGTTTAAATTTAAAAAAAACAGGAGGTAAAACAATATGTCATTGATAGAAAGAAAAGATGAATTAACTTCACTTGAAAGGGTTTCTTTAACGCTCCAGCGTAAGGAAGTAGACAGAATTGCGGCTGTTCCATTAGTTTGCGGTGCTTCATATAGAGTGCTAGGTACAAGATATGATAAATGGTCTACTGACGCAGAAATAGCAACTAAAAGTTTGCTCGCAGCGCAGGAATTGATTGGACAGGATGCATTTTTGTTGCTTGTAGATCTTTCTGTAGAAGCTGCTGATTTTGGTCAAGAGTTACTTTACCCAAAGTACAGTACAGCATACCCTGATTTTAATAATCAGCTAATTAATACAACTGATGAGTATAACAAGGTTAAAAAGATAAATCCTCGCGAGACAAAACGTATGAAACAAGTCATTGATATTATAAAGGGTCTTTCTAAGGCAAAGGGGAATGAAGTAGCAATTCTAGGTTTCATATATGGACCGCTGGGTGTATTGTCACAGATGAGAGGACATAAAAATTTGTTTACGGATCTTATTAGGCATCCTCAAGAGGTTTTAGCTGCAGTTGATGTTATAACTGACGTACTTGTAGAATATGCTAAAGCCCAAGTAGAGGCAGGGGCTCACTCGGTATGCATAGATCCTTTATATTCTTCGTCAACAGTACTTAGCAGTAAAACATGGGAAAAATTTGAAGGCCCATATCTTAAACGTATTGCTGATGCTATACGAGAAGCTGGTGCAGCTGTTTCTATACATAATTGTGGAGATGGGGTGTATTTTGAAGAAGTCATAAAATGGTCAAATCCTATAGCAATATCTGTAGCACATCCTGCACATGGATCTAAAACATGGGAGGAACATGCTAAAACGTGGGGCAAGAAAGTAATTACTATTGGATATTCAGATCCAGCCACTACGGGTTTAACTATGTCCACTGATGATGTATTAGAAGATTGTAAAAGCCAAATCGATTTATTTAAGAAAAATGATGCTGGGTTTATTCTTTCTACTGGTTGTGAATTTCCTCCTAATGGGAACTTACTTAGTGCAGCAGCAATGGTTGAGGCATCTCGAAGATATGGAAGATAAAAAAATTTAAATTATTAAGGATTAATTCAGATTTCTTTGAGCTACAAAGTATCTGAATTAAACTTTTTATGGCAAATTTATAAAGTAAGTATAACTAATTTATTAATTTATAATAATTGTGGTTAATATAGAAAGTGGATAATTATAGGAGTTGGATGATGAAAATAAAAATCGATATTTTTTCTGGTTTTTTTGGTGCAGGTAAGACTACTTTAATAAAAAAATTAATAAATGAAAATTCATATAATAAAAAGATTATTATTATTGAAAATGAGTTTGGTGAAATAGGTATTGATGGTATTTTTCTTGAAAAATATAATATCGACGTCAAAGAGATAAATGCGGGATGTATTTGTTGTTCAACTTTTAATGATTTTAACAAAACACTTAAGGAAATTATTGATTCAAAGGAAACAGAAAGAATAATTATTGAACCATCAGGAGTGGGTAAACTTTCAGAAATAATTGGAATTGTAAAAAAACTCGAATCAGAAAATGATATATACCTGAATATGATTATTACAGTTGTCGATGTCACAATGTATGAGGATTATATTGATTTTTTCAGCGAATTTTATAAAGACCAAATTATTTATGCAAGCACTATTGTGCTTAGTAGGACACAAAGTGTTAATTTTGAAGAATTAGAGAACGTTGTTTCAAAAATAAGGAATTCTAATAAAAAAGCAAATATTATAACAACACCTTGGGATAAGTTAAGTGGAGATAATATTGTATCTGCTGCAGAAAAAAATGGTAAACAAGAATTATTTAAAGAAGTAAATATAATTAAAATGCCATTAGTAAATACGAAATTAAAAATTAACAGACACAAATTGGCGGAAAACGTCTTTAACAGTTGGGGAACTGAAACGCCTAAAGTGTTTTCCTTTGATGCTTTAAATTATATACTAAACAATTTAAGAAACGAAGAATTGTATGGAAAGGTACTTAGAGCAAAAGGAATAGTACAAGTAGATGAGAATCGTTGGGTTGAGTTTGATTATTTACCAAAGCAAATTGAAATAAGAGATTCATCACCTGATTATACAGGACGAATTTGTGTAATAGGGATTAACTTAATTAAGAAAAACATTATAAAAAATTTTGAAAACATTATAGAAATCTAAGGTATCAGTCCATGATTTTTATTTTAAATAATGTATCATATTTACATTTATTCTATTGATTAATTTTGTTTGAAAATATAAATTAATTATATAATCTTATAAGGAGACATAAAATGAAGATAAAAGTAATAGCTTGTGAGGTTATGAAAGAAGAGATGTTAGCAATAGAGCCTTTATTGGGTGAGGAATTCGAGTTTGTATCAATGGATTTTCATCTTTATCCTGAAAAGCTTGGAGCTGAGCTCCAAAGAATTATTGACAGTTCATTAGGCTATGACAGAATTATCTTAGCTTTTGGTTTGTGTGGTGGAGCTGCAAAAGGCTTAAAGGCAACCAATAGTACTCTTACAATACCAAGGGTCCATGATTGCATATCTATATTTCTTAGCCCAGATGAAGACAGTGCATGTGATTTTAAAAAAGAGGTAGGAACCTTTTATTTAAGTTGTGGTTGGATGATTACAGAAAAATCAATACTAGCCGATCATAAACGTATTCTTGAAAGATTTGGATCTAAAAAAGCTTTTAAAGTGTTAAACAGAATGTATGACGGTTATAAAAAGGTATTATTTATATGTACAGGGTATCCATCACAAGATGAAGTGATAGTTCAATCAAAAGAAATAGCTTCATTACTAAGTTGTAAACATGAAATAATTCAAGGAAAGATTTCCTTTATTGAAAAGATTATAAGAGGACCATGGGATGATATAAATTTTATAAATAAAGCTCCACTAGGAATTCTTACTGAAGAAGATTTTGGGATACATTAAAATGATTATCAATATATAAAAAAAGGAGAGCTGTTTTATGAATGATTTAACTCCAAAAGAACGTATACAACGCACATTTAAAAAGCAAACAATAGATAGGCCACCTATAATTTGTCCAGGTGGGATGATGAACTCAGCAATAGTCGAAGTAATGAATAAAACTGGGCATATACTTCCACAGGGTCATCATGATAGCAAAATAATGGCTGAACTTGCAAATGATGTACATCAAAATACTGGATTTGAAAATTTTGGTATACCATTTTGCATGACTGTTGAAGCAGAAGTTCTGGGAAGTGAGATAAATTATGGAACTCTTGGATGCGAACCTAAAATACAAAGGGAGATATTCACTACTGCATCGGATGTAATATTTAAAGAATTAGGTGCAATGGAGAAGAATAAAAGAGTTAATTCAATAATTGAGGCCACCTATGCATTGTCAAGAAAATATCCGGATGTACCCGTAATTGGAAGTCTTACAGGTCCTATTAGCACATCAGCATCCCTCGTAGATCCTATTTCATTTTTAAAAGAATTGAGAAAAAATCCAACTATTGCGCATAGTGTAATTGACTATGCAAGTAATCATATTATAGAACTAGCAAAATTAATGATAGAAAATGGAGCAAATGTAATTTCTATAGCTGATCCCACTGCAACTGGAGAGATATTAGGGCCAAAGATGTTTGACGAATACGCAGTTAGATATTTAAATAAAATTATTAATGCAATTCATGCTATGAATACACCTGTTATTGTGCATATATGTGGAAAAATGAGTGCTGTAAAAAAATATATTCCTAAAATCAACTCTGATGCTATAAGTACAGACTCATCTATAAATCTAAAAATGTTAAAAGAAGAGTATCCAGAACTTACAACAATGGGAAATGTTAGCACATATCTTTTAGAGTTTGGAGATGAAGAAAAAATTGCAAATCAAACAGAAAGACTTGTAAAAGATGGTATTAACATTATATCGCCTGCTTGTGGACTAAGTACATCAACTCCATTAAAAAATATAGAATCAATGACGAAAATAGTAAAGGAGTCGTAATTCATGGTAAAAGTAAATTTTATTACAAATAATAAGTCAGTTACTGTGGAAAAGGGGACTACAATACTCGAGGCCGCTAGGAAGATAGGAATTATTATAGAATCACCTTGTAATGCAGTAGGGGTATGTGGAAAGTGTAAGGTCAAAGTTGCACTCAGTGATTTGGAAAACGTAATTCAAGATGGAGTACATCATTTGTCTGAGGATGAAAAAGCTCAAGGTCTTGTATTATCTTGCGGAGCAAAGGTAATGAAAGATGTAACTGTAAAAATAATATCAAACAATTCAAATAAGACCCTACAAATATTAAATCATGGTGAAAGCTTTGATATACAGCTAGATAGTTTTATTAAAAAAGAATATAAAGATGATGGAAAGACCTATGTATATGCCGGAGAACAAGTTATAGGAAATGAAGAAGGAGATACTACGGCAATAAATTATGGGGTAGTTGTGGATATTGGGACTACAACCTTAGTAGCAACATTAGTTGACATCAATACAGGTAAGGAACTTAATTCAGTTGCAGCCTTAAATCCACAAAGTATCTATGCTCAAGATGTTTTATCTAGAATAAAATTTGCATCTGATGAAAAGGGACTTACCGTAATGTATTCTGAAATAACAAAAGAATTAAATAGTATGATTGCAAAAAATTGCGAGGAAACTGGGATAGACAAAAAACATATTTATGAAGCCATTTTTAGTGGCAATACATGCATGATTCACCTGGCAGCTAATGTAAATCCATATTCTTTAGGGAAATATCCATATACTCCTCTATTAAGAGGTGGGGATTATTTAAGTTCGGGTCATCATAAATTAAATATTTCGGATTTGGGATTAATATATTTACCACCTATTATATCTGCATATGTAGGTCCAGATATTACGTCTGGTATATTAGCTACGAGGCTTCAAGATAGAAAAGGAACTACATTATTCGTAGATATTGGTACTAATGGGGAAATGGTAATAGCAAGAGATGGCAAATTGTCATCAACATCAACTGCAGCGGGTCCAGCTTTTGAGGGGATGAATATTACTCACGGTATGAGAGCGCAAAGGGGTGCTATAGAATATTTTAATATTGAAGAAGATGGATCTATAGAAATTAAGACAATTGAAGACGGAGTAGCTATTGGAATTTGTGGTAGTGGTCTTTTAGATATTGTAGGAGAATTAGTTTTTAATAAGGTTATCGGTAAAAGTGGCAGATTTGCATCCATTGATAAATCTGATTTACCAGAAGTTTTGAGAAAAAAACTAGTGAAAGTAGATGGAAAAACTGCTTTTGAAATAGCAGAAGGCATATTTCTTACTCAAAAGGATATAAGACAGGTTCAATTGGCAAAGGGTGCCGTAAGAGCGGGCATTGAATTCCTTATGAATAGTAAAAAGGTAAAGGCAGATGAAGTTGATAAAATACAAATAGCAGGATCATTCGGTTACCACCTAAGAGCTAAAAGCCTTACAAATATAGGGTTATTACCAAAAGAATTTGAAGGAAAGATAGATTTTGTTGGAAATACATCTAAATCTGGAGGTCATGCATTTTTATTAAACAAACAATATAGGACAGAGATGGAGAATCTTGTTAAAGAAATTGAAGTAGTTGAACTATCAAATGGTGAAAATTTTGATAAAATTTTTGTTAAAAGTTTATCTTTTTAAAAAGTAAGGAGAAAATGAAGATATGAATAGAATTTTGTTAAAAGACGAAATGACCCCAAAGGAAAGAATTGAAGCTATGATTAATGGTAGAGTATTTGACAGAGTTCCCTGCAATATTTTTATAGGTGATCACGCCGCAAGTATTATAGGTGTAAAAGTGTCTGATCTGAATTTTTCATCTGAAAAGTTCATTCAGGGACAAATAGCCGCAAATGAGTTATACGGTATAGAATCAACAGGAGTTTCACCAGGACTCGCTGGTATTGCTGAAGCATTAGGAAGTGAACTTGTTTTTCCAGATCATGGTGCTCCATATGTTTCTAAATACGCAATAAAAGATATTTTAGATTTAGATAAATTAAGTGTACCTGATCCAGTTAAAGCAGGTAGGTTTTCCTTTGTTCTAGAAACCGTAGAGAAACTGGTAGACAAATTTGGACGCGAAATACCAGTGTCAGTAGAAGTACCCGGTCCATTTACTACTGCAGGGAATCTTATGAGTATTGAAAAATTATTACGAGATACAAGAAAAAATCCAGAATATATTCATAGAGTTCTTCGCCTTGTAACAGATACAACAATTGCATTTATTAAAGAAGCTGCAAAGCTTAATGTAGATATAGGAATAGCTGAACCATCAGCCTCTGGTACATTAATAAGTAAAGGTATGTTTGAAAAATTTACGTTACCATACTTAACAGAAATAGTTAATACTATTAAAACGTTAGGTAAGGGTTCTCCTTATCTTCACATTTGTGGAAACACAAAAAAAATATGGGCATTAATGGCAGATACGGGTGCAGGGTCGTTAAGTCTTGATGATGTAATAGATTTGGAAGAAGCAAAATTAGAGGTAGGAGACAGGGTAATGCTAGTTGGTAATGTAAAACCTACAGCAACTATGTATTTAGGAAAACCAATTGATGTGGAAAGGGATGTTAAGCAGTGTCTTAAGAAAGCATATAATAATCCTAAGGGTTATGTACTTGCGTTGGGATGTGGATTTCCAATTGATACTCCACCTGAAAATATTCATGCCTTGCGTGAGGCTGCCATAAAATACGGTAAGTATCCATATGAGCCAGAGCTTTTTAGCTAAAGATGTTTTTATAAATATTATAAATAATAGAAATATAAATATTTCAAAATTAAGGTTGACAAAAATAAAATATGGCATATAATAAAAATATAACTAATCCGATATGATTACTAAGAAATGCTTTAAAAAAATTTAGCCACAACAACATTTTTAAGTATATAGAATAGAAATTAAACTTAAAAATTAATAAATGGAGGTAATATTATGAGTTCATTAGATTATTTTAATGAGATAGCTGAGAGTTGGAACGTAATAAGAAGTGAGTATTTTGATGAAAGATTAAAGTACAAAGTATTATCTAAAGTAAATATAAAAGACAAGGTTGTGGCTGATCTTGGGTGTGGCACTGGATTTTTATCATTAGCATTAGCATTAGATGCAAGTATTGTGTTTTCTATAGATCAATCAGTGAATATGCTCAGAGAATCGAGAAAATTGATGGAAACTAAGAAGTTTGACAATGTATATCCGATAAAATCATCCATAGATAACTTGGTTTTGTTTGATGAATCTGTAGATGTAGTCTTTATCAATATGGCTCTTCATCATGTGAAAGATGCTAAGAAAGCAATAGATGAGATGTTTAGAATTATTAAAAAAGATGGAACTTTAATAATATCAGATGTACAAGAACACAATGGAGAGTGGGCAAGGGAAGAAATGTTTGACGAGTGGCTTGGTTTTTCAAATAATCAGATGAAAGAGTGGCTAATAAGCGCAGGATTTAATCTAGTCGATATTGAGAATACAGATTTAACATGCAAAGGATATTCAAGCAAAGGTGAATATACTGAAACTGGTATTTTCATTGCAGTAGCAAATAAGGGAGGACTAAATTATGAAATTTAATTCATTATTAATACACGGAGGAGTAGATGGTGACAAGCTTACAGGGGCGGTTAATGTTCCGATATACCAAACATCAACCTACAAACAAGAAGCTTTAGGAGTAACTAAAGGCTTTGAATATTCAAGGACAGGAAATCCTACAAGGGATGCTTTAGAAAAACTTATAGCAGAACTTGAGGGAGGAACTAGAGGGTTTGCATTTGCTTCTGGATTGGCAGGCATAACCGCTGTATTATCTCTTTTTAAATCAGGGGATAGAGTTTTAATATCTGACAATCTTTATGGCGGAACTTTTAGAGTTTTAGACAAGATATTTAGTAATTTTAATATAAAATATTCAATTGTAAACACTTCAGAAATAGATTTGGTAAGAGATAGCATTAAAGATGATGTTAAAGCTATTTTTATTGAAACTCCTACAAATCCACTAGCGGATATAACTGATATTAGAAAGGTATCAGTTATTGCTAAGGGAAAAGGTATTTTAACTATTGTTGATAACACTTTTATGACACCTTATTTCCAAAGACCTATTACGCTTGGCGCTGATATTGTTATTCATAGTGGTACTAAATATTTAGGAGGACACAGTGACTTAGTAGCAGGACTTGTTGTAGTAAATGATGAAGCCCTAGGAGAGAAACTTCATTTTATACAGAACTCCACCGGAGGAGTTCTTGGACCATTTGATTCATTCCTTCTAATTAGAGGAATTAAAACAGTAGGTGTTAGAATGGATAGGCATAATGACAATGCTATAAAAATAGCTGAATTTTTACAAAAGCGAGAAGAGGTGGAAAAGGTATATTATCCTGGACTTAAGGATCATCCATCTTATGAAATTCATAAAGCTCAAGCAACAGGTTTTGGTGGTATGGTATCATTTGTTATAAAAAAGGAATATGATTATAAAAAGTTTTTAGAGTCATTAAAGATTATAACCTTAGCGGAAAGTTTAGGTGGCGTTGAATCTCTTATTTGCCATCCAGCCTCAATGACACATGCTGCAATACCTAAAGAAATTAGAGATAAGGTAGGAATAAGTGATAATTTAGTAAGATTATCGGTAGGCATTGAAGATGTACAAGATATAAAAGAGGATTTAATTAATGCATTCAAGGAGATAAGAGTCAATGGTTAAAGTTGAAAATTTTTTATTAGATAATGTATTAAAAAGTGCAAATAACATGCAAAATTTTTTTTAAGTTGAGGTGAGAGCAGTGAAATATATAAATAGTATATTAGAGAATATAGGAAATACACCACTTATAAAACTAAATAATTTGGGCGTAAAGAAAGGTATAAATATCTTCGCTAAACTTGAGGGGGAGAACCCAGGTGGTAGCGTAAAAGATAGAGTTGGGGTCTACATGATAAAGGATGCAGAAGACAGGGGCATCCTTAAGGTAGGATATACAATAGTTGAAGCTACCGCAGGAAATACTGGGATTGGAGTGGCCCTTGCAGCCATAAACAAAGGATATAATGTAATTTTTGTGGTTCCAGAAAAGTTCTCTGTAGAAAAATTAACGTTGATGAGAGCATTAGGTGCAACTATTATTAACACTCCAAAGGAAGACGGAATGCTCGGCGCAATTAATAAGGCAAAGGAACTATTGAATGAAATCCCTAATTCTATTTCATTACAACAGTTTGAAAATGATGCTAATCCCAAGGCTCATTATGAAACTACAGGACCAGAAATATATGATGCATTAGATGGTGAAATTGATTACTTCCTTGCAGGAGCAGGAAGTGGTGGTACTTTTAGTGGGGTTATGAAATATTTAAAGGAAAAGAACGAAAATATAAAAGGTGTGCTAGTAGATCCTTATGGTTCAACCATTGGTGGTGGAGAGGAACATTGTTACGATATAGAAGGGATAGGAAATAATTTTGTGCCAACAACTATGGATTTGAACCTAGTTGAAAGTGTTATTAAAATTACTGACGATGAAGCTAAAGATAAGGTGAAGCTAATTGCTGTTAAGGAAGGATTGTTTGTAGGGAGTTCTTCTGGAGCTGCAATAGCCGCTGCACTAAAACTTGCAGAAACTATTGAGAAGGGAAATATTGTTATAATATTACCTGACAGAGGGGATAGATATTTCAGTAAAAATATCTATGATTAATGCTTGATACTTATTAATAATTTAGTAGATAAAAGGTAGAAAATAATATTTAATTTTATGCAGCAAAGCTAATGCTTTGCTGCATTTTTTAATGTAACTATATTTATATTTATTGTTTTGTTATTGTAACACCGATATCTACAGGTGTTCCAAAATATATTGAGGTTGTTGAGATTGCATCTATTCCAGTCCTTGCATAATCCTCAATATTATTTTCGTTAATACCACCTGTGCCTATTAGAGTAATTGAAGGATTTATACTCCTAACAGCATCTACAATTCTTTTCAATTCTATTGAATTAACTTTATCAAATTGTAATCCACCAACTCCAGCTTTACTAAGTATTATTGCAGTTTCAAAGTCTTCAACTTCAACAATTACTTTTTTCTCACAGGCTCTTGCCTTAATGACTTCTAAATTTTCTACAAGTCCAGGAATGCCTCCAATAAAGTTTAAATGCTGCTTGAAGATTAGTACCGTCTCGGATAAACCAAGCCTATGAGGAAATGCGCCTCCAGCTATGATAGCTTTTATAGAAAACTCTTTTGTGCCTGGAAATATCTTTCTTGTAGTTACAATTTCAATTTGTGGGTTAATATTTTTTGCCTTATCCACCAAACATTTTGTCCTCGTTGCAATTCCTGAGCAGTATTCTAAAACGTTCATGGACACTTTCCAACCCATATGCAGTGCATCGACATTACCTCGCGCATGAACAATAACATCTCCAGACTTAACAAGAGTTCCAGAAGAGAGAATGCTTTCTATTTTAACACCGAATTTATTAAATATTCTTACTACTTCCTCAGAACCACTTATTACCGCGTTTCCTCGTGATATAAATTTTATTTCTCCTTTTTGACTATTAATGCCTAAGATTAGGGAAGTCAAATCAATGTATGGGATATCTTCTTTGATAATATTTTCTATTGTTTCATCATTTATGTATATCATTGTTAACCCTCCTTAATAATTTTAATCACGTTTAATTCGTTATATTTAGGAATAATATGCATTAATTTGAGGGCTCTATTTCTAGAATAATCTTGCTTAATTTGATTAAAAGTATTTCCATTTCTTCATTAGTGCCTATGCTTATTCTTAGATAATTATGGATTTTAGGTTTATCAAAATATCTAACAAGAATTCCGCTACTTTTTAATTGATTAAATAGTATTTTAGCATGAATTGTATTATGGCGTGCAAATATAAAGTTTGCTTTTGATTCTAGTACATTAAACCCCAATTCTCTAAAAGAGGGTATTATTTTTTCTCTTGTATCAATAACTTTTGAGCAAATACTCTGAAAATAGGCTTCATCTTCAAAAGATGCTTTTGCCCCAGCTAAAGCAAGGCGATCAATTGTGTAAGAGTTTATTGAGTTTTTAATCTTATTTAGACCTTCTATTAAATCTTTATGTCCAAAAGCAAAACCAACACGTAAACCTGCAAGTGATCTTGACTTAGAAAGTGTCTGTACAATTAATAGGTTTGGATAATCATCTACAAAATCAATTAAAGATTCCCCTCCAAAATCTATATAGGCTTCGTCAATTATAACGACACTGTCTATATTATATTCTAGAATTTGTTTTAATGATTCCACGCAGGTACATTTGGTAGTGGGTGCATTTGGATTTGCTATTACAATTCCACCATTTTCAACACAAAAAGAATCTACAGAAAAATCAAACTTATCATCTAAAGGAATTAACTTACATTTTAGCTTAAATAGGTTAACATAAATTTCATAGAAACTATAGGTTATATCAGGAAATAATATTGGCTTTTCTGGATCAAAGAATGCCATAAAAGAGAAAGCAAGCACTTCATCTGAACCATTTCCTACAAAGACTTGATTGGATGATAATTTATAATAATTTGCTATGGTGCGCCTTAGTTCATCACAGTTTGGGTCAGGGTACAACTGAAGAGCTTCATCAGTGGACACTTTAATGGCTTCAATTACTTTTGGAGAAGGCGGATATGGATTCTCATTCGTGTTTAATTTAATATATTTTCTATCTTTAGGTTGTTCTCCTGGGATATAAGGTTCAACATTTTTTGTGATATTGCTCCAATACTTACTCATATATTAATCTCCTTGTATTATATCTAATGTATTTGCTTATACACCGATTATTTTAATTGATTTTCACATAGACTGCATATATTTAATTATACTACTGTTATTGACTTCTCATCTAAGGAAGATGACTGGTATCATTTAAAGTAATTATTTTGGCACTTAAGTTATCATCAAAAATAATTTTTGAAACTGAGGTATTACCTAAAATTATTTTATGATACATGGTCATTTTTAAGTCGAAGATACCTATTAGCCCGGCTTTAATAATTCCACCATGAGCTACTATAATAATATTCTCACCTTGATGTTTTTTTGCGATTTCTATGATAGCTTTTTTAGCCCGCATACTCGCGTTTTTAATGCTTAGATCGCCACCACACATAGGTCCATTAAGTTCATCGTTTCTCCATTTAATAAATTTTTCAGGGAAATTTGTTTCAATTTCTTTTATAGTAAGGCCTTCCCACTCACCAAAATTTATTTCTCTTAAGCCAAATTCAACTATAGGAGTAGTGCTACTGCTTTGAGAAATGATTTCTGCTGTTTGTCGTGCCCTATTTAAAGGACTTGTGTAAATATGATCAAAATTATTAACAAACCTTTTACTTAGATATTGAGCTTGCAGTATTCCGTCAAAAGATAAATCGATATCTTTGCACCCTTGAAATTTTCCTAAAGCATTCCATTTTGTTTCACCATGACGTACGAGTGTTATTGTTGTATTCATTATTATTCACGTCCTATTAATATTATTAGCTTAAGTTAATTTTTATTTATCTATCGTTTTAATGTATGTTCTCATGTCAGCAATATTCATACCACCGATTTTTTTAGAAATGATATTTCCGTCTACATCAATAAAATATGAGGTAGGAATTGATGCTATATTATACTTGGATGAAACACTTTGATCAGAATCTAAGAGTACTTTAAAAGTATATTTGTTACTATCAATAAATGATTTAACAGTGCTTAAAGGTTCACCTATTTCTACAGCAACAATAACTACGTCACTATTTTTTGTTTCCTCATATAATTTTTGAATTTCAGGCATTTCTTCTTTGCATGGTGGACACCAAGTAGCCCAAAAGTTAAGAAATACTTTTTTGCCTTTTAAATCACTTAAGGACATTTCTTTACCAGTAAGATCCTTTAATTTGAAATCTATAGCTTTAGTTTTAACGACGTTAGGAATTACTTTAGTTGTATTATTAGAATCGGTTTTAGAAGTGTTTGTTTTATTATCAATTTTGTTTTTAACATCTGTTTTAGGTTTAGAGTTATTATAGGTATTTACAGTATAAATGGATACACCTACAAGTGTTACTAATACAATTGTTATACCTATAAGTATTTTTGATAGTTTTGTCATAATTCTTCTCTCCTTTAATTAAAAATTAATAAAATTCCCATATTGGCTTAATATGGCTAATTTATTCATGAAAATCATAACTCCCATTATTATCATTAAAACACCACTTGTTGTAGATATTATAGGCAAATATTTTGAAAATTTTTTAAATTGGTTAGTGAAGCTTTCTATTGCTATGGCAGTTAAAATAAATGGAACAGCAAGTCCAAGGGAATACATTATCAAAAGCAAAACCCCTTTTCCTATAGAGTTCATGCTTGTAGCATATATTAATATTGAGGATAATATAGGACCAATGCAAGGAGTCCAACCTGCAGCAAAGGCCATACCCATTAATATTGAGCTAAAGGGACCTTTGATTTTATCAAAGTTTAAAAACCTTTTCTCACGATAAAATAATTTTACTCTAAACAGTCCCAGGGTATGAAGACCAAAAATAATAATAATAATACCACCAACTCTTCTAAATAAATCTTTATGGGTAATTAGTAATTTACCCAATGAAGTAATAGAAAGCCCCATTAGAATGAAAATTATAGAAAAGCCTAATACAAATCCAAGGGATTTATATAAAGTGAAAAGTTTAGTTTTGTCATCCTTTAATTTTTCTATAGAAGAACCAGTTAAATAACTTACATATGCTGGAACAAGAGGGAGGACGCAAGGTGATAAAAAGGATAGAAGGCCTGCAGAAAAAGCAAGTAGCATTGATATATTATTCAAAATTGAATTACCTCCAAAGTTATTTTATAAGTACAAAACCAAAGAGATATATACCTATTATATCTCTATTTATATGTGTATTACATTGGCAATAGGTCCATTCTCTATAGCTTAAGGTTAACATAATATTCTTAGTACCACAATGATTACACAGTTTTGAAGAAGCGAAAAATCTATCTTTTTAGGTAGTTGCTTATATCTGATAAAGTATTAATTGACATGAAGTATTGTTAAGTCTATTCTTTCAGTTTATACCCGGGTGGGGTATAAACTGAAAGAATATAGAAGGAGTGATGGCATGAATAATTTAGATTCTATAAATGATATAAAAGATTTTATAAAAAAAAACAAGTTTGTAATGTTATATTTTTCATCTGATGGGTGCAATGTGTGCGATGATGTTTTGCCCATGATTGAAGAGCTACTTAAAGAACATTCTAAAATTGTGAGTGGGCATGTAGAAATTCAAAATATCCCATCTGTAGCTAGTGTTTTTGGTATATTTACTATTCCCGCAATTATTATATTCTTAGAGGGAAAAGAGATAGTAAGGCAAGCCAGATATATTAATTTTATAGAATTAAAAGAACAAATTCAGAGATTTTCTGAATTTGTTTAAAAATAAGAGGGAATTAAATCCATGCTTTTTTCTTTAATGACATTTCAGAAGGAAAGTCTCCCACTTCTACAAGGGGGTAAATTTCCTTCTGAAGTCGTTAATATTGCAGCGACCCAGGATATGACTTAATCGTTAGCGATATTAATACTTTTGATAAAGGTATTTACTAATTCCGGATTAAATTGTTTCCCTTTTTCTTGAGTTAATATTTTTAATGCAATATATTTGCTTCGTCCCTTTCTATATACTCTATCTGACGTAATAGCGTCAAAGGTATCAGCTATAGAAATTATTTGAGAGCCAAAGGGTATTTCATTTCCTTTTAAGCCATCAGGATAGCCAGTTCCGTCCCATCTTTCATGATGATGACGAATTATAGTACTAATTTCGGAAAATCCTTCTATTTTATCTATAACATTTGCACCTATAACTGGATGGGTCTTCATTATTCTATAATCTGAATCAGATAATTTGCCAGGATTTTTTAGAATAATATCAGGAACACCAATTTTTCCAAGATCATGAAAAGTAGCTGCAATTTTAACTTTAGTTTTGCTTTCTTCTTTATTTTTACCACAACTTAAATTATTGCAAATAATAGACACATACTTTGAAACATTTTTAGAATGTTCTCCTGTATAGGAATCTTTAGCATCTACTAAGGATGCCATTGCTTTAAAACCTGATAAGTATGCATTTTCAAGCTTCATTTCTACATTGTGATAGGTTTTGTTCATTTTAAAGTAAACACCGACTGAAAAGAATATGTTTAGCATAGAAAATGTTTGAACTGCTAAAGGTAATAATATATCGCCTTTCCATAAATTAAGTAGATAGTAGCTAAATACTGAAAATATTATTATATTTATAGCGATACTGAAAATGCCGAATATTTTGAAAAATTTATTACTCATAATTACCTCCAAATTTTACAATGTATAAAAGTAATATTCATTATTGTATCATAATATATGAATGTAACAATATAAATATGAAAATAGTTGACAAATAGTTCATTAAGGAATACTATACTTATATACACATATGGACATATAAGCATAGTAGCTTTAATTTGTAAGAGCAGTTTATATATTATTACATTGCTAAGGATAATGAGCTTCTTAAAGATATACGGAGATGTTCAACAATAAGTGTAATACTAACAGTTAATTTAAAAACATTATAAAGGTAGGTGACAATGTTGAATATAATATCACAAATATTTGTATGGATCAATAACGCAATTTTAAAAATGACTTGGCTTTCAAATCTTATTCAGGCCTTTGTAGAGAATGTGTTTGGATTATCGATTAAAGAAAGATTAGGTGGTAGCGTACATTTTTTTATCTATGACACCATAAAAATATTTATTTTGTTATCAGTATTGATTTTTCTTATTTCATATATTCAAAGCTATTTTCCACCGGAGCGAACAAAGAAAATTCTTGGAAACATTAAAGGAATTAAAGGAAATATATTAGGGGCTTTACTTGGAACTATTACACCGTTTTGTAGCTGTTCTAGTATTCCTATATTTATAGGATTTAATTCAGCAGGGCTTCCTCTTGGAATAACTTTTTCATTCCTTATATCTTCTCCATTGGTTGATTTGGCATCATTACTAATTTTAATGTCTTTCTTTGGTGCGAAAATTGCAATAGCATATGTTGTTGTAGGTTTAATTTTAGCAGTTATTGGTGGAACTATTATTGATAAATTAAGGCTTGAAAAGTATGTAGAAGGTTATGTAAAAGAAATAGAGAATGTAGATGTTGAAATAGCCCTACTGACCAAACAAGAGCGAATATCTTATTCAAAAGAGCAGGTTAAAGATGTATTTCATAAGGTTTGGTTATATGTTTTAATAGGTGTTGGTATTGGAGCTGCGATACACAATTGGATACCACAGTCTATAATAGAAACTGTAGTTGGAAATAATAATCCTTTTGCTGTGTTATTAGCAACTGCTGTAGGTATACCAATGTATGCTGACATATTCGGAACATTACCAATAGCAGAAGCATTATTTGGAAAAGGAGTAGGAATTGGTACAGTATTATCCTTTATGATGGCGGTAACAGCACTTTCACTTCCATCAATAATTATGCTTAGTAAAGTTGTTAAGCCTAAATTATTAGCTATATTTGTAGCTATAGTCTCAATAGGTATAATTATAATAGGATATTTATTTAATGCATTTTCATTTATGTTTGTTTAAACAATAATAAATTACACGAGAAGGGGGAAATATTATGATAATTAAGGTTTTGGGTTCAGGATGTTCTAGTTGTAAAAAATTAGAGGAAAACACAAGAAAGGCAGTAGAGGATTTAGGTATTGAGGCAACTATAGAAAAAGTTACTGACTTTAAAAAAATCATGGCGTATGGAGTCATGAAAACGCCGGCCCTAGTAGTGGAAGAAAAAGTCAAGATAATGGGAAGGGTTCCATCAGCTGATGAAATTAAAAAGTATTTATAATTAAACTATGCTAGTTGATAAATTATTCTGTTATAATAATCATATATTAAGGAGATGTAAAATGATTATAAAATTTAATGAAAAAGTAAATGAAGTATTAAAAGCATTAATGGAATCTAAAGAAAATGGAGTTATAAGATTAGAGGTCACAGCCTTTGGTTGTGGTACACCTGCACTAGGAGTTGCTTTGGATATACAAAGAAAAGATGATTTTCTTATAAACGTTGAAGGCATACAATTTGTCATAGCGGAAAAGGTAAAGATTTTTTTTGAGAATACAGAGATAGTGTATAACCCCGAAGCATTTAATGGTGGATTTTATGTTCATAGGCTCCATATAACTAGCGTGTAATATTAAATGAACAGTAAGACCAACTTTATGATGATCTTACTGTTCATTTAACGTTTCCATAACATTTGTGATTTTATTTAGAAAATGATCTCCCGCTACCCATCATTCCACCACCAGTTCCATGAACGTTACCAGTTCTATTTGAATTCATATTTCCTTCACCGAAATTGCCTGTGCAAGATGATTGGTTAGTTTTTATATTTTCCTTTAAAGTAGTACCTTCTTCTTTTGTTATAGTGCCTTTTGTAACAGAGGCATCTACTGCTTTAGATTTTTCTGCAAGTAGTGCAGCCTGAAATGTTTCTTGCGACATTCCTTTTTCTTTAGTAAGCTCATATACTGTTTTTCCGGAATTAAGTTCATCGGTTATCTGTTTGTCGGTTAACCCAAGCTTATTTTTAAGCACAGTTGTTACGTAATCATAGCCTCTAATTCCTGTGGCCCTAGCCATTCCAAGAGCTTGGTGAACTACTGTCGTTGATTTCGAAGTTGTTGAAGTTTCCGCAGCGAATACTGCACCGCTAGCTCCTAATATTAATGTCAAAGTTAATGCAATTGCTATTTTATTTTTTTTCATTTTTATTCCTCCTCGAACCGTTTTTTATTTGGTATGACTATATCATAACGAAATTATGGCTCCGATAAGTGTTATTTTTGTGTCATTTTTATTAAATAGAATTTATTCGTTTGCCACAATTAGTACACAATCTACTGATTAATAAATGGTATAATTTAAGAAATGTTTACTGGAGGTAATTATATGGGAAAGAAGATACTAGTCGCAGATGATAATGAAGAGATTATAAAAATTCTAAAGCCGTATCTTATTAAGGAAGGGTTTGAGGTAATAACAGCTAATGATGGAAATGAAGCATTAATTAAGAATATAGAATATATGCCTGCACTTATTCTTTTAGATATTATGATGCCACATAAAAATGGCTTAGAGGTCTGCATGGAGATAAGAAAAACATCAAATGTACCTATTATAATGATTACTGCAAGAAGTGATGATGGTGATAAGATAATGGCTTTGGATACTGGAGCCGACGATTATATAGTAAAACCTTTTAGTCCAGGAGAAGTTGTTGCAAGAGTTAAAGCTGTCCTTAGAAGAATAGTTACAAGTGATGTGGAAAAGTTAACCGTAATTAAATATAATTGTCTTAAAATTGATATAGGAAATTATTCTGTGATGATAGAAGATAATACTGTTAACCTAACTAAAAAAGAGATAGAAGTATTGTGGATGCTTGCAAACTCACCTAATAAGATTCTATCAAGGGATGAGCTACTGGATAATATATGGGGGACTGAGTATTTCGGGGATCCAAGGACTGTTGATACTCATATTAAAAGACTTAGGGCAAAGTTAAAACTGATTGAGCAATATAACTGGAATATTAAAACTGTATGGTCGCTTGGATATAAATTTGAGGTTAATTATGATTAAAAAAAGTATAACTACTAAACTAACAATAGGGTTTGTACTAATAATAATAATATCCACCCTATGTATAGGTATAATTGGAATAAATATATTTAAAAATAACATATTTGCTATGAAAGAAAAGAATATTACTCTACATGCTCAAAAACTGGAAAATCTATTAGAACCCTATATTGAAAGTAATAGGCAATCAAAGGAGTATAAAGATATTTTAAAGGGAGTTAGTTCATTTGATAACACAAAAGTATGGATAATTAACTTAAAGGGTGAGGGAAGAACAATTTATGAAAATCAAGATAATGGTGTAGAAATAAGCCCTAAACTTAAAGATGGTTACTCAGGAATTATTACAAGTGCCTTGCATGGTAACTTAAAATCCATGCAAGGATATAATGCTTATTACGATGAGAATATGATGAGCGTTGCAGTTCCAATAACAAAGAGTGATAAAAGCATAATTGGAGTTATTATTGTGCATTCTTCAACGATAGATTTATCTAATTCTATGAATGAATTTTTTACTTATTTAATTGCTGCAGTTTTAGGTGAAGTTATAATTGCGGGTTTATTAGGTTTTTATTTTTCTGAAAATATAACAAAACCTATTAGAATAATTAATGAGGCAGCTAGGCAAATGACAGAAGGAAATTTTAAAATTAAAACTAATATATACCAAAAGGATGAGATTGGAGAGCTATCAACTTCCTTTGATATATTATCATCCAGGCTCGAATATAACATTAACCAGCAAAAGAAACTAGAACAGATGAGGAAGGATTTTGTAGCAAATGTGTCCCATGAATTTAGAACACCACTAACTATAATAAGAGGAAACCTTGAAGGACTATATGACGAAGTAATACCAATTGGTGAGGTTCATCAGAATTATTTAATATTAATTAAAGAAACCAAAAGACTTGAGTCCATGGTAGCTGATTTGCTTAGTTTAAGTAAATTAGAATCGGGAAAAGTAGTATTAAGTCTTAAAAATATTGACATTAAAGCAATACTTCAAGATATAATACGGGTATTGAAACCAATAACTAAAGAAAAAAATATAGAGCTAGAATTAATTGATGAGGGTAATTTGACGGCGATTTGGAGTGATTATGATAAACTTAAGCAACTATTAATAATTTTTATAGACAATGCCATTAAGTTTTCACCTGTTAATAGTAAAATACATTTAGTTATAAATTTTTTAGGAACTGTTTCAATTACAATAATTGATCATGGTATAGGGATTAGTAAAGAAGATATTCCTTTTATCGGGGAAAGATTTTATAAAGCAGATAAGGCTAGAAAATATGCTGGCAATGGAACAGGGCTAGGTATTTCTATTGCTAAGCATTTAATAAAGATTTTAAATTGTCAACTTAAAATAGAAAGTCAAATAAATGTTGGAACACAAATTCAAATTATATTTTTAGAGTCAGAAGAAGAAATCAACTTATAAATTAGGTTGATTTCTTCTTTTATTTTGACACAATTAGTCCACACTTTAATCTTTTGTAAATGATATTATTATGGAAAGTAAACATGAAGGGAATGATTTTATGAGATATGGGCGTTATATGGGTTATGGTTTTTATGGTTCCTATATATTATCTATTTTAGTTATACTTATAATAATTTCGATAGTAGTATATTTTTTATACAAAAGGCGAAAAAATTATTCTTTTGAAAAAAGCATGGAGATATTAAAGGAAAGGTATGTTAGGGAAGAGATAAGTGCTAATGAGTTTAGAGAGAGAAAACATGCAATTGAAGGACTTGACGTAACAGATCCGGTAGTAATAACACTAGTTGGCAGATATGTAAAAGGTGAAATTAATACAGAAGAGCTTTTTAAAATTCTAGAAGAAATAAAAAGATAATAAAATATGACTAGGGGGAGTATTATGAAAAACAATAAGTATATAAAGTATTTAAGATGGGCAATATTGGGATTTTTTCTAATCGCAGTTACAAGAGAAGCTTATCTGCATCAGGTTTTAGGTGGAGGGGTATCTCCTTCAATACATGCATTATGTCCATATGGAGCACTGGAAACCTTATATAGTTTGGTATTTACAGGGACTTTTATTCAAAAGATATTTTCAGGTACTATGATACTTTTGGAAATTACTTTATTACTCGCAGTAATATTTAGAAGAAGTTTTTGTGGTTTGATATGTCCTTTTGGAGCACTTCAAGAATTCTTCGCATTAATTGGAAGAAAGATATTTCATAAAAGATTTATTATGCCATCAAAAATCGATAGGCCTTTAAGATACTTAAAATATGTTGTCTTAGTAGTTACTATATATTTTGCATGGAAAACAGCAGGGCTTTGGATGGATCCATATGACCCATGGGCAGCTTATGGACATATAATAGCAGGTTATGATAGCTTAGTTACTGAATATTTAATAGGAACGATAACATTAGTAATTATTTTGGTGGGTTCAATGCTTTACGATAGATTCTTTTGTAAATACCTTTGCCCTATGGGGGAAGTATACGGTATTGTATCAAAAATTAGTCCAAGTAAGATCGCTCGAGATAAAGATAAATGCATCGATTGCAATTTATGTAATAAAAGTTGCCCAATGAACATTGATGTAGCAAAAGCTGAAAAGGTAACAGACGTAGAATGTATTAGTTGCCAAGCATGTGTTCTTTCTTGTCCGGTGGCAGGCGCCCTAGAATATAAAACTGGGAAAAAGACGCTAAAAACTTTAACTGTAATTATAATTGTAGTAGGACTATTTGTTGGAGGAGTAACAATAAGTAAAACAGTAGGGGTATTTGAAGTAACTCCAAAGCAAATAACATCAGAATCTAAAATAAACGTGGATGATATTAAAGGATATATGACTATAAAAGACGTTTCAATTGGAACTAAAATTGAATTAAAAGAAGTATACAAGAAATTAGGGATCCCGGAAACAGTTCCAGAAGATACTAAATTAAAAGAGGTAAGCAATTTTGTAGAAGGTTTTGAAGTGGACGCAGCCAAAGAGAAATTAAAATAATAAATAGGGGATACACGAATAAAACTCGTGTATCTTTTTTGATTGACTTGTTAAAAATAAATATAAATAAAATTTAATATTTATATTGCTTTATAATTTATATGTGTTATTATATTTGTATATCGCAATATTATAATATATGAATAACAATAAAATAAAAAAATAGATTAAATTTTCCAAGGAGGCAAAATTATGTTTAATTCAAATGTCAAAAATGTAAGTTCAGAAGAGGCTTATAAACTTATAAACGATGATAGTGAACTTATCATCTTAGATGTAAGAACTAAAGAGGAATATGATAATGGTCACATTTCGGGAGCGAAGCTTGTTCCAGTTCAGGTTCTTCCTATGAAAGTTGCTGAACTTAATAAATATAAAGATAAGCCAATACTTGTTTATTGTGCATCAGGGGGAAGAAGTCCAAGTGCAGTTACTATTTTGAAAAATAATGAATTTAAGAATATATACCATCTAAGTCATGGTATAGGTTCTTGGAGATACAATTTAACTAGATAATACTCAGATAAAAATCCAAAAGATATTAAATATAAATTTACAGATAGATAATAATAATGTTACAAATCAATTAAAAAGAACATGAGGGGGAATAGTTGTGATAAAAAAAGTACTAATTGTAGGTGGCGTAGCTGGCGGAGCTACTGCCGCAGCAAGGCTCAGAAGACTAGATGAAAATGCAGAAATAATTATGTTTGAAAGAGATGAATATATCTCTTTCGCAAATTGTGGGTTACCTTATTATATTGGGGATGTAATAAAAGAAAGAAATAAGCTTTTAGTACAAACACCTGAGAGTATGAAAGCAAGATTTAACATTGATGTAAGAATTAACAGTGAAGTTATGTCCATTGACACGGTAAAAAAGGTTGTAACAGTTAAAAGTAAAACTCGCGGTACTTACGACGAAAGCTATGATTATTTAGTTCTGTCACCAGGAGCAAAAGCAAAAAAAACTGATGTAGAAGGTATAAACGGTAAAAGAATATTTACATTAAGAAATATACCAGATACTGATAATATAAAAGCGTATGTTGATAAAAAAGATATTAAGAGTGCTGTAGTTATTGGTGGGGGATATATTGGTGTGGAAATGGCTGAGAATTTAAGAGAAAGGGGCCTTAAGGTTACTTTAGTACAATCGCCTGCGCATTTAATGCCTCCTTTCGATACAGATATTGTTGTAGCAATTGAGAAGGAAATATCAGATAACGGTGTGGAAATAATTTTAAAAGATGGAGCAAAAGCTTTTAAAGATACAGAAAATGGTGTTGAGATAACTTTAAGAAGCGGTGCATTATTAAGTGCTGATATGGTTATTTTTGCAGTGGGAGTAACCCCTGATACTGAATTTTTAAAAGATAGCGGAATAGAATTTGGACCTAAAGGTCACATAATTGTAAATGATAAAATGGAAACATCCGCTACTAACGTATTTGCAGTAGGTGATGCTATAGAAATAGTTGATTTTGTAAATAAGCAAAAATCAGCAGTTCCACTTGCAGGTCCTGCAAATAAGCAAGGTAGAATTGCAGCAGATAATATAGCTGGTCTTGGAACTACTTATAAGGGAACCCAAGGTACTTCAATTATAAAGGTATTTGGGTTAACGGCTGCAAGTACAGGGAATAATGAAAAAACTTTAACAAGACTTAACATTCCATATAAAGTTATACTCGTCCACCCAGTATCACATGCTTCCTATTATCCAAAGGCTCTTACCATGACATTAAAACTTATTTTTAATGAGGAAGGTAAAATCCTTGGAGCTCAGGGTGTTGGTTATGACGGAGTGGACAAGAGAATTGATGTAATTGCTACGGTTATTAGGCTCGGAGGAACAGTTACTGATTTAACAGAACTTGAACTTTGCTATGCGCCACCTTATTCATCAGCTAAGGACCCAGTAAACATGGCAGGATATGTTGCTGAAAATCTGCTCGCTGGAAGGGTGAATGTATTAACCACGGATCAGTTTATGGCTTATGAGAAAGAAAATACAATAGTACTAGATGTACGTACTGAGGTAGAATTCAATAATGGGCACATTAAAGATGCAATAAATATACCTGTAGATAGTTTAAGAGAAAGAATAGGTGAACTAGGCAAAGATAAAGTAATACTTGAATACTGCCAAGTAGGCCTAAGAGGATATGTAGCTTCTAGAATTTTAACTCAAAAGGGATTCAATGTTAAAAACTTAACTGGAGGATATAAGTCAGTTTCGGATTTAAACTACAAGTTAAAAAAAGATTTCAATAGAGATGAAGAAAAAATACCAAATATAGACCCTGTTACTCAGATTGTAAAAGAAAAATTAGATAATGGCATTGTTTATTATGAAAAAACACTGGATGTATGTGGTTTGTGTTGTCCTGGACCACTTACTCAAGTTAAAGCTAGTGTGGATGAATTAAATGAAGGACAAATATTAAAAGTTACAGCAACAGATAATGGCTTTTATGAGGACATTAGATCTTGGTGTGATAAAATGAATAATGAATTGGTGGATGTAAGAAAAGAAAAAGGTATGGTTTATGCATTTATAAAAAAGAGATAATTATATTACAAAGTTAAATAAATCATTTAAATAAAATAAGGGTAGTTTATAAACTGGTACCTATAAAGTAGATTTTTTTCAAATATCTATTCAATATGTACCAGTTTAAATTTCGATGCATCTTTTTTACTCAGTTATTAAAAATAAATATCGAAAAAAAAATATATTTTTATTGCTTTTTATTTTATATATGTTATCATATTAATATATCGTAATATTAAGATATATTAATGAACGTATATATAACAATATTTACTAGCTAGGTATTAGGATATGTTCTTGGATATACATTTTAACTATATAATACTCAGTTAAAATCCAGGAGAGAGGAAAATCTATGGATTCGAATTATATAAAATATAGTGAAATTACAGAAGTTTTAAAAGTATTAGCTCATCCTATTAGGTTGTGCATAGTAAAAGGTATACTAGAGAAAGGTCAATGCAATGTTAGTCATATGCAAACTTGTCTTAAGATTCCTCAATCTACAGTCTCTCAGCATCTACAGAAGTTAAGATATGCTGGTGTAATAGAGGGTCATCGTAAAGGGCTTGAAGTTAACTATAAAATTACAGATGAAAGAATAATAAAATTGATAAATTCAATTTTAATATTGAGCTAATAAATAATTATAAAATACAGGGGGAATATTTATTATGAAAAAAGTATTAGTTATAGGTGGAGTAGCTGGCGGAGCAACAGCCGCAGTTAGAGTTAGACGACTTGATGAAAATGCAGAAATAATTATGTTTGAAAGAGATGAATACATTTCTTTTGCAAATTGTGGACTACCTTATTATATTGGAGAAGTTATAAAGGAAAGAGAAAAACTTGTAGTACAAACACCTGAGAGTATCAAAACGAGATTTAATATAGATGTAAGAAATAACAGCGAAGTAGTTTCTATTGACAAGGATAAAAAGACCGTAACGGTTAAGAGTAAGGCTCGCGGAACTTATGAAGAAAGCTATGATTATATAGTGTTATCACCTGGAGCAAAAGCAATTAGACCTAATATAGAAGGTATTAATAGTAAAAAAATATTCACTTTAAGAAATATACCAGATACTGATAATATAAAGGAATATGTGGACAAAAAGGGTGTTAATAGTGCTGTAATTATTGGCGGAGGTTTCGTTGGCGTAGAGATGGCTGAAAACTTGAAAGAAAGAGGACTCCAGGTTACTTTGGTAGAAGCCGCTCCTCACATAATGGCTCCTTTTGACACAAATATCGTTTTAACAATTGAAAAAGAACTTCAAGATAACGGTATTTCTATGATTTTAAATGATGGAGTTAAAGCTTTTAAAGATACTGAAAATGGCGTTGAAATTACTTTAAGTAGTGGTGCAAAATTAAACACTGATATAGTAATACTTGCAATAGGGGTTATCCCTGATACTGGATTCTTAAAAAATAGTGGTATAGAATTCGGACCTAAAGGGCACATATTAGTAAATGAAAAATTGGAAACATGTGTTCCTGGCATATTTGCAGTAGGTGATGCTATCGAAGTTGTAGATTTTGTAAATAAAACAAAAACAGCAATACCTCTTGCAGGTCCTGCAAATAAGCAAGGTAGAATTGCAGCAGATAATATAGCAGGTCTTAAAACAACTTATAAGGGGACTCAAGGAACTTCAATTATTAAGGTTTTCGATCTAACAGCTGGAAGTACAGGTAACAATGAGCGAACTTTAACAAGGTTAAAGATTCCTTATAAAGTTATATTCATTCATCCTGTAGCTCATGCTTCATATTATCCTGCGGCTCTTTCCATGACCTTAAAACTTATATTTAGTCCCGATGGTAAAATCCTTGGAGCTCAAGGTGTGGGTTATGATGGAGTGGACAAGAGAATAGACGTAATAGCAACAGCAATTAGATTCGGAGGAACAATTTATGATTTAACAGAGCTAGAGCTTTCATATGCACCACCTTTCTCATCGGCTAAGGATCCTGTAAATATGGCAGGATATGTTGCGGAAAATGTGTTAGCAGGAAGAATGGACATATTAACACCAGATGAGTTCATGGAATACGACAAAGAAAATACCACGCTTTTAGATTTACGTACTGAAATGGAATTCAGCAATGGACATGTTGAGAATGCTATAAATATTCCTATAGATAGCTTAAGAGAAAGAATAGGCGAATTGGACAAAAATAAAGAAATCGTTGAATACTGTGCAATAGGTCTTAAAGGATATATAGCTTCTAGAATGCTTGCTCCTAAAGGATACAAAGTTAAAAACTTAACTGGAGGATATAAATCAGTTTCAATCTTAAATTTTAAGCCAAATAAACCGGAAATTAGTGATAAGACAAAAGGACAGGGGTTAGATCAAAATACTCAAGTTGTACAGAAAACAGATAAAGGTATTATCAACTTTGATAAGGTCCTAGATGCTTGTGGAATGTGTTGCCCTGGACCACTACTTAAAGTTAAAGAGAATATTGACGAATTAAATGAGGGTCAAATATTAAAAGTAATAGCTTCCGACCCTGGATTTTATGAGGACATTAGAGCTTGGTGTAATAAAACAAAGAATGAATTAATGGATTTAAAGAAAGAAAAAGGTATGAGTTATGCAGTTATAAGAAAAGGTATTAATAATGATACAGAGATAGATACCACATGTTCTATTAATGCAGTGGAAAAAACCAATAAGACAATGGTACTTTTTAGTGGTGATTTAGATAAAGCCATTGCGGCCTTTATTATTGCAAATGGTGCAGTTGCAATGGGAAGTAAGGTTACTATATTATGTACCTTCTGGGGCCTTAATATCATACGTAAACCTGAAAAAGTAACTGTTAAAAAAGGAATAATCGATTCAATGTTTGGATTTATGATGCCAAGAGGAAGTAAAAAACTTAAACTTTCCCAAATGAACATGATGGGAATTGGTGCTAAAATGATCCGTTCAGTAATGAAAAATAAAAATATAAGTTCTCTTGAAGACTTAATTAAATCAGCAATAGATAGTGGAGTGGAAGTAGTTGCCTGCTCAATGTCTATGGATGTTATGGGAATTACACAAGAGGAGCTTATTGACGGAGTGAAAATTGGCGGAGTTGGTTACTACCTAGGAGAAGCTGAAGAATCAAATGTAAATCTGTTTATATAGAAGGAAGGTTATTTTTAGCTCTACGTAAAGGTGTATCTTACGTAGAGCTATTTGCGTGTGCCAGGCATAGCAATTAACTAGGTGGTGAAAGTCCAATAATATATTATTTTTACAATACCAAAAGATTACAAAAAAGATTAAACGGCCTTAGCGGAACAATTCAATCTATTCCTTCATAATATATGTTGGCAACTATCATAACTAATATTTAGGAGGAATAAAATGAAATGTAAAGAAATAAGAATTGGGGCATTATATCCTCTGACAGGGAATAGGCAATTGCTGGGGCAAAGCATTCGTCGAGCGTTGGAATTATACGTTGACCTCATAAATCATCAAATTATCGCCCCACCCGCACTCATCCAGTCGAACTTGGATGGTGCCAGGATAAGACTTATATGGGGAGACACAAAGGGCGATCCAATTTTCGCTCAAGAAGAAGTTAAAAGATTAATTGAAGATGAAAGAGTCACCTCGATAATCGGTTGTTATCAAAGCTCGGTGACCCAAGCGGTATCCTTTCAGGCTGAGATATATAATATTCCATTCCTCAGCCCTGATGCTGACGCGAGTATATTAACCCAAAGGGGATTTAATTGGTTTTTCAGAACCGGCCCCACTAGTCGTATTTATAGTGAGAAAATTTTTGATATGCTGGGGAAAACGAGGTTTTCTGCTGTAACCCTTGGCTCTCTATCCGAAAATTCGTTGCTTGGTCAAGATGAAGTACAGGCGATGATTAACTTATCTCGTAAGTATAGACACAAAATAACTATTATAGAATTATTCGAAGCAATTACTAATAATCAGCTACACAGTATCAAATCTTCCAATCCAGACATGCTTGTCATTCCTCAGGCTGAAGAGGATGATCTGAAAACTATTAGAATTTTAAAAGAAATTGGTTACTGCCCCTTGGCGTATTTGGATCAAACCGGTTTCTTTGCCCTTGAAGAACTCTTGAAAATTGCTGGGGTATACGCGGACCATGTTATAAGTACCGCAGCCTGGGCTTTGGGCTTAACCCGAAAATTACCTCTGGCAAGAGAGATTAACCAACTATATAAAGCCAGATATGGCGATAATTTGAATAGCGTCAATGCCCTCAGCTTTACCGGGATTTACGTTCTTGTCGACGCCATTGCCCGTGCACATTCCGAAAGCCAGAGGGATATAAGAAGATCACTTATCAATACAGATATTCCCGGTGGCACGCTAATTTTGCCTTGGGATGGCATACACTTTGATGAAACTGGTCAAAACATCTTTGCTGAAAGCATGGTGTTACAAGTTTTAAATAAAACCAATAAAATAGTTTGGCCGAAAGATCTCGCAGAAACCAATGTTATTATACCCGCATATCCATGCGATTAAAAAACAGGTTCGTTCAAGCCCTTACAAAAATCAATTACAGCCAAAACCTCAGCCGAGCCAAAGCCGGTATCCCGTTTAGGAAGAATAGCCTACATTATTATACTTTATTCTCTTTAACTATGTTTAATTTTACTAAATTATATTTTTTTAATAGCCAGAACATTCATCGGATTCCTGCATGCCAATGTGTAACATTAAACGTTCATCTGCGGTTTTTTTATTCTGTAATTTTCTTTTTTCATATCGCTCTTTGCCTTTTGCAAATTCTATTTTTTCTTCTTCATCTAGTAATTCTAACTGTGATATAGTTTTCGGTTTATTATTCTCATCAACTGCTACCATAGTAAAGTAAGCTGAAAGAGCCCTACCACATGATTTCCTGTTTTGTATATCATCCACGTCTACTGTAATATAGACTTCAATAGAGCTTTTACCTGTAAATACAACTTTCCCATTACATTTTAATACTGAACCTATAAAAATAGGTTTATGAAACATAATTTCATCAATTCTTGCAGTAACCACGTTACTTTCAGAATGCTTCATTGCAACTGCATAAGCAACAGAATCCATAATTTTTAAGATTTCTCCGCCGAATACATTACCTGCTACATTAGAATGAGTTGGAAGCATTACCTGGCCGAGTGTTAGTTCAGATTCTGTAGATTGCTTCTTCATTTGTTACCTCCTTGCATATTGTGAATATAGGTGTTTAGATTACTACTTTTTCAAAGTTCCGTTAAAGCCTGACAGTCCATGATTCATATGATATATTGGACCAAATTTGTTTTTTAATAATATGTTAACAGCTTTAGGACTTCTACCACCTGAGGCACAGTGCACTAAAATTGGCTTACCACGAAACTTTTCGAGCTCTGTAATTCTTGAAGCAATTTCATCAGCGGGCATTAGGTTAGATCTATTTATATGTCCTGATTTGTATTCATTTTTGCTTCTTACATCAAGTATAACAAGATTTTTAGTATCTTTAATTAGAGAAGCCGCTTCCTCCCCAGAAACATTTTTTACGTTCTTATTAAATTTAATCATTAGTTTAGGTAAAAGCATATATCCGATTACAACAATCAATAGTACAGTTATTAAATTATTCATATTTTATCTCCTTTAAATTCCTATTTTAATATTTAGTTGTTACCGTATTCTCGCAATTGGATCTTTTCATTATTTATCATGGCTGTTACTTATATTTAGTTTGCTTTCATACCCCCCGTGGGTATATAATAACATTAAGATTTAATAAGTACAATATATATTTATAAATTAATACTACTAGATAAGAAAATAATTGCTTATTTTGAAATAGTAGAAGATAAGCTAAAGAAGTATGGATTGTAATTTCCATACTTCTTTTTAAAATAAATCAATAAGGTTAATATGATGTTATTTTGTAGATCCTAATTATACTAATTGTAATTTTAATCCATAATGATCAGCATTTATATTTATATCCTCTACACATATGAAATTAGTTAGAGCGCAGAACTGTATCATTTCTTCCTTAGATATTCGGTCATTAATAGATGGACCCATTTCAGTTTCTTTTTTCTCCCAGTCAATAATACAAAGGAACCCCTTAGTTTTAAGCACCCTTTTTATTTCCTTGAAATATCTAGGTTTATCTTCAATCTCATGAATAACATTGCATATAAAAACATAGTTAATGGAATCATCTTGGACCGGAAAGCAATATTCATCACTTTGCATAAATTGTATATTAGAAATGTTAGTAGCGTTCTCTTTTGCAATATCTATCATTTCAGGTATTATGTCAAGTCCTATTGCTTTCCCTTTATCTACAATATTAGCAGCAGGAATGGTAAAATATCCTATACCGCAACCTATATCAAGTAGGGTACCTTTGTCATCAATATTAAATTTTTTTAATGTTTCTTCAGGTGGCATACTTTGTCTTCTTTTTAAATTATCTAATTTTTCTATGTTCTTGATATTAAATTTATGCATACGAACACTCTCCTTTAATTAAATCATTATATTTAGATATAGTGATTTAATTATATCATATAACTTTTATTTTAACGATATTATTTGCTATATTAAATTTTGTCATTTGACATTAATGTTAATAGGATGTAAAATTTTATATAGCATATGCCACCGTAAAATAATATTTAAAATTTAAAGAGCATATGAAAAGTGAGGAGAACATTAATGCCAAGACCAGTTAAGAATAGAAGAGTAGAAAATTTACCTGAATATACATACTTTGTACCTGCTGGAAGACGGAAATGTGAAATTGAAGAAATACTTGTAAAGGTTGAAGAGTTTGAAGCTATGCGTCTTAAAGATGTAGAAGATTTAAATCAGGAAGAATGTGCCCAGAGAATGCAAATCTCAAGACAAACTTTTCAAAATATAATTGATAGTGCAAGAAAAAAAATTGCTATAGCGTTAATAGAGGGAAAAGCTATAAATATAAGTGGGGGAAACTATTCAAGGAATATATGCCAATTCAAATGTAAATCTTGTGATAATACATATGAGATAAAATATGAAGAAGACAGAAATATTTGCCCATCATGTGGTTCGGAAAATGTGACTTGTAATAAAAGAAGTAGTTTTTGTCATGGAAAATGTAATAAACATGTTATCACAGCTAAATAGTTTTATAAATTCTGATTAAAATAGATTTTATTTATTGGCATTTGACAATAATAAATAATAGTATTATAATATAAATGGCATATGACGAATAAAAAATGGAGGTAACATATTATGAAAATAGCAATACCTAATAAGGGAAATATAGTAAATCAACATTTTGGAATGAGTGAAAGCTTTGTAATTGCAACTATAGAAGACAAAAAGATTATTAGCGTTGAAGAAATATCTGCAACTGAGCTTGCACATCAGCATCAAGGGTTGGCAGACTTACTTGCAAAGCACGGAGCAACAGTAGTTATCACTGGAGGAATTGGTGGGGGCGCAATTGGTGGCCTAAAGCAGAATGGACTTGAAGTAATAACAGGAGCTACAGGAGAATATAAAAAGGTTCTTGAAGAATATGTGAATGGAACACTTAAAGACAAAAATGTGACATGTAATCATCATGGGGAACATCATCATCAATAAAAAGAAAGGGGCACATTTTGTGCTCCTTTATCTTTAACATTAAACCATGATAGTCTATTATTTATACAAATAATTCAGGTTCCCGTCTATTTGAAAACTCAATTTCCAATTCATGTTTATGTCTCAAATAATTTTCATCATCAAAATATTTTGCGTGAGTAGGACAATTTTTAATACAAGCACAGCATTTAATGCAAATTCCATTTAATTTGGATACATCTTTTGCATCAATGCAACCCGTTGGGCAAATACTTACACAAAGTTTACAATCAATGCAATTGCTATTTGTTTTGGGAGTAACCTTTCGAATATCAACAAAGTCACCATTTTTATCTTTAGGTTTATAATAATTTCTGTAAGGTTTATTACCTTTTACAACAACAGTTTGAAGCTCGTCTTGAGTTGTTATTTTATTATATATTTGTCGAGCAAAATTACCTACTATTGCCATATCTTTTTCATCGGGTCTCTTCTGGGCAAGAATCTTTGAAAAGGAGTGTTCACCGATAAATGAACCCCCTGCAATTACATTGAAACCATCTAATTGGAGAATATCTTTTAATTCAATTAAAGCATCGTCATAATTTCTATTTCCATAAACAGCTACAGCAATTGCTAATGCATTATTACCTTTAATGGTATTTAAATATTTCAATAGTATGTTAGGTACCCTTCCTGCAATAACTGGAATGCCTACAATGACAACATCTTCTTTTGTAAAAGAGATGGTATCTTTTCTAACTTCAGGTAGTGTGAAATCAATATTTTTTATAGTACCTTTCATATCAGCAATTTCCAAAAGGTTGTTTGCTAATCCATCTATTACTTTTTTTGTTGTACCTGTGGCACTAAAGTACATTGTATTAATATTTTTAATCAAAACTGAGCCCTCCCATTTATATTTCATTGATTAATTGTTTCTCTCTGGTATTAATATTCGACGTCAGATAACGAAAACCATTTTTGACAATAAAAGATTTTATTACTTATTTATAAAATTCTGTTTTAATAGATAGAATATGTTATGGTGTTTTATGTTGAAAAAGGACATATGATTTCTCATATGTCCTTTTTGCATATTATAAACTTTAATCATTCTTATTCTTATAATAAGCCACAAACTTCCGCTCTTTCTATAGGCGACAGCTATCCGTGTCAATAAACCCTATTTTTCTGATATATTAATTATCACTTGTCGTTTTTTTGAGGTAGCGTCATTTGAAGATTTACCTTTATCTACTTGACTACTCATTTGACCCTTTTTTGAAGTATTCTCATCATCAGAATCATTTTCATCTGATTGATTATTCTTTTGTTCCTTTTTTGTTACATCATTTTCTGAACCTCCATAAGCGCTTGAAACAAGAGAATTGAAAGGGATTGTAATTTCGATAGTATTCTTAATATTTTCTGATTTCTCTGAATCTTTTTTATTCATAAGTATTCTCCTTTCGAAAATAAAAACTACACGCCATGTAGTTTTTATTATATAGTTTACCCTTATTGTTATAAATTATAGTTTATAACAATTTATATTTATGTGGCTGTAAAATTCTTCATAGGATCTTTAAAATTCTGTAAAATAAAAAATCTCAATACAATTTCCTACAACATATTAAGACCACGACTACCTGTAATAACTAAATCAAACTTCCCTTTATTTGCGTATTCTATAAGCGTTTCACCAGGCTCTCCTCGTAATATTTTAAATATCCTTTATTAATAAAGTACTTAATATAAATGTTATAAATAGTGCAAAGCCATATATAATAAACAAACTATTCAATGAGAATGCAAGTATAAGTTTTCCTCCAATAGCAGTTCCAACTCCACCTCCACCCATGAAGCAAAATGCAACCAATGACATTGCCGCACCTCTTGATTTTTGTGCAAAGCCTGTTGCTCTTGTAAGTAGGGTTGAATGAGTTAAAATAAATCCCAATCCAAGTAGTGCCACTCCTAAAATTAACAGGTAAATATTACTACCAGAATAGAAAATTATTATATCTGAAATTGATGCAGCTACCAGTCCTGCACTTAAAACTTTCTTTTGTCCTAATTTTTTAGAAAGTTTTCCACTTAATCTACCTCCAATGACAGACATTATTCCAAAAGCAGTTAAAATCATACCGATTTTAAAGTAATTATAGTGAAAAACTTTGGATATATAAGCACCAGTATAGGAGAAACTTCCTACTATAAATATACCTTCAAGCAGAACTATTAAATAAGTAAATAAGCTATTTGAATTAGACAAAAGTCTAAAATAAGGCTTTAATATTTCGCTATTAGGATTTTTTCCTGAAGGTAATTTTTTGTAATTTGAAATTAAAAGAAAAGTTGGTATTAGTGCAAGTACAGCGTATGCTATAAATACACCTCTCCAATTTAGAAAATATGCAATAGTTCCTCCTATGGCCATACTTAATCCTTGCCCTAAAAAGGATATTCCCATAAATGTTCCTATAGCTTGTTGCCTCTCTTCCATAGGAAATATATCACCGATAAGTGCAAGGGAAATCGGCATTACCGAGGCTGCAAAAATGCCTGTAAGTCCTCTATATATTGCTAAATTAGTTAGTGAAGATCCTAATGCGCATAGACCGGTTGCAATTGAAAACATAATTATAGAAAAAGTTATAACTTGTTTTTTACCGTATCTATCTGCTAATGGCCCAAATATTATTTGAAATATTCCAAAAGGAATCATATATGCAGAAATTAATAATCCCGCTTTCGCTATATCTACATTTAGATTTTCAGCTATAGCTGGTAATATAGGTGATACTACCCAGTTATCTGCCATAACGATAAATCCAGCCAAACCTAATAATAAAACAATACTATTTTTATTTGTATTATTATTTTCCATATTAAAAACTTCCTTTCTTTTTTATTATTCCTACATTACTGCAGCCATCATATTCAAATTGGATTGTCACGTGAGTTATTTCAAAATGTTCCTTAAGTTCTTCTATAATCTTCATATTTAATTTTTTAGTTTCGCTAACTAACATATCATTTACATTTACATGGGCTTCAAAATTTATATTATTTTCATCTAAACTCCATAAATGAACATGGTGAACATTTTCAACACCATCAATATGCTGAATTAAATTAACAACTCCACTTAATTTAATTTCTTTTGGCGCTCCCTGCATTAAAATATTAATAGCATTTTTTACTATAGTGAAGCTTTCTTTAAGAATATAGAGTGCTATTAGTACTGTTAAAACTGAATCTAACCAATATATTTGATAAAAATAAATCAAAATGCCTGCTATTATAACCCCTAGGGAAGATAATGCATCACTGAATAAATGCAAATAAATAGATTTAATATTCATATTATCAGCAGATCCTGAATGTAATAAAAAGGCTCCTATTGTATTTGCAATTAATCCGAGTAATGCCACCCAAATAACTACAAATCCATTTATAGCTGTTGGGTGAATTAGTTTAATATAGGCTTCTTTGAATAAAAATAATGATATAACTATGAGAACTGTCGAATTAAGAGTTGCAGCTAATATTCCAGCTCTTTTATATCCAAAAGTCTTCTGCTCATCATTTTCTTTCTTAGAAATTACTAAAGCCACATAGCTAAGTACTATAGCAATAGCATCACTTAAGTTATGAAGGGCATCTGAAATTAGTGACAAACTTCCTGAATATATTCCGCCCATAATTTCTGCTGTTGTAATAAACAAGTTTAATATTATCGTTATTATAAAATTTGTTCCGTGTATATTGGAAACATCATGGCTATGTCCATGATTGTGTTCATCCATTTTAAGTGCTCCTTTCTATATGACTTTTCAGAAAGATACTTTCTTATTATAATTTCTCTGCGTTTTTATAAATTCTACTGATATCATTTTTTGAGATTAACTATTAGTATTACATTTATTTTTGAACATTTCCACATACTCATCGCCTTTGTCAAGCTTTTCCAAATCCTTTTGCACAGTAACATAATTATCTGAATCTAAAATTATTTTCTCTAGTATCTCTGTAAGGAGCTGATTATCTTTGTTAATATAATAGTATATAAATTGTTCTTGCCTTTCATCTTTTACAAAGCCCATATAACGAAGTTTAGCTAGGTGTTTTGAAATCTTAGGCTGAGATTCTTCTAATATTCCTTGAATTTGGCATACACATAGTTTTTTATGATATAACAATACTAAAATTCTAAGTCTTGTTTCATCAGATAACACTTTAAATAAATTCATTAGTTTCTCCATTGCTTTCACATCCTTTTAGATTTAATTAGATTTTACTATACTTATATACCCATGTGAGTATATAAGTATAGTATTACTTAATGAATTATTTGTCAACTGCTATTCATTACTTTTGAATTGGATTATATGGATTTAACAGCAAATAAGACTTATAATGAAGGTATTTACAATAGAAAATATTATTTGCATTTAGTAAATGCTAAATGTTTTAATTATTATTTATTTATTAAAAAGAAAGGTATTTACAATATTTAGTCGAATTTAATATACTAGTAATAATATTTAATAAAATTCAGATATGAAAGGAACTTTTTTATGGAGAATAAAAAAAATAAACATTTGAAGATAATGGAGATTGATCCCTATCTAAAACCTTTTGAAAGTGATCTTAATCTTAGAATGGAGTCTTATGCGTCTTTTAAAAAGAAAATACTTCCTGGCAATCAAACATTTAAGTCGTTTGCTAGTGGAGACTTATATTATGGGTTTCATTTGATGAGGGATGGTTGGATCTATAGAGAGTGGGCACCTGAGGCGGATGCTCTTTATTTGATTGGCGATTTCAATTGTTGGAATTATCAATCACACCCACTAAAACGATTAGATAATGGGAACTGGGAGATATACTTAGATGGATTACAATCATTAAAACATATGTCTAATGTTAAGGTAAGAGTAGTAGCTAAAGGTGTGTCAAGAGATAGAATACCTCTATATATTAAGCGAACGGTTCAAAACCTTGAGACTCATGATTTTGTCGGACAAATATGGCAACCAATTAATGATTTTAAGTGGCAGGATAGTGAATTTAACGTTGATCGCGAAAAACCATTGTTTATATATGAGGCTCATGTTGGTATTGCACAGGAAAAAGAAGGTATAGGTACTTTTAATGAATTTACTAAAAATATACTTCCAAGGATAAAAGCTGAGGGATATAATGCTGTGCAGCTTATGGCGATAATGCAACATCCTTATTATGCATCATTTGGTTATCAAGTATCTAATTTTTTTGCTGTTTCATCCTGGTTCGGAACACCTGATGAACTCAAAGCATTAATTAATACTGCTCATATTATGGGTATTTCAGTATTGCTTGATATAGTGCATTCTCATTCAATTAAAAATATAGCTGAGGGCATTAATGAATTCGATGGAACTGATCACCAATTTTTTAACCCCGGTAACAAAGGTAATCATCCTGCTTGGGATACAAAACTTTTTAATTATGGAAAAGCAGAGGTTGTTCATTTTCTTTTATCGAATATTAAGTTTTGGATGGAGGAATACCATTTTGATGGCTATCGATTTGATGGTGTGTCATCAATGTTATATCATCATCATGGGCTTTCAGTAGCATTTACCGATTATAGTAAATACTTTAGCATGGATACCAATATAGAAGCTATTAATTACCTTCAATTCGCTAATGAATTAATAAGGGAAGTTAACCCTTTCGCAGTGACTATTTCGGAGGATATGAGTGGAATGCCTGGAATGTGTCTACCTGTAAGTTACGGTGGATTGGGCTTTGATTATCGTTTGTCTATGGGAGTACCAGACCTTTGGGTAAAATTGTTAAAAGAGCTACCAGATGAGAAATGGAGCATGAGGCAACTTTGGCATGAGTTAACTAATAGGCGGCCTTGCGAGAAAAATATAGGTTATTCTGAATCACATGACCAGGCACTTGTAGGTGACAAGACATTAATGTTCAGAATGGGTGACAAGGAAATGTATACTCATATGCTAAAAAGTGATGATAATTTTATAATAAGAAGAGCACTTGAACTAGATAAACTTATTAAATTTATTACTATAACTTTAGGTGGTGAAGGTTATTTGAATTTTATGGGGAATGAATTTGGTCACCCTGAGTGGATAGATTTTCCAAGAGAAGGTAACAGTTGGAGTTATAAGTATGCGAGAAGGCAATGGAGTTTAATGGATAATAAAGATCTTAAATATGAATATCTATCAAATTTTGATAAAGAAATGTTGGTTTTAATGAAAACCTATAATGTTTTAAGTGCAACTGATTTGCAAAATCTTTGGATTGATGAGGAAAACAAGTTGCTTGACTTCAGAAAAGGCGAATTGGTATTTTTATTTAATTTTAATCCATCTGTTTCTTTTGAAAAGTATGAACTTCCTACTGGAGATGAGTATGAATCACACACTGATGAGATAGGTGGATACAAGGTTATATTTAATAGTGATGAATTTATGTTTGGAGGACAACACAGAATTTTAACAGATTATATTTATAACACAGAAAAATTACATCATAAGGGAAATAAAATTGGGGTAAAAATATACACGCCAAGTAGAACCGTGCTTGTTTTAAAGAAAGTTAAGAAATAAAAAAAGAATTCCTTATAAAAAGGGGACAGCACTTTAAAATATTTCGTAAACTACGAGAATGTTTTAAAGTACTGTCCCCAATTATATTATTGCCTTATCCTCTTAATGAAGTTTCGCCCATTAAGTACTTATCAATATTTTTAGTAACCAATCGGCCTTCATATATAGCCCAGACCACTAATGATTGACCTCTTTTCATATCTCCAGCGGCAAAAACACCTTGTAATTTAGTCATAGAATTATCATCAACAATAACATTTCCACGATTGTCGAATTCTACACCTAAATCTTTAAGTAAACCTTCGTGTTGTGGGTGTAAAAACCCCATTGCTAAAACAACTAAATCAACTTTGAGCTCAAATTCCGACCCTGGTATTTCACTCATTTGTTGTCCGCCTTTTCCATTACTTTTCCATTCTACTCGAGATGCATGGAGTGTATCAACTCTACCGCCCTCGCCAGTGAATTTTCTTGTAGTAACATTCCAATCACGATTACATCCTTCTTCATGAGAGGTAGTGGTTTTTAAAGTTCTAGGGTATGATGGCCATGGCATGGTATCATCTCTATCTACAGGAGGCTTCGGCATAATTTCATACTGATAAACGCTCTTAGCTCCTTGCCTTATTGCAGTTCCGATACAATCCGAACCTGTATCTCCTCCACCTAGCACTAGTACTACTTTACCTTTTGCATTTATTTCGCTAGCTTCTATTTTTTTACCTGAAACCCTTCTATTTTGTTGCTTTAAATAATCCATAGCAAAATGTACGCCTTTTAATTCTCTGCCTTCAACTGGCAAATCGCGAGGAATAGTACTTCCTCCAGTTAAAGCTACAGCATCATACTCGGCTAAAAGATCTTTCGCTTGATAATTAACTCCAACATTTACACTAGTCTTAAAGTTAACACCTTCGTCAATCATAAAATTAACTCTTCGTTCAACGATACTTTTATCTAACTTAAAATCAGGTATTCCATATCTTAGAAGTCCGCCTATTTCGTCGTCCCTTTCAAAAACAGTTACATCATGACCTACAGAATTAAGTTCGGCCGCGGCTGCGAGGCCAGATGGACCGGAACCAATTACAGCAACCTTTTTACCAGTTCGTACTCTAGGCTCAAGTGGTTTTGTCCAGCCTTCTTCGAAGGCTTTCTCTATAATATTTAGTTCTATTTCTTTTATTGCAATTGGATCTCTATTAACACCTAAGGTACATGAACCTTCACAAGGTGCAGGACAAATTCTACCAGTAAACTCTGGAAAATTATTCGTAAGAGTTAACCTATTATATGCTTTTTCCCATTTTTCTTTATATACCATGTCATTCCAGTCTGGAATTAAATTCCCGAGGGGACAACCCCAGTTACAAAAAGGAACACCACATTCCATGCATCTGGCACCTTGCTGTCGTAATTTTTCTACTGGAAACTTAACAAATAATTCTTTAGAGTCTTTGATTCTATCCGTTACAGGGCGTTTTTTTGCAGTTTCCCTTTTGAATTCTTTGAACCCATGCAATTTTCCCAAATTTAACACCTCCAAAATTGAAAACCGAGAACCGTCCCTATTATAAAAAGAGGTAACAGTTCTATATCTTCTATTTACCTTTTATTTACCCTCTAATATTGCCTTGTAAGCAGTTGGTATTACTTTCTTGAATTTAGCTTTATATTTATCCCAGTTATCTAGAATTAATTTTGCTTTATCACTATTAGTAGCTTCAAAATGTTCTTTTATTATTGAATAAAGCGTTGTGGAATCTGATTCTGATGTTATAGGTTCTACCTCAATCATTTCCATATTACATCTTGATTTTAGTTTTCCATCTTCGTCGATAACGTATGCTATACCACCGCTCATTCCAGCTGCAAAGTTTCTACCCGTTATGCCCATAATAACTGCAATTCCACCTGTCATGTATTCACAACCGTGATCACCAATTCCCTCAGCTACAGCCTGAGCGCCTGAATTTCTTACTGCAAAACGTTCTCCTACAAGACCATTTATAAATAGCTTACCAGAGGTTGCTCCGTATAAAATTGTATTACCTGCGATGAAATTTTCATCTTGTTTAAAGCTGCAACTATCAGGTGTCTTTACAATTATTTTTGCACCAGATAATCCCTTGCCAACATAATCATTCGCATCTCCGATTAATTTTAATGTTAACCCATTAGCACCAAATGCTCCGAAACTCTGACCTGCGGCTCCTACAAAATTGAATGTTATTGTATCGTCAGGAAGTCCAGCGGCACCATATTTCATAGCAATTCTTCCGCTTAACATAGCTCCAACAGAACGATTAACATTTTCAATTTCTAAATTAGATGTACTTTTTATCCCATCTTCAAGAGATGCTTTTGCCATTTCTATAAGTTTGAAATCTAAAGAATTATCAAGGCCATGATCTTGAGATATAACGCAATACCTTTTAATCCTTTTTGGCATATCAGGTTTATACAAGATGTTTGTTAAATCTAAATCCTTTGCTTTCCAATGGTCTATAGCTTTCTTCTGACTAATTTTATCTACTCTACCTACCATTTCATTCATAGTTCTAAAGCCAAGTTTAGCCATATGCTCTCTTATTTCCTGAGCTATAAATGTAAAGAAATTTACCACGTGCTCAGGTTTCCCTTTGAAATTCTTACGAAGTTCTGGATCTTGCGTTGCTATACCCATATCACAAGTATTTAAATGACAATTTCTCAGCATAGTACATCCAAGTACAACAAGGGCTGTGGTTGCAAATCCAAATTCTTCTGCACCAAGAAGTGCTGCTATAACAACATCACGACCTGTTTTAAGTTGCCCATCAGTTTGAACTGTTACTCTGCTTCTTAAATTATTTAAAAGCAATACTTGCTGGGTTTCAGCGAGCCCAATCTCCCAAGGAAGTCCGGCATGTTTTATAGAAGAAAGTGGGGAAGCACCTGTCCCTCCATCATGTCCACTTATTACTATAGCATCTGAATGTGCCTTAACAACTCCAGCAGCTATTGTACCAACACCTAATTCTGAAACTAGTTTTGTGCTTATACGTGCCTGTGGATTTACACTCTTTAGATCATAAATTAGTTGAGCTAAATCTTCTATAGAGTATATATCATGATGAGGTGGGGGAGATATTAAATCAATTCCAGGAGTTGAATGCCTAAGTATTGCTATATTTGCATCAACTTTCTTGCCTGGTAGTTGTCCGCCTTCTCCAGGTTTTGCTCCTTGAGCTATCTTTATTTGAATTTCATCTGCATTTACAAGATATTCAGCAGTTACACCAAATCTACCAGATGCTATTTGTTTAATTGCACTTCTTCTTAAATCTCCATTTTCATCAACTTTGAATCTTGCAGCGTCTTCTCCGCCTTCACCAGTGTTACTCTTTCCACCAAGTCTATTCATAGCTATAGCTATAGTTTCATGAGCTTCCTTACTTATAGATCCAAAGGACATTGCGCCTGAGCAGAATCTTTTTACAATTTCGCTAATTGGTTCAACGCTTTCTATTGGAATTGCATTTCCATAATTAAGTTCAAACAATCCTCTAATTGTACATAGATGTTTATCCTGCTCATTTATAGTTTTTGAATATTCTTTATATAAGTTGTAATCATTTGTTTTTGTAGCTACTTGAAGTTTAAAAATTGTTTCTGGGTTAAATAAGTGGTAATCTCCACCTTTTCTCCAAGAATATGCTCCTCCTACGTCAAGTTCAGCTGTTGGTTTTCTTAACTTATTGAAGGCGTTTTTATGTCTAATTAATACTTCCTTCGCTACAGTTTCGATGCCAATTCCACCAATTCTAGAAGGGGTTCCTCCAAAATGTTTTTCAAGTAATTCAGAACTTAAGCCAATTGCATCAAAGATCTGTGCCCCATGATAGCTTTGTATAGTTGAAATTCCCATTTTCGATAATATTTTCAAAAGACCTTGTGATACTGCATGTAGATAGTTTTCATGTGCTTTTTCTATGGAAGTACTTTCTACATCACCTTCATTTACTAAATTATCAATTGATTGCAAGGCAAGGTAAGGATTAACACCAGTTGCACCATAGCCAATTAGTAAGGCAAAATGCATGGTCTCCCTTGCTTCTCCTGTTTCAACAATAATAGAGACAGAAGTTCTTGTCTTTGCCCTTGTTAGGTGTTGTTGAACAGCAGACAATGCGAGTAAACTAGGTATTGCAGCATCATAAGAATCTACTAATTTATCACTAAGAACGATAATATTATATCCTTCTTTAATTCTTGCAGAAGCTCTTTCGCAAATTTTATCAAGTGCTTCTTTAAAACCCTCAATTCCAGTGTCTGCCTTAAAGGTAATAGGAATTGTTGTAGTTTTAAAAGCATTATCTTTTAAGTTCTTAATCTTGGCCACTTCTAAATTAGTAAGTATTGGTCTAGATATTTCTATAAATGGATTATCATTAAGATCTTGGTTTAAAACATTATCTTGTGATCCCATGTAGTTCATCAAAGACATTACCATTTTTTCACGGATAGAATCTATTGGAGGATTAGTAACCTGAGCAAAAAGTTGCTTAAAATAAGCAAATAAAAGCTGTGGTTTATTCGATAAAACGGCTAGAGGAGTATCATTTCCCATAGAACCAATAGGTTCTTTTCCGTCTTTAGCCATTGGAGCTAAAATATTTCTTAAATCCTCAAGTGTATATCCAAAGGCCTGCTGCTTTTCCTTTAATATATCTTTATCTATTTTAACTTCATCAATCACAGCATCAAAATCTTCTAAATAAAGTTTGTTTTTTAAAATCATCTCACCATAAGGTTTGTTTGTGCAAATTGTTTTCTTTACTTCTGTGTCTGAAATTATTCTTCCTTCATTTGTATCAATTAAAAACATCTTTCCTGGCTGAAGTTTGCCCTTTTTTATTATATCAGCAGGGTTTAAGTTAAGTACCCCAGCTTCAGACGCAAGAACAGCAAAACCATCTTTTGTTATTATGTATCTTGCAGGTCTAAGTCCATTTCTATCTAAAGTTGCGCCTATTCTAATACCGTCTGTAAATGCAACAACAGCCGGTCCATCCCAAGGTTCAATGAGTGATCCATGATACTCATAAAAAGATTTTTTATAATCTTCCATAGCGTCATTTGTAGTCCAAACTTCAGGAATTAACATCATCATGCTATGAGGAAGTGATCTTCCGTCCATTTTTAAAAGTTCTAATATATTATCTAGGGAAGCTGAATCGCTGCCGTTAGGGCTAACTATCGGAAATAACTTCTTCAAATTTTCTCCATAAACTTTAGATTTTAAAACTCCTTCCCTAGCATTCATCCAGTTTCTATTTCCTCTGATTGTATTTATTTCACCGTTATGAGCTAAGTATCTAAAAGGTTGAGCTAAGTCCCAAGTTGGAAAGGTATTTGTACTATACCTTTGATGAACAAGGCAAAGAGCGCTTTTGAAATTTATGTCTTGTAGATCAATGTAAAAACCTTTTATTTGAGAAGCAAGTAAAAGTCCCTTGTAAACTATTGTTCTACTAGAAAGACTACAAATGTAGAAATACTCTGTGTTTCTATCAACCAATTTGACTACTTCTTTTTCTGCTCTTTTTCTTATAATGTAAAGTCTTCTTTCAAACTCTTCTTGAATTTCGTCTTCTGTAAGCGAGTTATCATTAAAATTTGACCCTATAAAGATCTGTCTAATAATTGGTTCCGTTCCTTTTGCTGTGTCACCAATATCTCTGTTATCTATTGGAACAGATCTCCAACCTAATATTTTTTGTCCTTCTTCTTCTGCAATTCTTTCAAGTATTCCCTCGCATTGAAATCTTAATGCTGGTTCTTTTGGCAAAAAAATCATTCCTACGGCATATTTTCCTACTCTCGGCAATTCGAGTCCTAAATTATCGCAGCTAATTCTAAAGAATTCATCAGGAATTTGTACAAGTATTCCTGCACCATCTCCAGTTTTAGGATCTGCTCCTACCGCACCTCTATGGGTTAAATTCACAAGAACTTTTAACCCTTTTTTTATAATGCCGTTGGTTTTTTCACCTCTGATATTTGCTACAAAGCCAACACCACAATTATCTTTTTCTAAAGCGGGATCGTATAATCCCTGCTTTTCAGGATAACCAATGCTATTATTCACAATATTACCCCCTTTTTATTTTAGAACGAATTATATAAATTGTACCACGATTCTGTAAATTTGCAAGTTTGATTTTTTGGAAATTCAAAATTAACAAATTAAAGATTATTAATAAGAAAATTACCAAGTTTGTAGTCTTATACTCAACTATAGAAAAAATTGAGTTTAAGATAGAACAAATTACATAGGTAAGATAACATATATGTTGTCAAAAGATATAAGACAGGGAAAATTTTAAATTTAAAGAATATTACTATACTATAATAAACATGACTATTATATTATAATATAAAAACAGCAGAAACTGAAATTTTATTTTCAGATTCTACTGTGTAAGAAGTAGATGGTACTTTTGTACTTGTAGCTTCTTTAAAGAACATTGCTTCTTACTAAAAAAGGACATTACTTTTTATTTATTATATTAATTTTGTAATAAAAAGTTATAGTTCTCTTTTATAAATTTTAATATAACAGCGGCAATTAAGGATTGACCCTCAGTATTTGGATGGATTCCATCTTTGCATAAAAACTGACTATAATCCTTGTACTTTAAAAACTCTGAACGCACATCTATAAGTACAGTGCCAGTTTCATTTGCTACCTCAGTAATCATTTTACTATATGAATTATGCCAAGTAAAAAGTCTATCTTTTGTACCTAACCAAAGTAAAATATTTTTTTCTGCAAAAGAATCTTCCTTTGCAATCCACTTGAAATATTTTAAAGGATCTAGGGGAGGTAGCGTCATAAGCACAGGGATTATGTGATTAGTTTTTAATATGTCTATCATTGCAAGTAGTGTTTCACGAAAGGTGTAAATGTCAGTATTTGGTTTGTATTCCATTTCGGGATTTTTTGCAATCTCATCCCACTTATAGTCGCAATCATTACCACCAAATTCTACTAAAACCATATCAGGAGATTTTTTAATGACATCATTGTACATCTTACGTGCGCCCCTCATGATGGTACTACCAAATTTGCCTACATTGTATACAGGACCTTTTATTTTGTTTTCAATGATACTTGTAAAATTTTCTTTTAAAGTTGCGTATTTAGATCTTTTATCATCGTAAATGATTCCTTTGGTAATAGAATCACCGTATGCCACAATAATATAACTATCCTTTAATTCCATAATATACCTCCATAAAACTAGATTATAAATCCGTAAATTAATGAGAAAATTCATTTATGCTATATTGATAATATAACATATAATTATAAACATTACAATATGTAGTTATAAAAACTACGTAATAAATAATGAAATATTTTACTTACATTATAATATCACTAAAATATGGTCATTATATTCTACTTCTTCATAATTTCTACACATAACTTATGCATTATGTATTTAGTGTAGTTTGTGAATATATAGGTAAAATTATGTATATAAAGTTTAAAATTAAACCAGATACTGAAATATTAGTGGATATGCAAAAGCTAAAGGTGATATTTATAGTTTGTATTGACAATTGCTTTAACTAATGATAACATACACCTAACCTATAGGAAAGGTATGGATGTCATTAAAGGGAAGAATGAAAATATTTTGTTTGAATAGAGGTATTAAGGGTTAATGTATTTTATAAAAGAATAAGCATTTAATACTTCTGACAAAATAGTTAAAACTTAATAGAAAAATTTTAAAATATTAATAATTATAATTATGTTGGAGGATAAGGATGTGAAAAATAATCTTAGTATATTAAAAAGTTTAAGTTTTGAAGAAAAAAAGATATTCAATTCACTTCAAAAAAACGGACCTATTCCTAAAAGTGAAATTTCTCTTTTGACAAATATTAAATTAACCACATTAAATTACATAATGCAGCCACTAGAAGAAAGTAAAATTGTAGTTCGAAGATGTATTGGTGAATCTACAGGTGGTAGAAAACCAATTTTATATGATCTGAATTTACAGGAATTTTATCTTATTGGTATAGATTTATCTAGAGTTTATACACAGGTAATTATTACTAATCTAAAAATGAAAATTTTATCTAAAGAAATATTTTATATGGATGTATTATGCACTCCGAAAGAAACAGTAAGAAGAATAGAGGAAATTATCAATAAGGCGTATGTAAATCTTAGTTTGAATTATACTAAATTGGTAGGAGTGGGATTAGGTACTGTTGGACCATTAGATATAAAAAATGGGATTATGAAAAGTCCTGTTAATTTCAATTCACCTGGGTGGTCTGATGTGCCAATAAAGGCAATGCTTGAGGAAAAATTAAAATGTCCTATTGTTATTGGCAATGGTGTAAATGCTGCTGTTACAGGAGAATATTTTTACGGAATAGGAAAAGGAATTGAAAACATTGTTTATTTGAATTGTGGGATGGGAATAAGAACGGGAACTATTTTATCTGGAAAACTCATAAACACTATAATTGATGAAGAAGATGCTTTGGGTCATATGATAATTGATATTAATGGAGAGAAGTGCAAATGTGGAAACTTTGGATGCGTAGAAAGTTATTCATCTATTAATGCAATAATAAAAAAATTTTCCTCAGAAGTTAAAAAGGGAAAAGATACTATAATAAACAAGTCTTTAAAAAATATAGATTATAAAGATATTTGCGATGCAGCAGAAAGAAGTGATAACTTATCCAAAGAAATAATTGAAAATTCCGCATTAATTTTAGGAACTGGGATAGTTAATTATATAAATTTGTTAAATCCAGGATTAGTTATATTAAGCGGACCTCTAATAATTAACTCAAAGCTATTTTATGATGAATGTATTAAAATAGTACTTAAAAAATTGCATCCTAATAGAAGAAAAAAGATTATTTTTAGTAGGGGTGGATACTTTAAAGAAAATGCAATTTCTATTGGAGCTGTGGCTCTGGTAATTGAAGATATTTAGAGTAGGGATAAGAATTTAAATAAGGAGGTATAGTTTGAAAAATTTGAAGGGTTTTAAAGTTTCAATGGTAATCTTGATAAGTATTTCAATTCTTGCTGGATTAACAGGATGCTCCAATAAAAAAGTAGAAAACCCTAATGTTAATGTTAGAATTGGATATTTTCCAAACATTACTCATTCACAAGCGCTTGTAGGGAGGCAGCAGGGAAGTTTTCAAAAGGCAATAGGTGGAAAAAACAAAGTAGAGTGGAAATTATTTAATGCAGGCCCAGCAGAAGTAGAAGCACTTTTTGCCGAAGCTATTGATATAGCATATATAGGCCCAGGCCCAGCTATCAATGGATATGCAAAATCTAAGGGTGATATTCAAATAATTGCAGGTGCTACAGATGCTGGAGCAATATTTGTATCTAAAAAAGGATTAGTTATTAAAAATTTAAAAGATTTGAGTGGAAAGAAAATTGCAGTTCCACAGTTTGGAAATACTCAAGATTTGACACTTAGAAATATATTATCTTCGAATGGACTTAAAGATAAAACAAAGGGTGGAACTGTGGAAGTAAGGCAAGCAGCAAATGCAGATATTTTAAGTTTATTACAAAAGGGGGACATAGATGCAGCATTAGTGCCAGAACCTTGGGGTTCAAGGCTTATTAAAGAGGCGAAAGCAAATATTATTTTAGATTACAATGAAATATTTAGACAAGGGAAATATACTACAGCTGTAGTTGTTGTGAGAACTGAATTTTTAAATGATCATCCAGACATTGTTGAAAAATTTATAAAAAATCATGTTGAGATAACGGATTATATTAATAAAAATCCAGATAAGGCTAAGGAAATAGTCAATAAACAAATTACTGAATTAACTAAAAAAGGCATAGAAAAAGATGTTTTAGACGCTGCATTTAAGAGATTAACAATTACAAATAATCCGGAAAAGGACTCGGTATTTGATTTTGTTAAATATTCACTTAATGAAGGGTTCTTAAAATTGCAACCAGATACTAAGAATTTATTTAATCTTACAATATTAAATAAAGTATTAAAAGAAAAAGGGCAAGACCAAATTAAATAGTGAGGTGATAAAATTGAGCCTTATAGTTAAGGACGTAAGTAAGGAGTTTGTTTCAAAGTATAAAAAGACAAGCACCCTTGAAAATTTCAATATAGAGATAAAAAAAGGTGATTTTGTATGTATATTAGGGCCTTCCGGATGTGGAAAATCAACTCTGCTTAATATTTTAGCAGGACTCGAAAAGGCAACGAAGGGCGTAGTAATACTTAATGGTAATGAAATAACAGGGCCAGGACCAGATAGAACTGTAATGTTCCAAGAAGCTGCATTATTTCCATGGCTTAAGGTAATAGATAATGTAGAATTCGGGATGAAGATGGCTGGGATGCCAAAGGAAGTCAGATATGAAAAGGCATTACATTATTTAAAAATGGTACATCTATCAAAGTTTCAGGATTCGTATGTTTACGAGTTATCAGGCGGAATGAAACAAAGAGTAGCACTAGCGCGAGCGCTTTCGCTAGATTCTGAAATACTTTTAATGGATGAACCTTTTGCGGCACTAGACAGTCAGACAAAAATGATGTTACAACAAGAATTACAACATATATGGGTAAATACAAAAAAAACCATTATATTTATTACTCATAATGCAGAAGAGGCAGTATATTTGGCAAATAGAGTTGTTGTGATGGCTGCAAATCCAGGTAGAATAAAGCAAGAGTTTAAAATTGAGCTCGCAAGACCTAGGCAGATGGAAAGTTGTGATATTTCGTATTATACATCTAAAATAATGAAAGCATTAAAAGAGGAGGTGGAGAAGGTTGCAAAAGCAGAATACGATGGTGATTGGAATATTGAAGAAAATAATGTTCTATATTCTTCTGATACTGATATGGGAGGGGATTTATAAATTAGGTGTTGATATTCTAAGAATTTGGAAACCATATATTTTCCCATCTCCCTTTGACGTTATTGGGACTTTAATAGCCCTCATAAAAGACAATACAATTGGTATAGCCATTGTTGCAAGTTTAAAGAGAATTATTGTGGGATATTTTATATCAGTAATAATTGGAGTGTCTCTTGGACTAGTAATCGCTAAATTCAAGTATTTAGATGAAAATTTAGGACCATTGATTTTAGGGCTTCAAACATTACCTAGTATATGCTGGTTACCTTTTGCAATATTATGGTTTGGACTAAGTGAGATTTCTATTATTTTTGTAATAGCAATTGGTTCAACCTTTGCAGTTGCTATATCAGTTAAATATGCAATTCAGAATGTAAATCCACTATATATAAGAGCAGCAAAAACTATGGGGGCTAAGGGTCGAAAAGTTTATACTCATGTAATTTTGCCGGCTGCGCTTCCAGACATAGTTAGTGGATTAAAGCAAGGGTGGTCCTTTGCATGGAGGGCTTTAATGGCAGGAGAAATGCTTTCTTCTACAAAGGGACTTGGTCAAGTGTTAATGGTAGGAAGAGATCTTGCGGATATTAGCCAAGTTGTGGCAGTTATGATAGTTATAATAATTCTTGGTTTATTAGTGGATAAACTTGTTTTTTCAAGACTTGAGAAAAATATGAGACATAAATGGGGCCTTGATAGGGTCTAGTATTTAAGAAAATTGATGGAGGCGAAAGTTAATGAGTACAGAAAATTTAACTTGGCATGATGCATTAGTGACTAGAGAAAATAGAGAAACTTTATTAAAGCAAAAATCTAAGCTATTATGGTTTACTGGGTTATCAGGTTCTGGTAAATCTACAGTTGCAAATAGTTTAGATATAAGACTAAATGAGAGTGGAAAGGCAACCTATCTATTAGATGGTGATAATATTCGCCTTGGAATAAATTCAGATCTTGGATTTTCTATGTTTGATAGAAGTGAAAATATTAGGCGAATAGGTGAAATAGGAAAATTATTTGTGGATGCAGGTATTATAACTATTGCTTGTTTCATATCTCCACTTATAGAAAATCGCGAAATGGTTAGAAAAGCCCTTGGAGAGGATTTTATTGAAGTATTTGTAGACTGTCCACTTGAGGAATGTGAGAAAAGAGATCCTAAAGATTTATATAAAAAAGCAAGACTCGGCGTGATTAAGGAATTTACAGGTATAACTTCACCTTATGAAAAACCTGAAAATCCAGAAATTGTGATAAACACAAAGGAGCAAACAATAGATCAATGTGTGGATAAAATATTAGATTATATAAAATGCCTTGGTTAGGAGGTTAAAATGAAGCTTGAAACTAGAATTTTAGAAACTGATATATTAGTTATTGGTGGAGGCACTGCAGGATGTTATGCTGCAGTGACTTTAAGCAAAGAGGAAAAGAATAATATTATAGTAGCGGATAAGGCTAATATAAAAAGAAGCGGATGCTTAGCTGCTGGAGTTAATGCAATAAATGCCTATATAAATAAAGGATATACTCCGGAAGATTTCGTTGATTATGTTAAAAAAGAAGCCGAGGGAATTATAAGAGAAGACTTAGTATATTCTATAGCTAAAAATTTGAACAATGTTACAAAAAACATGGAGAGTATAGGTCTTACGATATTAAAGGATTCACAGGGAGAATATGTTACTCGCGGTAAACGAAGTATTAAAATTAATGGAGAAAACATAAAACCTCTTCTCGCAAATGAGGTTAACTCAAAGAAAAACATAAATGTGTTAAATAAAGTAAATATCATAGATTACATTATGCAAGATGATACGATTGTTGGTGCTTACGGATTTCATATAGAAGAGAATATATTTTATGTAATATATTCTAAGGCTGTTATTTGCACAACTGGAGGAGCTTCAGGTCTTTACAAACCAAATAATCCTGGATTTTCTAGACATAAGATGTGGTATTCACCATTCAACACCGGTGCAGGTTATGCTATGGGTATAAGAGCAGGAGCTGAAATGACTTCTTTTGAAATGAGATTCATAGCACTTAGATGCAAGGATACCATAGCACCTACAGGAACTGTGGCCCAAGGCATTGGGGCAAAACAAGTTAATGCAAGTGAGAATGAGTATGTGAAAGATTATGGAAAGCCTTTAACAATAACGCGCCTTTATGCAACAGTAGAGGAAAATAGGAAAGGGCAGGGCCCTTGCTACCTAAAAACTAAAGGTATATCAAAAGAAGTTGAAGAAGAACTTTATAAGGCATATCTTAATATGGCACCAGCTCAGACCTTAAAATGGATTGAGGATGGATCTGGTCCTAGCATGCAAAATTTAGAAATTGAGGGCACAGAACCATATATAGTTGGAGGACATGCAGCTAGTGGTTATTGGATTGATGTTACGCGATCTACAACTATTCCTGGTTTATATGCAGCTGGTGATGTGGCAGGAGGAAGTCCTAAGAAATATGTAACAGGTTGCTTTGTAGAGGGTGAAATTGCGGCTGATGCTGCAACTGAGTTTATAAAAAATAAAAAAAATAAGTATATAAGTCAAGAAGAAATCAATTCTAAAGCAATATATTTAGAAGATTTTCTAAAAGACGAGGAAAGCTTGTTTTCGATAAACAACGTGGAAGAGGCTATGCAAAAGGTGATGGACGAGTATGCAGGTGGTATATCTAAAAACTATGTATTTAATACGACAAGATTGCACATTGCTAGTGAAAAAATAGAAGAACTTTTAGTTATTTCAAGTAAATTGAGGGGAGAAGATATGAGGGAACTTTTGCAAATATATGAAGTTATTGATAGGCTATATGTTTGCAAAGTGTTAATAGTTCATCTTCTTTCTAGGAAAGAAACACGCTGGAAATGTTATGGTGAAAATGCAGATTACAAAGAAAAAGATGAAAACTTGCTTAAATATGTAAATAGCATATATAAAGATGGTAAGGTCCAAGTTGTCTTTAGAAACTTAGTAAAGCGAGATGAAGTTTATGAGCATTAAAATAGACCCACAAAAGTGTGTTGGTTGCGGTAAATGTCTTGAGACTTGTCCGGGAAATCTTATATTTAAAAATGATGAATCAAAAGCTTTTATAAAATACCCCAGTGAGTGTTGGGGATGCACAGCTTGCGTTAAAGAATGTCCGGTCCAGGCTATAAATTATTATCTTGGAGTTGATATTGGAGGCAAGGGAACTTATTTAAATACGAAAAAAGATAAAAATCTTCTTCATTGGCACGTTTTTAAACCAAATAATGAAGAGATAATTATTACAACAAATGAAGCAGAGGGTAATAAATATTAGGGAGGTTAAATTATGGATCATTTAGATGCATTAGAAGCAGAAAGTATTTTCATATTAAGAGAATCTTATAAAAAATTAGGTAAATTAGGAATGTTATGGTCAATCGGAAAGGATTCTACCGTATTATTATGGTTATCAAAGAAGGCTTTTTTCGGACATTCTCCTTTTCCTTTTATACACGTAGATACAAAACATAAAATTCCTGCAATGATTGAATATAGAGATAAAATTGCAAAAGAATTTAATATTGACCTTATAGTTCATACAAATCAGGAAGCTATAGACGCAGGTATGGGACCAGATCATGGAAGACTTGTTTGTTGCAAAGCACTAAAAACAGATGGTCTTCAACAAGTGGTTACAAAATATGAATTTGATGGATTAATTCTAGGAATAAGAAGCGATGAGGAAGGTTCTAGGTCTAAGGAGAGAATATTTTCTGAAAGAAATAAAGATTCCGAATGGGATTACACAAATCAAGCACCAGAACTTTGGGATCAATTTAAAACTGATTTTCCAAAAGGTAACCATATTAGGGTTCATCCAATACTTCATTGGAATGAGATAGATATTTGGACTTATATACAGAGAGAAAATATACCACTTATAGATTTATATTTTGCGAAAAACGGCGAAAGATATAGAAGTCTTGGTTGCGCTGAGTGTACTGGTAAGATAAAGTCTAATGCTGTGACAATTGATCAAATAATTGAAGAATTGAAACACACGACTACTGGAGAAAGAGCAGGCAGGGCTCAAGATCAAGAGGATTCATATGCTATGCAAAAGCTTCGTAAAGATGGATACATGTAAGGGAGGGGTTTATTACTAATGGAAAATACAAGAGAAGTATTAAGAATAGTTGCAGTAGGACACGTAGATCACGGCAAGTCAACAGTAATTGGAAGATTGCTTTATGATACGAAATCATTGCCAGAAGGTGCAATTGACAAAGTTAAAAGAATTGCAAAAGAGACAGGTAAACCCTTTGAATATGCGTATTTATTAGATGCTTTTGAAGAAGAACAAAAACAGGGCATAACAATAGACACAACGTCTCTTCAATTTCATACAGACAAAAGGGATTATGTAATTATAGATGCTCCAGGCCATGTAGAATTTCTTAAAAATATGATTACAGGAGCAGCGAGCGCTGAAGCAGCACTTTTAATAATAGATGCTAAAGAAGGAATTCAAGAACAATCTAAAAGACATGGTTATATACTATCACTACTTGGAATTAAACAGGTCTGTGTTGTTGTTAATAAAATGGATCTTATTGATTATAACCAGGGGAAGTTTAATGCTATAAAAAACGAAATGAATGCATTTTTAAAGAATTTAAATGTACATCCTATGAGCTATATTCCTATTTCGGCATTTTACGGTGAGAACTTAACAACAAAATCTGAGAAATTATCTTGGTACAAAGGAGAAACCGTACTTGAAGCATTAGATTTATTTACCCAGGAAGAAGGACTTGAGGCAAAACCTTTAAGATTTCCAATTCAAGACGTATATAAGTTTGATAATAGACGTATAATTGCGGGAAGAATAGAAGCAGGTAGCCTTAATGTTGGGGATGAAATTCTTATTTCTCCATCTAACAGAACTACAAAAGTTAAGAGTATAGAGGCCTTTGTAGAAAAAGATAGGTTAGGCACTGTAAGTGCAGGAATGTCAGTTGGTATTACTTTTGAAGATGAGTTTTTTAATAAAAGAGGAGAAGTAATTTCACATAAAAAAAATGCCCCTATTGTTGCTGATCTTTTTAAAACCAACATATTTTGGATGGGAAAAAATAGTTTTGTAAAAGGCAAGAAATATAAGATAAAGCTTGTAACTCAAGAAGTTGAATGTGAAGTTATAGCCTTTAATAAAGTTATAGATGCAAGTACTTTAGGAACCTATGTTAATGCACTTGAGGCAAAAACTAACGATGTAGCTGAAGTTACTATTCGGACAAAGGAAAAAATATGTTTTGATAAATTTGCAGACAACCAAAACACTGGTCGATTTGTAATAGTGGATGGCTATGATGTATGTGGAGGCGGAATTATCTCAGGCCTTGTAGATTCAGAGGGACTGATTGTAACTAGTTTTATTAAAGATGAAATTAAGCTTCCTATTGATTGTTTTGACGAATATTATTTTGATATGAATGCTTTAGAAATTAAGAAAGATTTATTAAAGGCTACTCAATATAAAATTGGAGATAATGTGCCTTTCCTTGGAGAAAGTTATGAATATACAAAAGATTTTGATGTAATTGCATTAAATGCCAGTCTTGTTGCTAAAATAAGAGCTGGTAAGTTAATTGATGTTATAACAATAGGAGAATATTCATACGTAGATATGACTATTATTAATGAAAAAGGTTTTGGAATCAATTTAACCTCAGAGAAGGATTTGCTATCTTACATTGATGATTATAAAGAAGGCAATGAAGTCTTTGCAAATAAATGGTTGAATTTTACTGAATATAGAGCTATAAAATTTAGAGATGGTATTGAATAAATACTAGATTTAAATAAAAAAGGAGAGCGAAATTAAACTGATATAAGTTTAATCTCACTCTCCTTTTTTATTTGAACATAATGAATTCCCTCTCATCTGACACACTTATCATGTCTAGGATCTTGTGGCAACTGCTGGGTTTGTCGTAATGTTCTATTTATCAATACTTGTGATTATTTCGAAGCTGAAACTGAAAATTCACTTAATTTTATATACATGTTGAAGGGATAATTAAATATGTGTATAATTAGTGTTAGTTAATCAAAATAATAAGTCATATATGAGATGGATTATAAAGCTACTAAACAAAATATCAATAGTTTAGTAGCCTTTTTATATCGCACCAAGATAAAATCAACTATTTATTGGCATAAGAGGAGAGTTATATGAAAAGCTTAGAAGTGTTAAAAAAAGAACTAGCTAGGATTGATGGGAAAAGCTATAGGGCATATAAAGATTTAGAGGGAGAATATGATTTCGGAAGCTATTCGCTTTGCATAGATCATGTTCAAGGTGATCCTTTTGCATCTCCATCAAGAATTAGAGTAATAGTAGATCAAAAAATTGCTAAATTTCCAAAAGAAATATTTAATAACAAAAATAAAAATATAGCTGTAGCGGATTACTTAACAAGAGAATTTTATTCTAATATAAATAAGAGCTCGCAAAAAGTTTTTGGCTCAGGAAAAAGTGGGTTAATAGCTATAAGCAAATGTCCACAAGAGATATTAAATAGAACTTCTATAATTATAGATGAGGATAAAATAGAAGCTAGATTTTATGTTGGATTTCCAGCAAGAGGAAGAAGTGTTTTATCAAAAGAGCTTGAGAAGATTTTATATAATGTTATACCTAACATTGCAGAGAAAACTTTAATCTATAAGAATATTAATAGTGAAAAATTAATAAGTAGAGTAACTCTTGTAGAAGATCAAGAGCTTATAAGAAGTGAACTCACAAGCAGGGGATTAGTTGCATTTGTAGCTAATGGATCAATACTGCCTAGAGAAAGTGGTGTCTCTACAAAAGCGTTAAAAGATGGTAAAGTATTTGTATCACCAAAGGAATTAGAAGTAGAGTTTAATACAAAGAGTCACGGATTAATACGAGGCATGGGTATTAAAAGTGGTATAACTCTTATAGTAGGTGGAGGATATCACGGAAAATCTACATTATTAAAAGCTTTAGAGCTTGGAGTTTATAATCATATTGAAGGTGACGGTAGAGAACTAGTTATAACTGATGGATCTGCCCTAAAAGTAAGGGCGGAAGATAGTAGGTGCATAACTAAAACGGATATATCACTATTTATAAGCAACTTGCCAAGTGGTAAAGACACAAAAGAGTTCTGCACGCAGAACGCAAGTGGAAGTACATCACAAGCTGCGAATATTATAGAGGGAATTGAAAGTGGGTCTAAGTTATTGTTAATAGATGAAGATACTTCAGCTACTAATTTTATGATGAGAGATGACTTAATGCAAAAATTAGTTTCAAAGGAAAAGGAACCAATTACACCATTTATTGAAATAGTGGGGTCTTTGCATAGGCAAAAGGGTATTTCAACAATAATGGTAGTTGGGAGCTCAGGAGACTTTTTTGATGTGGCAGATTGTGTTATTCAAATGGACAATTATGAGACTTTGGACGTAACAGCTGTGGCTAAAGAGTTAAGTCTTGGACATATTACAAAACGAATAAACGATAGAAATTTATTGATAGATATGACATTTAACAGGGTAGTTAAAGCGGGTACCATAAAGCAAGGAGAAAAAGGTGTTAAAATTAAGGCCATAGGGTTAAGTACATTAAGTATAAACAGAGAAGACATAGATTCAAGGGCCATAGAGCAAATAGTTGATAACGAGCAAGTGAATGCCATAGGCTCAATTATGAAATGGGTTGAGAATAGTATTATGAGCAAGGGCCTAAAATTTGAGGATATGGTGGATAATATAATACTTCAAATAGAAGAAAATGGATTAATATCTATGGATAGATTAAAAGGTGGTAGTGGGAACTTAGCCATGCCAAGAAAACAAGAAATAATGGCGGCCTATAATAGATATAGAGGCCTAAAAATATAATTTGTTATATAGAGAAAAATGGGTTAATATCAATAGATAAACTAATGACACCGAAAGGGGAAATAAACCAATGTATAGTTTTAAAAATGATTATAGTGAGGGAGCTCATATAAATATACTGAAAGCTCTTATGGAATCAAACATGGAGCAAGAAGATGGGTATGGAGAAGATAAGTATTGCATAGCTGCCATTAAATTGTTAAAGGGAAAATTAAAATGTAATGATGTTGATATTCATTTGTTATGTGGAGGGACTCAAACAAATTTAACTGCTATTTCTGCTTTTTTAAGACCACATGAAGCTGTTATTTCAGCAAATACAGGCCATGTATTAGTTCACGAGACTGGAGCAATTGAGGCAACTGGCCATAAAGTCATTTCCATACAAGTGGAGGATGGAAAACTTAATCCTACCCATATAAAAATGGCGATAGATGAGCACACTGATGAACATATGGTAAAACCTAAGATGGTTTATATATCAAATCCAACGGAAATTGGCACTATATATATGAAACAAGAATTAGAGGATTTAAGCGATTTTTGTACTAAAAACAATATATTTTTATATATGGATGGCGCAAGACTAGGCTCTGCTTTATGCTCTAGCGTCAATGATTTACAACTTTCAGATCTGCCAAAACTTACTGATGCTTTTTACATAGGTGGAACCAAAAATGGTGCATTAATGGGAGAAGCACTTGTGATTTGCAAAGATTCTCTTAAGGAAGATTTCAGGTATCACATTAAACAAAAGGGTGGATTACTTGCAAAGGGAAGGTTAATTGGTATACAGTTTTTGGAGCTATTCAAGGAGAATATTTACTTCGAATTAGCTAAACACGCAAACGATATGGCAGAAATTTTAAAAAGAGGAATTAGTAATTGTGGATACAAGTTTTTAATAGATTCACCAACAAATCAAATATTCCCAATACTTCCTAATAAAACAATTGAGAAACTTGAAGAAAAGTATTCATTTTTTGTATGGCAAAAAGTTGATGAGGACAATTCGGCTATTCGCCTTGTAACATCATGGGCTACAAAAGAAGATGCTGTTAGGTCATTTATCTATGATTTAAGATTAATGGAAAGAATATAATACTAAAAATTGAAGTGTAATGAAGGCAAAATGGGGAATTAGATATAATTTGATTTTGAGAATAAAAGAGAATTCATGAAGCAGTAAGCTGCTTTTGAATTCTCTTTTTTATTATTTTCTGTTGCTGCATCTTAAGCATAAAGTTTAATGGATTGGTGGATAATAATAAAAAAAGATTTTAGGGAGGTGCTAAATACAATGGGGCTCTTCCGGTTACCACAATGCTAGTATTTTATTTTACTTACCAGAATGTCTGGCTATTTTTTGGAACAAATATAATTATAGATGCATTTCAAGCATTTATCGTTAGTCCATTAGTTTTTCAAAAAATTGGACTTTACAAGATGAATAATATGAGCAATTTGGGGCTTTTCCTTTTGTTATTAAGCAGTGTTCCTATTATTTTTCTTTATCAAAAATGGTATGAAAAAGAGTGAATTACAAATTTTTATATACATTTACTTTGTTTTATTTTTACATAAGGAGGATGTTTTTATTCATGAGTGATATGAAAAAAATACCATTAGTTTCATCTGAAATATCGGTTTATGGAATACTTATATGGCAAGTAGTGTAACAAAATGTTTGCTTATCTCTTTTGTAAATAGAGTTGATGATATTGAAACCCGTTCTATTTTACAACACAGTTTAGATTTATTTTATCAAAACATTCAGTTATTGGAAAATATTTTTACCCAATCGTCAATTCCAATACCAGATGGCTTTACTGATGAAGAGGTCTATGTTGATGCACCACGTTTATTTTCTGACGAATTTTATCTATTCTATTTGTCAAACTTATCAAGAGCGCAGATGTTGAACTATACTCAAATTTTAAGTAATTGCGCACGCACAGATATAAGAGAACTTTTCACGAAATTTACTATTGAATCAACTGATCTTTATAATAAGGTTACAGACATAAGATTATCTAAGGGTGTTTTTACAAGGTTTCCTTGCGTAGAAGTATCAAAAAAAGTTGAATATATAAAAGATGAAAATTTCATGTCAGATTGGTTTGGAGAAAAGAGAGCATTGCTTGCAGGAGAAATAACTCATATTTCTATTATAATTTTAGCAAATATATTGGGAAGGGCAATAACAACAGGGTTTGGTCAGGTTTCTAAGTCAAAGAAAATTTCTGACTATATGTTTAGGGGAAGAGATATTTCATCAAAAAAAATTGATATATTTACTTCGATTTTAACAAGTGAAAATATTTCTATTCCATCTACTTCATATTCATTTGTAACTGATTCTACGGTTGCACCTTTCTCAGAAAAACTAATGATGTTCTTAATAATTTCAGTAGGTATTATTACAATAGAAAATGACGGTATGGCTTTGGCAGAATCTATAAGAAAGGACCTCCAAATTAAGTTTATGAGAATTACGCCTGAAGTGATAAAATTTATAAAAGACGGCGCAGATATTATGATTGATAATAATTGGTTAGAACAGCCACCACAATCTGTAGAACATAAAAATTTAGTGGGAGAGTGATGTGGTCAAGTAAAATTGTAACACTTGTGTAATTAATTATTTAGAATATCTTTTCTCAAAAGGAGTTAACCCTCCCAGAGAACTATGAGGCCTTTTATGAATCCCACTTAGTAAGCGAAAAATTAATATACATAAAGAACACATATTTGATGACAATGGGTTCACTTTTGGGGCGTTTTTAATGAAATAACTTGAAGTTTAACGTGCTAATTAACATTATAATTAGCACGTTATTTTTATTGGCGTTACAGTGTTTGTTAATGCTTTTATTGAAAATAATATAGTTATTGGTATAGAAATTAGCATTAATAATTCTTATTCCATAGATTTATGGAAGTGATATTTTATATGTTATTTCGCTTACTATGAATTTCATTAATTACATCATACTTAATATCTTGCCTATCACTTCTTTGTTTTGAACTGTATTATGTCCTGATATACAGGTGTCAAAATCCATTTGCTCATATTTTTTAATTGTATTCAGATAAACTACCTTCTCGCAATCAAGACCTGGGATAATATCATCCATGCTTTCTCCGATGTTATCTGCAACTATAAGAACTTTTTCTTCTTCATCCAGTACACTTATTGAATCTATTGTATGTCCAGGAGAATAAAACAATCTAATTTTATCTTCTGGAAAATAAAGTTCCTGCTCAAAAACCAAATTTGGTAAATTCATTTTCACCTCACCGTAAAAACGGTGATTGTTTTTCTGTATCATATCTTCCCATTCTAATTGGAGCATTTCTCTACAAAGTTTATGAGATATAATCGTACAGTTTTCAAATGAACCATTTCCCCAAGTATGATCCCAATGATAGTGTGTATTTATAACAATGATTTGTTTGGTATCATTTTTTATGTACTTCTTAATTGGAGCAACACTCAAAGAACCTAACCCTGTATCAATAACATAATTATATTTCTCTCCCTTTATTAAATAAAGGTTCAAGTCACATGCCGAAGGACTGTCAAATGTAAATAAAACTCCCCTGCTTTTTATTTTTTTGATGTTCATTATTTTTTCCACCCCACTATAATTAATTAGTACTCTCGGAAACTCTCAAGCCATTGCTAAGTCTAGGTTCATTTTTATGCATATATCAACTTCACCCCAGAATTTCTTCGATATTTATATCTTGCGTATTGCCTAGATAATCTAAGCAATACG